>OLNQ01003752.1_pt1 | contig 12005 bp, 6 predicted proteins | sample 1672821 | NCBI WGS metagenome assembly OLNQ01 (sample SAMEA3136727, study PRJEB25190) | human gut metagenome | biome: human gut; feature: human-associated habitat; material: faeces | place: Austria | collected 2013 | reverse complement strand
GGCAAGCTTTGCCGCTAGCGTGGTCGTCATGTGCCCGTCGGCATTCATCCATTCGGCAGCCTCTTGCGCCGTCGATGCCGAGTTATCAAGCCCTGCATCATGAAGCACGGGAAGGGCAGCTTGGCGAACCGTGTCATTCGCCCACGCTACATCAGTTGCGACCTTTTGGTCGGCATCGGCATCGTCGACAACGGTCGCCGAAAAGAGCTGGTACGCGTCGTAACGTGTCACGACTGTACCGTCCACCGTAATGGCTCCGGTGTCGGCAGCACGGGCCGTTCCAGGGGCGATCGCAAAAGCGAAGACGACGGCCATGGACATCACCACGACGGCCAACATATGACGGAGCACTTTACTCACGACGACCACTCCGATCAAGATCACGATGGCGGCGAGCATGCATCCACGTCGCGGCAAAACACAGCATCGAAGCACCAGCTAAATACGTCATAGTCAAACCAGCCCCGCCCGCCTCAGGTAGCGTAGTCGAATACTTGTTGGTAAAGGTCGGCGGATCCTGAGAGCCATCGCCATAGGCAACTACGGCGTTGAGTTGGTCCGTGCCATTAGTTACCTCAACCGTGACTTTGCGCGGGGTCGTGTCATAGGTGATGTGATCTTTAACATGGTCGATGGCACCCTCGGGCTCGACCTCGGAGATGGTGTAGGTATAGATTCCCGCCTTGTTGTACTTGACGTCAAAGGAGACATTTCCCTTGTCATTATTGGTCACCGTCTGGAGCACTTTGCCCTCGGCGTCCTTGAGCGCGAACGAGAACTGACCTTCCCTGAAGGTTCCGCCTTTAAGCACTTTCTTTGCTTTTATCGTCGCTTTGCCTTCAAGGGGCGCGTCATACACCCAAATCTCTGCATCTGACGTTATCTCCGTATTGGCATCAAGCAGAGATTTCGCCCTGTTCATGGCTTGCTCGTATTGCTCGTCGGGCGCGTTGCCCTTGAGCAGAATCCATGTTGGTTGGGCGGCGCGATATCCAGGAGGCGCCGTCGTCTCCTCGAGGCAGTAAAGCCTGCAGGAAGCCATGGCTTCCGAACTCGTTCCCGAACTCGTTCCAAAAGTCACACTTCCGTCAGAACCAGTCTTTTTGGTAGAAAACTCCGTCTTTGCGCCATCAACGCCGGCACTGTCCTGCGCCTTATCCATGTCAATCGCATAGAGTGTGAACGTTGCGTCAGCCAACGGCGCGGTAACGTCCTTTTCATCCACTTTGTGGACCACAATGCCGTGCCCCGTTCCGCCTCCCGATGCGCCGGCATCTATGTCATATTCACGCTCGTGTTTCACATACCCGCCTGCAACACCTTCAAGCTGTGCCTCGTTGGAAAGGGAAACTGTACCAGACTCACCGGACAGAACTTCATATTCGACTTTCAGGTATTTCTCATCGGGAAGCCTCAACGTCAATCGCTGCTGCTTTCCAGCCCCCTCGCCAATCGAGTCAAGAGCCGCCCCGTATTTTTCTTTTGTCAGCACACGCCAATCGCCGTTATCGCTCTCAGATACGCTAAGCGACGAGGGGATAAACGTGCACTTAGAATCCATCACATCGAACAGATCGAGGTAGTCGGTTCCGACCTTTAAGTCTAGTGCCGATTCATTAACGAAAATCGTGTAGTGAATTCGTTTGCTATTACTTACCGACGTACCGGTCTTTGACAATACGTCGTTCTTGATCTGTACGGTATCAGAGCCCGCCTTAAATACTTTATCACCCGAGCTCGCACTCGCCGAGTTCGTAAGCTCGCCGAGGTTCTTTGACGTGTCGACCACTGACCTCTTGACAGCAGTTGCATACGTCAGCTTCACATAGCCTGTATTGTTACCCAGCTTTTCCGTTGGAATCGAAAACGTAACCTCTCGACGATCAACGGCAGGCGTCAGCAAGACACCCGAAGCCTCGGTTTTTTCTCTCTCATGTTCCCATTCGTGGCCGGGCACCGCCGCCCCGTAGGGATTTGAATACAAAGAATACTTTGCCGAGCCGGGAATATAACTCATTCCCTTAGGAAGCTCATCTTTAACAACGACATCCTTGCCATTGAGCCTGCCTGCGCCATAATACTCACCGGCAGGCGTCTTAGCTCGATTGGCATAGACAGTCCAGTCGACAATCCACGCACCTTTGTCGTTCGAGCCATCCACTGATTTCCAGTCAAACGTCTCATCCCACCGTGCTTGCGAGCCGTCTTCATTTATTTTTACACTCTTCTCAACCGAAGGCTCCGTTTCGTCTTCAACGTAGTAAAAAACGAAATCAGAATAGCCGCTAAACCCGTCGACAGAGGCGAAGTTGGAGTACCAACCAGGAAGTGCGTCGGTCACCGTTTTATACGTAATAACCACTTCAGGGGACTTATCCAGTGCTTCTTTGACTTTATCCGTAATGATTATTCGGATATTGCAGTTATGCTTGTTGCTGCCTTGTGACGGATCTGCGCCTCCCTCAAACTTCCAATCGGTGTTTTGGTCCAATTCGGTGTCCCCGATGACAACTACATGCGATTTACCATCAGTAGTATCCGGCCCCATAGTCTGCTTCCAAGCCGCCAGCATGGTATCTTTGATAAGAACAGATGTTGGGTTTTTCGCATTTACGTAATCACGGAGCTCTACGCGTAATTGCCAAGCTGCTTTTCCGGTCCGAGATGCCTCATCCGGATTAAGCAGTGTTTTACTAATGGTCTTGCCCGTCCAAGGACGGATGTAGTATGCGGTGCTTTCACCAGAGGGCAGACCGGAGTCTTCTTTTTTCACACTTGCCGTGTTACTAACTTTTTCGTAGGAATTCTCATCTTTCAGCTTAGTTTGATAGACGATGCAATAGGTCGCATACCGGTCGGCCTCGTTTGGATTAAACGTATAGTTAAATGAATCCCCCGAATCGCTCAGCGTTCCCCCATCAATCTTTTGTTTTTCATCGGCGGTCTCTCCCTTGTAGACCGTGTAGCTGCCAATATAGTCTTGCTTGTCATCGAGCTTGTCAGTAAAGGTGTAGCCAGACATATCGGCCTTGAGAGATCCCTTGTTGAGCACAACCTTCCAAGTGATGACAGATGATGTTCCGGAGCCAGCCTCTTTTTGGATCATGTCGTATTGAAACGGTTCCGACGCCCCCTTAATCGCAGGAGATTGTTGGGGATTTGCTTTTCCCCAGGTTGCTTGCACACTATTCCTACCTTGCGTGGGCGTGCCATTAGAAAGAGACAAGTTCTTGCTAACTGTCGTTTCGTAGGTAACGGTATGGTCGCCCTGAGAAAGGTTACCTAGCGACAACGTTGCAGTTCGCTCTTCGATGCCCACGGACGGACCAAGAGGATTTCCATCGAGCTTGAAGCTGCTTTGGTCAAAGTCCAGGTAGTCGCCGAGTGTATCGACCAGCTTTACATCCGTTGCGTGCGACGTAACACTCAGATTAATAGTCCAAGTTATCTTGGCATTTCCGGTACTGCTATCTTGGGAAAAGACACCTGATTTGTTTCCATCAACTGCGCCATCTTGAATCTCGATCGGCACAGTTTCGCCAACGCCTGGAAATTTCAGTTCGACTTTTTCGCCGTCATCTACATCTTTGTCTTTAAGCTCAAACTCGAAATTGACGCGCACATAGAGTGAAGAGGGATGGCGATTGAGATAGTCGGCATCGTAATCGAAGATGACCCTATTCTCTTTTATGCACCAAGTTCCCATCCTTTGCGCATTCTCGGTATCGTCAGTCATCAAGACGCCGCCCGCGTTGTCCTTCACGGCAATCGAGTTGGGGAAGGTATAAATCGCCTCAAGCCTTTCGGTCGTAGGCCCAGAATTCTCATGGAAACGGGCTTCCATAAAACCGTAAATTGTATCGGCTGTCGTAATCGAGGGTGAGTCCTTTTCACCGAAAGGCTGCTGACGATCCTTATCGGCATACAGCCCAACCGTAACGTCCGCCGTATCCCCATCGATCACAATCGGCGTCGGCGTCGTCACGCCCTCGGCGCGCACGGGGGCTGCACCGTGAAAAACTGCGGCGGTGAGGCTAATTAAAATGAAGACCAGGGTCGCCATACCCAGCGACCGTGAGCGGTGTGCGTTCATAGTTGTCCCTTAATTCCTACAACACAGTGTGGAATACGGCGAATCGTCGGATCGAACACAAGCCTCACCATCAACGAGAACCTACCTAGCGCATTGCAAGAACCCATTGGGGAACACCTTCTAAGACGGTTCGTCTATGCCACAATGCATAAAATATAATATAGATACCAGTCATGTAAACCGCAGGTCAAGAGGTCTTTTAATTTAATACCAGTTGATATTTACCTGTTAACAGTTTTGCATCATACCGACTATATTCAGTGGAATTATGTATATGTTTAAACAACTTTACTTTGGCTGGAAAGCCGATCGGAGGGATAGTCGCCCCAGCCGTGGTGCAAAGCAACCCGCCCCCTTGCACCAAAAAGGGCGCCGACCATCGCGGTCGACGCCCTTTCTTATTGGCGGTTATAAGCCCCAGCGCTTATTTGTTGACCTGGCCGGCGCGGACGGCAGCCTTCTTGCGGTCGGTGGCATTGAGCAGACGCTTGCGCAGACGAATGTTCTTGGGAGTAATCTCGACCAGCTCATCGTCGGCGATGTACTCCAGCGCCTCCTCCAGCGAGAAGGTGCGAGGCGGCACCAGCTGGACGGAAATATCGGAGGTCGAGGAACGCTGGTTGCCCAGGTTCTTGGTACGGGCGATGTTGACGACCATGTCGCCGGCCTTGCTGCGCTCGCCCACGATCATGCCCTCATAGCACTCGGTGCCCGGCTCAACAAACAGCTGGCCGCGCTCCTGCAGCGTACCCAGAGCGTAGGCAACGGCCTTCTCGGTGGTCATGGAAATCATGGCGCCGTTCTGGCGGTTGCCGATCTCGCCGGCGTAAGGACCATACTCCAGGAAGGTGTGGTAGAACACGCCCTCGCCGTGAGTGACGTTCATGATGCGGTTCTTAAGGCCCATGATGCCGCGGGTCGGGATCTTAAACTCGAGGTGCGTCACGATGCCCGAGGTATCCATGCTCGTCATGATGCCGCCGGAGGTACCGAAGACCTCAACGACCTTGCCCGAGTACTCGTCCGGGCACTCGACGACGGCCTGCTCGACAGGCTCCATCTTGTTGCCGTTCTCGTCCTTCTTAAACAGAACGCGGGGACGGCCGACCTGGAACTCAAAGCCCTCGCGGCGCATGGACTCCATCAGGACGGACAGGTGCAGGATGCCGCGACCCGAGACCTCGACGCCGCTCTTGTCCTCGAGCTCCTCGATCTTCATGGTCACGTTGTTCTCGGCCTCGTTGAACAGGCGCTCCTTGAGCTGACGGGCGCCCACGATGTCGCCGTCGCGACCGACGAGCGGAGAGGTCGAAGCCTCAAAGACGATGGACAGGGTCGGCGGGTCGATCTCGATGGGCTCGAGCTCAACGGGGTTCTCGGGATCGGTGTAGACATCGCCGATATCGGTGCGGTCGATGCCCACGACGGCAGCGATGTCGCCGGCGCCGACTTCCTGGCACTCGGTACGGCCCAGGTAGTCGAAGGTAAAGAGCTGCTTGACGGTAGCGGTGGCGCTGGAGCCGTCGTTCTTCACAACCAGAATCTGGTCGCCCTGGTGGATGGCGCCGGAGTACACGCGACCGATGCCGATACGGCCAACGAAGTTGGAGTGGTCGATGGTCACGCACTGCATGGCCAGCGGGGCGTTCTCGTCAACCTCGGGCGCGGGCATGTCGTCGATGATCATGTCGAGCAGCGGGTACATGTCCATATTGCCGTCGTTGGGGTCAAGGCGGGCAAAGCCATTCATGGCGCTGGCGTAGACCACGTGCTCCATGGCGAACTCAAGCTGGTCGTCAGTGGCGCCCAGGTCGGCCATGAGGTCCAAGCAGTCGTTGTAGGCCTTCTCGGGGTTGGCGCCCGGACGATCGATCTTGTTGATGACGATCATGATCTTAAGGCCGGTGTCGATAGCGTGACGCAGCACGAAGCGGGTCTGGGGCATGGGGCCCTCAAAGGCGTCGACCAGCAGCAGGGCGCCGTCGGCCATACGCAGCACGCGCTCGACCTCGCCGCCAAAGTCGGCGTGGCCCGGGGTGTCGATGACGTTGATCTTGACGTCCTTGTACTCGATAGAGATGTTCTTGGCGAGAATCGTAATGCCGCGCTCGCGCTCCTGGTCGTTAGAGTCCAGGACGCGGTCCTCGACCTGCTGGTTGGCACGGAAGGCGTCCGTGGCACGCAGGAGCTTGTCGACCATCGTCGTCTTGCCGTGGTCGACGTGAGCGATGATGGCGATGTTCCTCAGATTGTCTACGCGCATGTAGTTCCCCTATCTTCTATCTATATACAACCGGCACGCGTATGCGACCCACCCAGCAATGCAACGCTCGGCGGGAATATTGAGCCTTTTACCGAAAACTCGTTTATTTTAGCGATTTTAGATGAGAGGGGTTTCCTCACCTGCAGGTTCAGGGTCGCTCCACATAAAACCATCGCCGGCGCCCATGCCCTCATACAGCACATATGCCGAAAAACCGCTCTCGAGCGTCGTCTCAAAGAAGCTCACGAGCAGGGCGTCATGGTAGCCGCCATCGATCTCGACACAACCGGTGTAGCCGATGGCATAGCGAGCGATACGGCCCAGGCCCTCGTCCTTAAGACCCATCTTGTGCTCGGAGATAAAGTTGGTGGCCGCCTCGAGGCACGCCTCTTCGCCATCCTCATCGAGCGCCGCCAGATAACGGTTGGAAGCGGCGTCCTCAATTGCCACGACCACGCCAGGGTTTTCACCGGCGGCAAGGTCGTCCAAGAACGCGCCGATCAGATCGCACACCATGGCGTCGAGCTCGGCGGAGACGTTACCGGCGTCCTGCATATCCTGTGCCATCTTTAGACCTTCCCATCGAGTCTGGCGTCGTTACAGTTCCTGTGCCTCGGCGGCGATCCTGGCGGCAGCGTCGCGGGCGCGCATCATATCCATCGCGCGCTTGTCGAGCACCTTGATCTGACTGGTCAGCATTACCGCGTCGACCACACCCCAGATCACCAGGCCCGTAGAGATCGAAAACCCAAGCGCACCAACTGTACCACGAAGGCGCGAGCAGATTGCCGCGACAAGGACGGAGATGACAACCATCTTGATAAACGAACCACGGCGCTCGCGAAGCGTGCGGGCCTGCGTCACATAGGCAATGCGAGCCGCCTCAGAAGCCTCCGAGCGCATCTGGGCCTCGCGTGCAATGGCCGCCGCCTCAGCCGACATGCCGCCGGCCATCAGCGAACGCTCCGCAACCCTGCCGCCCCGCATTTAGAAGTCATCGGGGGAGAGCGTATGGACGAACTCGTCGAACTTCTCGAACTCCTGCTCGTCGTCAACTTCCTCGGCATGGGCAGAAACGGTGCCCAGGCGATTCATGATGTCGTCCTCCACAAACATGGGAGCATTGCTGCGCACGGCAAGGGCAATGGCATCACTGGGACGGGCGTCGATCTTGCGCTCGTCACCATCGACCAGTACGACGATCGTCGCGTAGAACACCGGCGGCTCGGCGCGAACGATCTCGATGCGCTCGAGCTTGGCGCCCAGGGCGCTAACAGTATCGAGCAGCAGGTCATGGGTAATCGGGCGCTCGGCGCGGCCGCTATCGATGCCACGGCTAATGGCAGCAGCCTCAAACGAACCAGTCTGAATGGAAAGGGAACGCAACGGCGCGGGCGAGTCCGATTTGCTGCAGCGCTCGCGAAGCACGATAAGCGATGGCACGGGACCGGCGGCCATGACGATAGTCTCTATGTCGACACGAACCATGGAACACCTCCGGTACGTAGCGGTTAACACGCGGCAGCCCGCCGCATTGAATAGCTATACTACCCAATCTTTCGCACAGCACACAAAACCAAAATGAGATTTATCGCAGACAAGAAAAAAGCCCCGAGGCAACGCCCCAGGGCTCTTCACAGTTTTGATGGTGGACCTGACAAGATTCGAACTTGTGACCTCCCGGTTATCAGCCGGACGCTCTAACCAACTGAGCTACAGGTCCATCATGGTGGAGGTTAGGGGGATCGAACCCCTGACCTCAGGCTTGCAAAGCCCGCGCTCTCCCAGCTGAGCTAATGCCCCACGTAGGTTATGTGCGATTTCGTTATCAATAAACGCTCCACCGGCAAACTCGGCTCACGGTGGAGCGTTTATCAGTAAAAAATGGTGGGCCCAAGCAGATTTGAACTGCTGACCTCACGCTTATCAGGCGTGCGCTCTAACCAACTGAGCTATGGGCCCGAAATCGCGCTCAATTAATATACTTCCTACCCCCATACGGGTCAAGAAGAATTTTGCATTTTCTTAAAAAAGTTTTTGCTGAGCTCCCCTTTGACTGCTTTCTATTTGAATAATACCAGTTCAGTACAATGTTTTTCGTTTAAACAGCAAGATATATTTTCTCGAAAACAGATGGCAATGCCGCTCCTTTAGAAGAAAATCGCCCTCTTCCTTGGTAATTCCTTGTCTGAAATTAGTAATAAATTTTTTGAAAAAAAGTTGGGACCCAGAAAATCTGGGTCCCAACTTCGGAAAGTATCAGTGTCTACTACTACTCTTCATCGAGCAGACTGGTCTGGTCCTTATGGGTGGCAGGTGCCGTCTTAGAGGATTTTTTTTCGGTGGTAGTGGAAGTGGCCACAGCAGAAACCTTGTCCTTGCCCGCAACATTCATCACATGAACGCCCTGAGTGGAGCGTCCCAGCTGCGACACGCCGGAAACCGGTGTGCGAACAACTACGCCCTCTTCGGTGATAATCATGATCTCGTCGTTCTCTTCAACGATTTTCATGGCCGAGAGCAAGCCCTTCTTAGCTGTCATGGTAATGGTGTATACGCCTTGGCCTCCGCGATGATGAGAAGGATACTCCTCTACCGGCGTGCGTTTGCCATAGCCGAGCTCAGTGATAACCAAGAGTTCGGTTCCTGGACGCGCTATTTCCATACCGAGCACGCGAGCATCGGCGTTAACCGTCATGCCGCGTACGCCCATGGTGTCGCGACCCATAGCCCGAACCTCGGACTCATCCCACATAATGGCCTTGCCTGCAGAGGAAACCATCATGACCTTTTCGCCTTCAGCAACGCGCTGGACGCTAATAAGCGTGTCGTTTTCCTTCAGGTTGATCGCAATCAAACCATCTCGGCGCGTGCGGTCGTAGAGCTTCATGGAGGTTTTCTTAACCATGCCAGACGAAGTTGCAAACATCAGGTACTCATCTTCGGGGAAATCCTTGGTAGCGATAACCGCAGCAATGGTTTCACCCTTCTCCAAGGGCAGAACATTCACGATCGCGGTTCCGCGAGCATGACGAGATGCCTCAGGAATCTCGTAGGCCTTCAGACGGTACACCCGTCCGCGCGAAGAAAAGAACAGCAGATAAGCATGGGTTGAAGAAATGAAGAGATGCTCGACGAAGTCGGCTTCTTTCAAATTCACCCCTTGCATGCCCTTGCCGCCGCGCTTCTGCTGGCGATACGTAGCCACGGGAAGGCGTTTCACGTAACCAGCCTTGGTTACGGTAATGGCAACTTCTTCTTCAGCAATAAGATCCTCTACATCGAGGTCCTTCGCTTCGTCGGTAATCTTGGTGATACGAGCAGAACTGAACTTTTCCTTGATTTCGGTAAGTTCTTCCTTGATTACCTGCTTCACCAGGTCTTTATCGGAAAGCAAGCGCTTGTAGTAATCGATCTTCTCGCGCAGCTCCTTCAATTCGGCTTCGATCTTCTCTCGCTCCAAGCCGGTCAGGCGACGCAGCTTCATTTCGAGGATAGCTTCGCTCTGCTTTTCGGAAAGCTTAAAGCGCTCCATCAACACGTCTTTCGCTTCGCGATCGGTGTTGGACGAGCGGATGATCTGGATCACCTCATCGATGTTGTCGAGGGCAATCACAAAACCTTCCAGAATATGCGCACGGGCCTCAGCTTTGGCCAAGTCGTAGCGCGTGCGGCGCTCCACAACCTCTTCCTGATGCAGAATGTAGTAGTGGAGGATCTCCTTCAGGGACAATACGCGAGGGACGCCGTTGACCAGCGCCAGCATATTGCAGCCGAAACCAACCTGCAGCTGGGTATGCTTATACAACTTGTTCAGTACGACCTGAGGGATAGCATTCTGCTTCAGCTCGATAATGATGTCGATGCCGTGGCGGTCGGCGCCGTCATGAACGTTTGAAATCTCGGGAAGCTTCTTGTCGCGAATCAGATCGGCGATCTTCTTCAGGAGATTGGTACGGTTTACCTGATAGGGAATCTCGGAAACAACAATGGAATGCTTGCCGTTCTTGCCCTCTTCAATGCGGCACTTCGAGCGAATGGTAAGGCTTCCCTTTCCCGTTTCATAGGCATCGCAGATGCCCTTGCGGCCCATGATGATGCCGCCCGTCGGGAAGTCAGGGCCGGGAAGAACCTCCATCAAATCGTCTACCGTGCAATCAGGATTGTCGATCATCATGCAGGTTGCGTCGATTGCCTCGCCGAGGTTATGCGGGGGGATGTTTGTTGCCATGCCAACGGCAATACCCGAAGAGCCGTTTACCAACAGGTTCGGGAAGCGCGAAGGCAAGACAACGGGCTCCTGCAAGCTCTCGTCGTAGTTAGGCTGAAAATCTACCGTTTCCTTGTCAAGGTCACGCAGCAATTCCATTGCCGGCTTGTCCAAGCGAGCCTCGGTGTAACGCATTGCAGCTGCCGAATCGCCGTCGATCGAACCAAAGTTGCCGTGGCCGTCAACCAGCGGAACACGCATGGAGAATGGCTGCGCCAAACGAACCATGGTGTCGTACACCGCAAAGTCGCCATGCGGGTGATACTTACCGATTACGTCACCAACGGTACGGGCGGACTTAGCATGGGGGCGCTTTGGGGTGATGCCGCTTTCATTCATCGCATACAGAATGCGGCGATGAACAGGCTTCAAGCCGTCGCGAACATCGGGAAGCGCGCGCGAAACAATAACGCTCATCGAATACTCGAGGAACGACGTGCGCATCTCTTTGCTGAGCTCAGCAGGAAGAACGTTTGCTGCAGCGGCCTGCTGCTCGTCCTTCTTGTCTGTCTCGTTCTTATCTTCTGCCACGAAGACTCCTTCTGTCTTGTTGCTTGAATGTTTTACGTGAAACACTTTGCCGGGTTCCTACCCGGCAACCCTCTTAGAAGTCGAGGAAGCGCACGTCATGGGCGTGCTTCTGGATGAATTCCTTACGGGGCTCAACCTGATCCCCCATAAGTTCGCTTACCACACGCTCAGCTTCAGCTGCATCTTCAATGCTTACCTGGAGCATGGTGCGGGTAGAAGGCTCCATAGTGGTTTCCCAGAGCTGCTCGGGATCCATTTCACCCAAACCCTTGTAACGCTGCAGCGAAATGCTATCTCGGTCGGGAATCTCTGCTAAGCGGGCGGCTAGAGCGTCATCATTGAAGATGTATTCCAACTTCTTGCTGCCCTTCTTCTTCAGGCCGTACAGCGGAGGCTGGGCGATGTAGATATAACCACGCGTAATAAGCTCGGGCATGTAGCGATAGAAGAACGTGAGCAGCAGGATGCGAATGTGAGCACCGTCAACGTCAGCATCGGTCATGATGATGATGCGGTGGTAGCGGGCAGCATCCGCGTTGAAATCCTCACCAATATTCGTACCGATAGCGGTAATGAGCGAAGAAATGGTGTCGGAAGAAAGCGAGCGGTGCAAGCCAGCGCGCTCGACGTTCAGAATCTTACCGCGCAGGGGCATGATGGCCTGATACTTGCGGTCGCGAGCTTGTTTAGCAGACCCACCTGCAGAATCGCCCTCAACAATAAAGATTTCGGAATCGGCAGGATTCCACGCAGCCACGCTTCCTCAAGCTCCATGGAATAGGCCACGTTCCCGTCGAACATCTCGTCCGCCATGTTCCTCCCGCCATCCGAGTATCGGATAGGGGTGG
>OLNQ01003744.1_pt1 | contig 12021 bp, 9 predicted proteins | sample 1672821 | NCBI WGS metagenome assembly OLNQ01 (sample SAMEA3136727, study PRJEB25190) | human gut metagenome | biome: human gut; feature: human-associated habitat; material: faeces | place: Austria | collected 2013 | reverse complement strand
CCACCCTTGCGCGGCAAGGGTGGGCTGCTTCAAAATCGCCGCTCCAAAAAAGCGAGGGACACACTGAAGTGTGTCCCTCACTTTTTTGTGACCACCCACCACTTTTGTTGTGTCCACAATCAGCGGTATGTTACCGAGACCCAAGAATACTTCTCCTGAAGGTCGCGAAAGATTTCCCGCATCGGAGCAGCGTACTCCCGCAGCTCTTGGGGCATGGCGGCAAAGCCCTCCACAACAATGCGCCTTTGCACCGGCGGCAGAAATACATCTGTCAGGCAATCCCACATGGCGTCCCAGTTTTCCCCGTAGTAGTCCGGAAACCCGAAAGCCTCGTGGATACGTTGGTGTAATGTACCCCAGTCCTTGCAGCCGGTCAGATTCAGCAAAACGGGGTCAGTTGTGATAGGCGTATATGCATAGTGATTCATAGCAAAACTCCTTTCTGTCAAACAACTTCGACAAACGTAGCATAATGGTCGTAAGTGGCAAAGATCAATCCGTCGTTAGAGTAGAGAATTCGTTCTCCGCCCCGGTAACCGAAAGAGTAATTGATGTCAGCCTCGTACCATATTCGTCCAGGTACATCTGGGAGCCGCTTGTCCCTGTTTTTGTAAACGCCCTTTGTCAGCATCTTACCCGGAGCGACAATGGCGAGATTTGCTAAAATCGGAATCCATCCTAATTGTGTGGCTTCGTCCTCGGTTATGTAGTATCCAGGGAGCCGACGAAATGTTTTCAGCCACCAGTCGGCACCCCGTAAGCCAATCTTTGTTGCTGTGCCGGCCGTTCTTGCCTCTAACCACTGTATAGAGCAGCGCAGTTAGGATGGAGCGGCGGTTCTTCTGGAATAAAATCATGGGGCAAGTAATTTCCCCTTGCAGCCTTTTGCAGTCCATGCATCTTCGAAGATCGATGACGGATTTCCAGTATCTATATTTCAGACTACGCACAAACGATTTCCTTTCTACTACAGCAGATTAGGCCATCCATGAAAAGCCATCTATGTTATTGCGATAGGTAATCGTTTGTTGTCTCTGCACAGGCAACCGCCAGAAAATTTTTGCGGATAAGCCGCAGGTTTTGATGAGAAAACCGTGTTCGAATAACGATCTTGCGCAAAATTAATCGTTCCGCATTTTGAGAGTTTTGCTGTGCCTGCCTCCAATCAGCAAAGTAAAAAAGCCCTGATAAATCAAAACTTTGCGGAAAAGAAGAACTCCGCTTTTCGACAAAATATTCGAAAAACGGAGCTCATTCACTTGGAGCAGGGTACGGGAGTCGAACCCGCCTTAACGGCTTGGGAAGCCGCTGTAATACCGATATACCAACCCTGCGAACGTTGCTATTATAGCAGGTCGGCACGGGTTTTGCAACCGCAATTTCTGTCGAAGCGCATGATTTCTCTCCTGCGGGCATAGGGATAGAAAAAACGCAGGGAGGGGTCTTATAATGAGGAAGATACGGCGCACGATCTGTCTGCTGACGGCGATGCTGTGCGCGCTGGGTCTGTACTCAGTGCGGGCGGATGCGGTGGAGCTGCCCATCACCAGCCGGGCGGCGCTGCTGATGGAGCGTTCCACGGGGCAGGTACTGTTCGCGCAGAACGAGCACGAGCAGCTGGAGCCCGCCAGCGTCACCAAGATCATGACGCTGCTGCTGACCATGGAGGCCATCGACAGCGGCACTATCGGCTACGACGACGTGGTGACAGTCAGTGCTGCGGCCGCCGGGATGGGCGGCAGTCAGGTCTATCTGGCGGAGGGCGAACAGATCACGGTGGAGGAGCTGCTGAAATCGGTGTGCGTGGCCTCCGGCAACGATGCGGCGGTGGCGCTGGCGGAGAAGGTCGCCGGCGTACACGAGCTGTTCGTGGAGCAGATGAACCGTCGGGCCTCTGAGCTGGGCATGGCGGACACCCATTTTGTCAACTGCACCGGCCTGACGGCGGAGGGACACGTCACCAGCGCCCACGATATCGCCCTTATGAGCCGGGAGCTGCTGCTGCACCATCCGGACATACGGCGCTTCACCACTATCTGGATGGACACCATCCGGGACGGCGCTTTTCAGCTGGCCAACACCAACAAGCTCATCCGCTTCTACGATGGCGCCACCGGCCTGAAGACCGGCTACACCGCCTCGGCGGGGTACTGCATCAGCGCCACGGCGGAGCGGGACGGCATGGAGCTGATCGCCGTCATCATGAAAGCGCCGGACAAGGACACCCGCGCCAAGGACGCCAAGGCGCTGCTGAACTACGGCTTTTCCACCTACACGCTGGCGGACGCCCTGCCGCCGGAGCCGCTGACGCCGGTGGCGGTAGCCATGGGCGCGTCGGACGCCGTACAGCCAGTACCGGAGGCAGAGAACACCGCCGTGCTGGTGGAAAAGGCCAAGGCTGGCGGCCTGACCCGCACCGTTACGCTGGAGCCGCAGGTCGCCGCTCCGGTGGAGGCCGGGCAGCGGCTGGGTGAGCTGTCCGTGCTGGACGGCGACACGGTGCTGCTGACCGTGCCGCTGGTGGCGGAGGAAGCCGTGGCGCGGCGCAGCTGGGGGCAGGTATTCACCCAACTTCTGCGCATGGCGGTTTTCGCGGCGTAGACGGTCTTTTTCCCCTTGTAATTTGGATATAATCGTTGTAAGATGGAAAACACCGAAAAAGACGTCTTTTACCAAGGAGGAATCATCCTATGATCCGTGTGGACCTCAATAGCTGCAACAGCTTTATCCCGCTGCCCTACGAGGCGGCGCTGGCGCCCCGCCTGCGCATCGCCCACGACCACCTGCAAAAGGGCGACGGCGCCGGCAGCGACTTTACCGGCTGGGTGCGCCTGCCGGAGAACTACGACAAGGAGGAGTTTGCCCGCATCAAGGCCGCGGCAGCGCGCATCAAGGCGGACTCTCAGGCGCTGGTGGTCATCGGCATCGGCGGCTCTTATCTGGGTGCCCGGGGCGTGATCGAGTGCCTGCGCTCCCCCAACTACAATCTGAAAAAGAAGGACACCCCCAACATCTACTTCGTGGGCAACGGCCTGTCCTCCGACTACATGAGCGAGATCGTGGAGCTGCTGGACGGCGTGGACTTCTCCGTCAATGTCATCTCCAAATCCGGCACCACCACAGAGCCGGCAGTGGCGTTCCGCTTCTTCCGCGAGCTACTGGAGAAGAAGTACGGACCGGAGGGGGCCGCCAAGCGCATCTACGCCACCACCGACCGGCACAGAGGCGCGCTGAAGTCTCTGGCGGACGCCAAGGGCTATGAGACGTTTGTGGTGCCCGACGACGTGGGCGGCCGGTACAGCGTGCTGACCGCCGTGGGTCTTCTGCCCATCGCCGTGGCGGGTATCGGCATCGACGCCCTGATGAACGGCGCCCGCGAGATGATGGACACCTGCACGGCGGCGGACATGAGCGCTAATCCCGCATGGCAGTACGCCGCCGCCCGGTACGAGCTGTACCGCTGCGGCAAGAAGATCGAGATCCTGGCGGCCTATGAGCCCTGCTTCCGGTTTATGGCCGAGTGGTGGAAGCAGCTGTACGGCGAGTCCGAGGGCAAGGAGGGCAAGGGTCTGTTCCCCGCCAGCGTGGAGTTCACCGCCGACCTGCACTCCATGGGGCAGTATATCCAGCAGGGCGAGCGCCATCTCTTTGAGACGGTGGTGCGTTTCGGCCCGTCGCAGCACGAGAACCCCGTCCCCTACGACGAGACGGACGGCGACGGCCTGAACTTCCTGGCGGGCAAGAGCATGGACTTCATCCGCGAGCAGGCCATGGACGGCACGCTGCTGGCCCATGTGGAGGGCGGCGTCCCCAACATCACCCTGTACACCGGCGGGCTGGACGAGAGTGTGATGGGACAGCTCATCTACTTCTTCGAGTACGCCTGCGGGCTCAGCGGCTACCTGCTGGATGTGAACCCCTTCGACCAGCCGGGCGTGGAGGCCTATAAGAAGAATATGTTCGCGCTGCTGGGCAAGCCCGGCTACGAGGAGCTGCGCGGAACGCTGCTGGCCAAGCTGGGACGGTAAGGCGTTTTGCCCAAAAAAAGAGCCTCTTTTTTTCGTTGCTATTTTTTGCATGGTATGGTATTCTACAGACAGGAGTAGAACCAACTCCATCTATGACAAAGGAGTGATTTCTTATGGTTAGACTGATCATGGGCGCGAACGGTGCAGGTAAGACGAAGCAGCTTATCGAGCTGATCCACACCAGCGTGGATTCCGAGACCGGCAGCGTTGTTTGCATCGAACCCAGCCGCGACATGACCTACGACATCAGCTACAATGTGCGTCTGGTCAATGCCAGCGAGTACAATGTGGATTCTTTTGACTGCCTGCGCGGTTTCCTCTGCGGTCTGTACGCGGGCAATTACGATATCTCCCATGTGTTTGTGGACAACCTCTGCAAGATCGCCGGCAGCACCGACTGGCAGGCGGTGGAGAACTTCCTCCAGTGGCTGGATCGCTTCAGCGAGAAGAACGACGTGAAGTTCACCGTCACCGTCAGCGCTGACGAGGATGTGGCCACCGAGGGTATGCGCCAGTACATCTGAACAGAAGCATAAAAAAGGGACGCCTCGTAAGGCGTCTCTTTTTTATGCTCTTTTTCGTTTACTGCTGGCGGAACCGCTCCTGCAGGGCGCGGAGCGTCACCTCGTAGGCCCGCTGCTCACGGGGGCAGTCCTGCGTCTGATAGGGCAGTCCCGCCCGGCGGCACAGCAGCTCCGTGAAGTAAGCGTTGACGTGGGGGTTCTTCATCAGCAGAGGGCCGATGAGATGGGTGCCGTAGAAGCTGCCCTCCCACACGCCGTCCTCCGCCGTATCAGCGGCGTTGCCGGGGCCGTGCTCCATGCGGAACAACGGGTGGGCGACCTCCGTGGTCTGACTGGCCTTGTTCACGAAGCCCACCGCCGTCTGCCCGGTGGCAGCGCCCACCGCCAGACAGTCGCCCTGTATGCGCGCCGTGTCGGACACGGTGGTGCGGAAGGGGAACAGCCCCAGTCCGGCGTGCGCCGTGCCGTCGGGGGAGGTGATGCTGCTGCCGAACAGCTCCATGGCGTTGCCGGTGGCCAGCACCACAACGCCGCGCGCCAGCGCCGCGCCTACGGCGTCTGTATAGCGGCGCAGATCCTCCAGCGCCACAAGCTGGGCGCTTTCCGTGCCGGCGCCCATGTAGACAAAGTCCGCGTCGGAGAAGTCGATATCCTCATACAGCGTACCGGTGCGGACGACGACCTCCGCCCCCTGCCGCTCCAGACTGCGCCGCAGCGCCGCCACGTTGGCGTACTCGCCGTACAGATTCATCAGATCGGGATAGAGATGCAAAAGCTGGATGCGCATATGCAGACCCTCCTTAAAGCGTATTGACCAGCGACAGGAACTTGCCCTTGTCGGAGAAACAGGTGATGGTATAGGCTTGGGTCACACCATCCCGCACGGCGGCGTCCACGCCCTCGCTGATGCTCTCGTAGGCGCTGAGCTTCTCCGGCGGCACGTCGGTGTAGGAGAACCGGACGTACAGGTCGTCGGCATATTTGCCCAGCAGGTAAATGTGGGAGGTGTTCTCCGTGTTCAGCATACCGAAGTCGATGTCCCACAGCCAGCTGGTCTCGCTGGTGAAGTACTTGCGGCTCACCGCGTCCACGATGATGATGACGGCGTGGGGCTCCTTCTGCTGCACCGTATAGCGCAGGGACTGGTCGTAGGACACGGAGTTCTCGTGCTTGGAGGCCAGCAGCGTGCCGTGCATGGTCTGGTACTGCCAGTTGACGATGCGGCCGTTCTTCAGCACATAGCGGCTGATGCTGCGGGCGATATCCGCGCCGTCCACCCCCGCCAGCGCACACACGGTATAGCAGGCCAGAATGTTATAGGCGTTGTAGATGCTCTTGAACGCCAGCTCGATGCGGTCCCTGCCGTTGATGGTAAGGAAGCCGGTATCCAGATCCGCGTCGGTGACGGTATAGGCCGTCTCCGGCCGGTGAAAATCGCATTTTGTGCAGTGGTACGCGCCGATGTGGTTGTAGTGGTAGTAGTCGTAGGCCATGGGCGCGTGGCATAGCGGACAGTATTTCCCGTCGTTGTAGATGCCGGTGCAGTGATCGGTGGAGAAGCGCTGGCGATCCATGCCGAACCAGACCACCCGGTTCTGCCGTCCCCGGGCGAACAGCGCCACCAGCGGGTCGTCGGCGTTGAGGATCAGCGTGCAGTCCGGGCCGATGCTGGGCTCGATGGACTTGAACACCCACTGGGGGTGGCCGTTGCGGGTGAGCTGGTCGCGGTACAGGTTGGTGATGACGTAGTGGGTGGGCTGGAAATAGCGGAAGGTGTACTGGGCGTAGCGCTCATCGGACTCGATGACCGCCGCGTCGCTCTTGCACCGTCCTGTCAGGGTGCTGCTGCACAGCAGCATGGTGGTGACGCCCTCGATCTGGTTGGAGCCCTCCCGGTTGAACACCACCTTTTTTCCGGCGGCGGTGAGCACATGGGCGATCATCTCGGACGTGGAGGTCTTGCCGTTGCTGCCGGTAACGGCGATGATCTCCGGCGGAAGCTGCACCCGCTGCAAAATGTCGGGGCAGATCTTCAGCGCGATCTGTCCGGGCAGGCTGCTGCCCCGCCCCACAAAGGAACCGATGAAGCGTATGAGCTTGCAGACCAGAATGGCCAGAAATTTTCTCATGGAAACCCTCCTTATCGTGTTGCGCGGCAATGCGCCGCCTTGACCTTACAAAGTTATCCGCGGTGGGACTGGAGCCAGATCATCAGCGCGCCGATGTCCGCCGGGGATACGCCGGAGATGCGGCTGGCCTGCCCCAGATTCAGGGGGCGCACCGCGCTCAGCTTCTCCCGCGCCTCCAGACGCAGGCCCTGAATATCGCTGTAATCCATGTCGTCGGGCAGCGCGTGCTTTTCCAGCTGCTCAAACTCCTCCACCTGCCGCTGCTGGCGGCGGATGTAGCCCTCGTACTTGACGGTGATCTCCACCTGCTCCCGCACGGCCTTGTCCAGCGCCGGTGCGCCGGGGTCGAAGGGCCGCAGATCGTCGTAGGACACCTGCGGGCGGCGCAGCAGGTCGATGAGCCGCGCCCCGTCCGCCACAGGGGCGGTGCCTCGCTGCATCAGCAGGGCGTTGAGCGCGTCGCTGCCGGCCACGCCGGTGTGGGTCAGGCGCTTGACCTCCTGCTCCACGGCGGCGTACTTCTCCTCCACCGCCCGCAGCCGCTCCGCGGACACCAGCCCGATGCGGTGTCCGATGGCGCACAGCCGCCGGTCGGCGTTGTCCTGCCGCAGCAGCAGCCGGTACTCCGAGCGGGAGGTCATCATGCGGTACGGCTCCTCAGTGCCCTTGGTCACCAGATCGTCGATGAGGGTGCCGATATAGCTCTCACTGCGCTTGAGGAGCAGAGGCGGCTCCCCCTTCAGCGCCAGCGCCGCGTTGACGCCCGCCACAAAGCCCTGCACCGCCGCCTCCTCGTAGCCGGAGGAGCCGTTGAACTGTCCCGCGCCGTACAGCCCGCCCACGGTCTTGACCTCCAGCGTGGGCTTCAGCGCCAGCGGATCGATGCAGTCGTACTCGATGGCGTAGGCGGGGCGCATCATCTCCGCGTGCTCCAGACCCGCCACGCTGTGGAGCATCCGCAGCTGCACCTCCTCCGGCATGGAGGAGGAGAAGCCCTGAATATACATCTCCTCCGTGTCCAGACCCATGGGCTCGATAAACAGCTGGTGGCGGGGCTTGTCCGCAAACCGGACGATCTTCGTCTCGATAGACGGGCAGTACCGGGGGCCGACGCCCTCGATGACGCCGGAGTAAATGGGGCTGCGATCCAGATTTTCCCGGATGATCCGGTGTGTCTCCGCGTTGGTGTACGTCAGGTAGCACACCGCCCGGTTCTCCGGCGTCTGCGCCGTGTCGAAGCTGAAGGGCAGCGGATCGTCGTCGCCCACCTGCACCTCCATCTGGGAAAAGTCGATGCTCCGGCGGTTCACACGGGGCGGCGTGCCGGTCTTGAAGCGGCGCAGGGGCAGCCCCAGCGCCAGCAGACTGTCCGTCAGCGCGTTGGCGGCGTGCATCCCGTCGGGGCCGGAGGACTCGATGCACTCCCCCACGATGGTGCGGCCCGTCAGGTATGTGCCGGTGCAGAGGATGACGGCGCCGACGCGGAACACCGCACCGGTGCGCAGCACCACGGCGCTGACGTGTCCGTCCTCGCAGCGAAGCTCCGTCACCTCCGCCTGCCGCAGCGTCAGATTCTCCTGCCGTTCCAGCGTGTGCTTCATCACCTGCTGGTACAGCCGCCGGTCTGCCTGCGCCCGCAGCGACCACACCGCCGGGCCTTTGGCGCGGTTGAGCATCCGGTACTGGATGCAGGCGCGGTCCGCCGTGCGGGCCATTTCGCCGCCCAGCGCGTCCAGCTCCCGGACAAGATGTCCCTTGCCGGTGCCGCCGATGGCGGGGTTGCAGGGCATATTGCCCACCGCGTCCAGATCGATGGTAAAGCAGACGGTGCGCATCCCCAGCCGCGCCGCTGCCAGCGCCGCCTCGATACCCGCGTGACCGGCTCCGATAACGGCGATATCAAATTCTCCCGCAAAAAACTCTTTCATAGTCAGTATATCCCCGTTTACACGTTCATACGAAGTCATTATATATGGTATGACCCGCAGGTGTCATTGTGCAATCTATCAAAAATTAACGAAAAGAAATTATACATTATGTATAAATTTGCGCTTGCAAAGTTGACAAAACCAGCATATACTGTAAGCGTAAACAAATGAAGAAAGGAGCGTGATAAGGGTATGATGAACAACTGGATCCTGGGCGATCTGGACGATATGATCTTCGGTGACTGCCAGCAGCAGGTCAGCGAGCGGTAAGCGTCCCACCCACAGAAGATGACCACCACGCCAGTGTGCGTGGCGTTTTGCTTTTTATGGGCATTTTTCGCCCTGTTTATACAATATTCTACCGCAAAAACGATCATCGCAAGGGGAGAGGGAGCGGCTCTGCGGAGCCGCCCCCTCTCCCCTTCGGCGCAGCAGCGATCTCCCGGAGGCGGGGCGCGGACGCCGATCCGCAAAAAGCGCCGCGCCCCATTGACCACGGCGAAAACCTCCTATATAATAGGTGGTCACAGAGGAAAATTTTCGCAAAGGAGCTTTCGCGTATGAACGAGATCTATGTGACCGGGCACCGCAATCCGGACACCGACTCCATCGTGGCCGCTATGTCCTACGCCGCGCTGAAAAACGCGCTGGGTGAGAAGGAATATGTGGCCGTCCATCTGGGTACCGTCAGCGATGAGACCAACCGGATGCTGGAGCGGTTCCATTTCAATCCCCCCCGCTTCATCCAGAATGTCCGCACACAGGTGAAGGATCTGGATTTCGACCGTCCGCCGTGTCTGGACGCCTCCGTCACCATGGACCGGGCGTGGAAGCTCATGCGGGAGCAGAAGATCTCCGCCATCCCCGTTGTCAATGAGGACGGCTCCCTGTACGGTATGCTGTCCGCCGGCGACATCGCCACCTTCAGCCTGAACACCGTGGGTGAGCCCCGTGTGGAGGCTATTCCCCTGTTCAACCTGTTGAGCGTCATTGAGGGGCGGATCATGGGCGACGGCGGCGACCTGGTGGACAGTGTCAGCGGCTCCGTGTCCATCGCCCTGCCCCAGGACTGCGAGAACCTGCTGTTCGACGGCCCCGACAGCATTGTGCTGTGCGGCAGCCAGCCGGACATGATCCAGCGCGCACTGGATAAGCAGGTGGCCTGCCTGATCCTGTGCCAGACCGATGTGGAGCCGGCTTGGCTGGAAAACGCCGGCAAGACCTGCGTCATCTCCACGCCGCTGGACGCCAGCCGCGTACACCGCCTGATCTATCAGGCCACGCCCATCGCACGGCCCTGCGCCACGGAGGGGCTGATCTCCTTCCATCTGGACGACTACATCGACGACGTGCGGGAGGTCGTGCTGAAAAGCCGCTACCGCTGCTACCCCGTGCTGGACGAAAACGAGAAGGTCGTTGGCACGTTGTCCCGCTACCACCTGCTGAAGCCCCGGCGCAAGCGGGTGGTGCTGGTGGATCACAACGAGCTGTCCCAGACCGTCCCCGGCATCGATCAGGCGGAGATCCTGGGCATCATCGACCACCACCGTCTGGCGGACATCCAGACCCGGCAGCCCATTACCGTCCGCAACGAACCGGTGGGCAGCACCAACACCATCATCACCTCCATGTATCAGGAGCACGGCGTCACGCCGTCGCCCCACATGGCAGGTCTGATGGCGGCCGCCATCCTGTCCGACACTGTTATGTTCAAGTCGCCCACCTGCACCAAGCGGGATATCGCCATGGCGGAGCGGCTGGCCCGCATCGCCAAGGTGTCCCTCAGCGATCTGGGGCGGGAGCTGTTCAGCGGCAGCAACGACAGCCGTTCCGCCGAGGAGCTGCTGCGCAGCGACTTCAAGGAGTTCCATATCTCCGAGCAGGTGCTGGGCGTGGGGCAAGTCACCTGCATCGACTCCCAGAAGCTGATGGAGCGCAAGGACGAGCTGCTGGATGCCATGCGCGCCGCGCAGAAGGCCAACAGCTACGACATGGTGATCCTGATGCTCACGGACGTATTGCAGGAGGGCTCCCAGCTCCTGTACATCGGCAGCGACGACACCATCCGCAACGCCTTCGCCGTGGAGCCCAAGGACAACATGGTGTTCCTCCCCGGCGTCATGTCCCGCAAGAAGCAGGTCATCCCCATGCTGACCACCCTATGGGGCTAAGAAACCGCCTTGCCTTGCATTTTGAAAGCAAAAAAACATCCGTCCGTACGGACGGATGTTTTTTTGCTTTCGTAAACTCTTACTCGGCCTCAGCCAGTGCCTTGGCGGCGGCAATGGCCTTCTCCTGTGCCGCAGCGGGGCAGTCCTCGTAGCGGACGAAGTTGAAGGTGAACGTACCGCGGGACTGGGTCATGGAGCGCAGGTCGATGGCGTAGCTCATCATCTCCGCCATGGGGACCTCGGCCTCCAGCACCGTCTCGCCGTCGCCGGTGGGGTTCATGCCCATCACGCGGCCGCGGCGCTTGTTCAGATCGCCCATCACGTCGCCCACGAAGTTGTCGGGTACGGTGACCTTCAGCTCGCCGATGGGCTCCATCAGCACGGGCTTGGCCTCGGGCAGCGCGGCCTTGAACGCCAGGTTGGCGGCCAGCTTGAACGCAATTTCGGAGGAATCAACGGGATGGTAGGAGCCATCCACCAGCGTGGCCTTCAGGAACACCACGGGATAGCCGGCCAGCACACCGTGCAGGCAGCTCTCGCGCAGACCCTTTTCCACGGCGGGGAAGTAGTTCTTCGGCACGGAGCCGCCGAACACGTTCTCCTCGAAGATCATATCCTCCTGCTCGCTCTGGGGCTCGAAGATAATGTGAACGTCACCGAACTGACCGCTGCCGCCGGTCTGCTTCTTATAGCGGCCCTGCTTGCGGACGGTGCTGCGGATCTTCTCGCGGTAGGCAACACGGGGAGTATCCAGCTCGGCATCCACGCCGAAGCGGGACTTCAGCTTGCTGCACAGCACGTCGATCTGGATATCGCCGGCGCCGGAGATCACGGTCTGGTGGGTCTCGGCGTTGTTGGTGACGGAGAAGGTGGGATCCTCCTCGTTCAGCTTGTTCAGGCCGGTACCCAGCTTCTCGATCTCCTGCTTGGTCTTGGGGGCGATGGCGCGCTCGTAGCAGGCGGGTGCGAAGGCCAGAGGCGCAAACTTCACATAGGTCTTGGGCTCGCACAGGGTATCGCCGGTCTTGACCTTGTCCATCTTGCCGATGGCGCCGATATCGCCGCAGCAGATCTCCTTGGTCTCCTCGGTCTTCTTGCCCTTCATGACGTACAGACGGCCCAGTTTCTCGGTGTTGCCGGTGGTCATGTTGTACAGGGACATATCGCTGGTGACCTTGCCGCGAACGACCTTGATCATGGAGAACTTGCCGTACTGGTCGGAGATGGTCTTGAACACGAAG
>OLNQ01003737.1_pt1 | contig 12038 bp, 12 predicted proteins | sample 1672821 | NCBI WGS metagenome assembly OLNQ01 (sample SAMEA3136727, study PRJEB25190) | human gut metagenome | biome: human gut; feature: human-associated habitat; material: faeces | place: Austria | collected 2013 | reverse complement strand
ACCACATAGTAGTACCAATCTCCGGATATTTCTTGTGATGGAAGCGCAAATGTGTATGTCGGCTTTGCATAAAATGTTTCGCATTGAACTATCTCTCCACCTTCATTGGAATTCTTTGAATTACGATATAAGGCAACTGAAATTGCTGCGCCCTCTTTGGTCTTCTCACCATTTTCAATGTTATCCATGCTTATATCGATAATTGGCATTGCATTGGTGTAATACCCGATTAAATTCATATTGCCAAAATTCGTTGGCGCTCCTTTAAATTCCGGTGCTCCTAAGCGATTCATAGAAACTACAACTTCCGCAATACTCGTATCCGTAAAGCAAGTGTAACTTCCGACTGTATTAGTAACTCTGCATTTATACCAATATGTACCTGCATACTTTATGTCCGGTAGATATTCTTTTTGGTTTGCCCCTTCAATTTTAGTGGTTCCGCCTAAACTCCCCGAGGCATCTGTTTTATACCATTGGTAACTTAAGGTTCCGGTTTTAGGTTTTTCTGCTTCCACAGTCAATGGTACCGTATTGTCTTTATCAATATCCATATCTTGAGGCTGTGTCTGAATAACCGGAGATACATCTTCTTTGCAAACATTTAAGGTATATCTCGTTTCTGTTTGTGCATTTCCATCTTTCTCTCGAATAAGTAACGGAATTACTGCAATTCCGGAATCACCTTGCATAAATGGTTCTAATGCAATTTCGTTTTGACTGTTTAAATCCAGTTCTGTTTCACCAGCATATAGCTTAACTCCGGCAGCACTGTAGTTGTTATCAGTTGTGCATGTTAAAGCAATTTTCTCGTCCACACATAAAACAGAGTATACCGTATTTGTGGTGTCACCGTTTCGAAAAGATGGCGATATCGACATATCCACTCCATTTGCGCTTACGTTCAAACGGTTGATTTTTAGCTTTTGAGAAATATTATAAACATACTCATCGTAATTTTTAAATCCTTTATTAGGATTTGATACGTCATTTAACTGTCCCACTCGAATCGTCAGCTTATGCCTTTTCCCAATTTCTACAGCCCTTTTAAGCTGAACTTGTCCTCCTGCAAACTCCTTGTCCTTATTTGCGAGTGGAGTATATAACTTTCTATTTGCGATTTTCAAAGGCGTCTTGTTATCATCCAGGTAAATAGCAGCATATAATTGCTCACCGCCCTTCTCTGTTGCAAAGCTATCATACACCGTAATCTTCACAGGATTTGCTCCATTAAGCTGGCTCGTCATGGCCAAATCGTAAGATGTAGTCTCAACATTAAACTGATATCCGGATGGGTTTTGTGGTTCGGTATTACCATTTTGATTTAGCCCAAAACTAATATCGGTTACATAACCGTACTCCGCTTTTCCTTGATTTTCTCCATCTACCACTCCCACTGCATTATTTTGTTCAGCCGCCCACGCCATGCTCGGCATCATGGTAAATACCATCATGATTGCCATGAGTACAACAAGTGCTTTTTTGCAATAACTTACTTGTGCGTTCATATGTATTTTCTTCTCCTTTTCCCTTATTTCGCTTTGAGCCTTGCCGCTATCGGAAAGCTTTCGCGATACATCTATGTAAACACTATGTGATTGTGTAGTGGTCTGTTATTCTGCGGCAGTTGCCTGCACAGTTTCCGCTGCCTGCTGCTCGCGGATCTGCCTGCGGTATTCCTTATGCCGCGCCAGTTTTTCCTGTCTTCTGTGCCGTCTTTCCAGATAGGAGTGGGAGACTTCTTTCACGCCTGCTTTTTCGAGCATTCTGCCCCACGAACCGAAGCGTTCTTTCAGTTCGCTCTGGTCCATGCTTCTTCCTCATATCTATAGATTTCCTTTGCCCCATCGGGCGATGTCAGCCTGCGGCACCGCCCGGTAAAGGATGAAAAGAACGATTTTGCAATCAAAAAAACGATGATTGTCCAATCATCGCCTTTGTGTCTTGTATGTCGAAATGCCCTGCGCTTTTTCACACAGGTTTCTTTCGTTTCGGTGGTTTGTAGGTCTTCTGACTTATCCATTCATGTGCGGAGAATTCTTCTCGCACAAACGCATTGTTTCAGCCTTCTCTCTGAGCCATGACAGCTCTTCCAATGACCGATTTTCATCACACGCAAGATTTGCCTTGCATGGAAACAATCCTTTAGAAATACAGCTACTTTTCAAATCCTATCTTTCTCTTGCTCTTGCCGAGAAAGCAGATTCTTTCCGTGTCCGGGACTCTCACCCGATTCCCTTGTTCAGCGAACAAGAATGCGTGTCCGATTGCTCGGGTCGCGCATTTGCCACAAAAGCCATGGTATGTAATTTTAGGTACAATTGCAGTCGTTTCCTGCGAATCAAGCTTCGCAAAGCTCGCTTTCTTCGGGAAACGTTGCATAAGGAGTTTCCACTGTTTTCTCCGAAAACAGGGACAACTCCATTTACAGTCGGTTTCGGCAATTCAGCCTTCGCTGACGCTCGCCTTCATTGTAAACCTTTGCATTTGACCTACCAACGGTTTTACTGCCTCGCTTTGCTCAGGCAAAACCGGGTTAGGTCAATAAAAAAACCTCTCCTGCTCAGCTAAATGCCAAACAAAAGAAGCCTTGATTTTCTATAATCTTTGATTTTATTGCACGCAAAAAATACCGAACTATAGGGTTGGTTGGTTGGTTGGTTGGTTGCAAGAATCGTGCCAATTATTTACATTTTTATAACCATTTACCATGTTCGCGTACATTTCCTTTCCAAAATTTACATCCCTATCTTACCGCAATCTGAGGTGATTGTAAAGTGGTATTTTTTTAGGGAGTTTGGGAGGATTTTTGGGTGCAGCTAAAAGGTGTTTTATGCACAAACTTCCCCTTCTGTATAGCACTGACAGATATACTCCCGTGATTGATAGTAAAAATCTGTATTATAATTGGATATGGCATCGCTAATCCATGAACTATACACTGCCATAATCGTATCAACAATCGCCTCGGTACTGTCTTCCGAAACATCCTCTATCAACCTCTCGTATACTTCTCCAATTGTCCAATAGTCCGGAATTTCATATTTTGCTTTTTCAAGGTTGTCATAGGCTCCAACAGGGATATTGCAGATATGAATGAAATCATCCGCCGTTTTCGCAATGGGTTCGCAGTGAAAAACATCTGCATATCTGTATATCCGTCTAATCGTTTCCCGTCCTAAAAGTTTTACGACAGTTTCTCTCTTTTGCTTCTGCTTTCTTCCGATATATTCTATAAGGCTGCAAGTGTAAAACAAATCACTATTATTCTTCATCCCAGACCTCACTTCCTTTCAAGAACTTTAAAGTAGTCAAAGATTTCGCCGTATGAAAGCTTATCTGATGCGTAGGCTTTTTAAACCTTGCCAAATCCCAAAAAGCTTCTCTGCTGATTTTGCCGTCAACAAAATTCTGCACATAGTTAAAAATTGTATCATTCGCCATTGGGCCTTCTACGATGTCATAGTTGTGAGATTTTCCACTTCTGCACGCAACAATAAAGTCTAGCCATTCTTCACTCATTTCAGGAAAAACTTTAACAGACAATTCTTCATTCGGAGTATATCTGTATTCGTTTAGAATCCCTTTTCCATCGAATCTTGTCGCCCATCTTTTTGCTTGTGCATCTAAAGTAGTACAGTAAAAGCCAAAATAGAACTCTTTATTGTATTTTGTAACTCTGATTTCAGGAGATTCAACGATATTCTTGCTTCCATGATACAAAATAATTTCTTCTCGCATCTTTCTACCCTTTCTGTGCGAAACAATTTTTTACATTTGTTTTCATATATAGTATACGCGATTTTTTCTGTAATCACAAGTCAAATCTGCTTGTAGGCGCTTTGGGAGAATTTAGGGTGTTAAATCAGTCCGCAATCCTTCAGAATTTTTGGGGCAAAAGTGCGCATAACGGAATCTGAGGTTTCTATGCGCACATAGCGCTCATCCATAAGCGCCGCTTCGCAAGGTTCTAAGGTTTTTTGTCAATATTCCGGAAACATCGCAAGCGATATTCCTACATATTTCAAAAACCGCGGAATCACAGCGTGCAAGCTGTGATTCCAACGGTTTTTAATCTTTGCGCAGGTGATTCGATGATGGTCTTAGCCGCGCAAAACGCCCGAACCGGTATAGATGTTCGCTCCGTGCGGATTTTCTTTGATGTAGTTTTGGTAATCCATCTGATCCAGCTTGCGGTCTTCTCCGGTTGCTGTCATATAGATGTGGCCATCGAGTCCGTCGTTTATTCTGTAACAGATGTAATCCTTGCTTATCACATCTATCCATGTATTGTAAGGTAATCCTTCAAGAACCGGCTTGCGATCCGCGCCGCTGCGCGACGCGCTGTAGATCTTCGTGTAATCTTTTTCTCCGTTCGTCACCAGATAATACAATCGTCCGCCGTCTATCGCGCTGCCTTGGGCACTGGCTGTACTGATCGTGCGGATAAATTTGTCTTTTTTGCAATCAAAAATCCGCAGGCCGTCTTTCCCGAAGCTGGCGCCGTACAGATAGCGGTCCCCGCCGGAGTTGTAGGTATACGACGAATCAAAATCGCCGGATACCTTCTTCACTTTTTTCGTCTTCAGATCCAGGCTGTAAAGCGGCGTCCGCCTTGCGTAATCGCCGTAAACACTATAGTTCACTCTGTAATACAGCTTGCCGCCATAGACACTGACCAGCTGAATCTTTCCATTCCCCGCTTTTTGGGTGATCGTTTTGACCAGCTTTGCTTTGCTGCCATTGACGCTGCCGCAGTAGATGCCGGTCTTGCTGCCCTCTTGCCAGGTTCTTGTTTTCGTACTTTCCACAGTGTAATAGACTTTGGAGCCGTTAGTCAAAATGCGTAAGTCGAGATTCCGGATCAAACTGTCGGTGTTTACCGTTTTGCCGATCAGCGTGCCCGCTCCGTCCTCGGTTTTGGAATAATAAAGTTTGCTCGCAGCCGGGCGTCCGCCCCATTCTTTCCAGTAATACCCGCCTGCCAAAGCTGTGCGCTCATTTCCGTTCTGCCCGAAGTCCTCCCGGTATTGACCGGAGGTCATAAACCCGCTCGCAAGCTGATATTTCGTCGCCGCATGAGCCGTGCCAGTCATCAGCAGCATCGCGCAGATCAGCACCAACACAGCCGCCAGCGCAGATACCAGGACTTTCATTTTTTTAAAACTTTTCTCCATCTTTTTCCTTCCTTTCCGACTGTCCGCTCACTCCTTGTAGCTGTTTTTGTTTTTTTATAGACAAAGTATCTGCCTTCATTATAGGGAACATCCCTCTTTCTGTCAACACAAAATCCCTTACTTGTTTTTTTGCTGCTTCCTGTTTCTTTTATCTGTATCTGGTGGTATAATAATTAAAAAGCATAAAAAACAACAAAATATAGTTAAATATCATCTTAAGGAGGAAAATCTATGAGCGCAGTAATCACAGGAGACGCGCCGCGCAAAGAAGCGTTGGCTTATGTCAATTATTTGGAAAAAAAATATAACCGCAAGTTAAAAAGCCTCGATATTCACCTCGACGGAGATTACGCGGATTTGAACTATGAATTTGAACAAGTGCCGTTTGAACGCATCCGCCGCATCACCGGCTATCTGGTCGGTACGATGGACCACTGGAACAGCGCCAAGGCCGCCGAGGAAGCCGATCGTGTGAAACACAGCCTTGAGGACCCGACCGTTGGTACCTGCAGCCTGGAGCAATTAGGTTAACGCCGCGCGTAACGAAACCCAGATCTCCACACGCATGGCGCGCTTGGATGCGCGCCGCTGCACAAGGCGCTTGATCGTGACCGGGAAAAGCTCGAAACGATAATTCCCGCGTAAGAATATAGAATAAACAAAAGAAAAGGGCAGCGAACATGCAGGATTTTCCCTGACGTCGCTGCCTTTTTTATTCCTCAAGAATTTTTTGCTCGCCGAAGGTCGTGTTGTCCGTATACAGGTCGTTCCACGAAATCGCCTCCTGCGCGCGGCCCGCGTGGATATAGTCGAGCAGGACGCGTGAATTGTGATAGAGTGCCTGGATTCCGTATTTCCGCGCGTAGCGCTCCCACAAAGAGGTAAAGGTGCTCTTGAACGCGGTGTAAAACAGCGGCGCGAGCGTATTGCCGCTGACCAGCGCAAGCGCGTGATGAAACCGGAAGTTGTAATCCGCTGCCTCAACGGGATTTTGAGAATCCCTGATTCCCTCTACCGCGCGATCGAGTTTTTTGTAATTTTCTGTATCCATGCGATGCTCCGAAAGCAGAATGACCATATTGTCCAGCGCGCAGTGAAACTCATTAAAGGATTTGACCTCCTCCGCACACAGACTGCCTCCATCGTGGTTCATCAGAGAGAGTAGTGTTTCCTTCCCCCCGTCCATGCGAAAGTCCGACACAAACGTTCCGACGCGCGGGCGTACGAGTACAAATCCGCTCTCTTCCATTTCAAGAATTCCGGCATGAATGACTGCCTTACTGACCGCGAAACGTTCCGCGAGTTCTCTCTCCGATGGAAGCTTCTGCCCCACAGACAGCCTGCCGGAGAGGATATCCTTTTCCATTTGCCGTATGAAACTATCCTTCAGCGATAATGTTTTTTGTTTTTTCAGTTCCATCGTATCGTCTCCATCCCTCGCCGCTCACTGTTCGCTGCGCGCCGTGCAAACTGCGGCACAGGTCTCTGCACTGCACCATGCACATCGTGCGGCGCTTTGCACTCCCCTAAAGCAAAGCCGAGCACATGGCTCGGCTTCTCGGCTTCTTTGATCTTACTTTACATAAACCTTCGGCAGGCGCTGTCCGAACGCGCAGGTGATTTCATAATTGATCGTACCTGTCGCGTTTGCGATATCGTCAGCCAAAATGGTATGCTTGCCGTCACTTCCCATGATGATGACTTCATCGCCGACCTTGACATCCGGTACATCGGTCACATCGATCATGCACTGGTCCATACAGATATTACCCGCAATCGGCGCAATTACGCCGTTAACGAGCACTTTTGCCTTCGGGGAATACGGGCGTGGATAACCGTCCGCATAGCCGAGCGCGATGGTCGCGATTTTACTCGGTCTTTCTGAAATAAATTTGCGTCCATAGCCGACAGAAAATCCAACCGGAACTTCCTTGAGGTGCACAATGTTCGCCTTGACGGACATCACCGGTTTGATGGAAAGTTCTTTCACATCTACCTCATCGGAAGGATAACATCCATAAAGGATGATGCCCGGACGGCACGCGTCAAAGTACACAGACGGAAGTTCCATCACCGACGCGCTGTTCGCCAGCGTGCGGAACGGGATTTCGATGCCCGCGGCGGTTAAGGTTTCATAGAACTTGTTGTATTTTGCCTCCTGCTGATGGGAATAGGTCTTGTCGAACGCATCTGCCGTAGACATATGCGAAAACATGCCCTTGATCTTGAAGTTTTCGAGTGCCGCGATCTTCTTGACATCCTCCACCGCAAAGTCGAGGTCGTCTGCCAGATAGCCGATGCGGCCCATACCGGTATCCACCGCGATCAGCGCGTGGACAGTCTTGTCCTTTGCTTTCGCTGCCGCGGCGAAGGCTGCCGCATTCTCGGAGCTGCAGACAACCGGGGTGATATCGTAATCGACGATGGTGTCCGCATACATGTCCGGTGTCAGACCGAGCATGATGATCTCTTCCTTCGCGCCGGCCTCACGCAGGGTGATCGCCTCCTGCAGCGTCGCGATCGCAAAAGTCTTACAGCCGTTCGCGCGCAGCACCTCCGCGACTTTGACAGAGCCATGACCGTAGGCGTCCGCCTTAATGACACCGATCATCTGTCTGTCTCCGATTTTATCTTTGATCTGTTTGATGTTGTAATCTAAATTGGTTAAATTGATCTCAGCCCAAACGGGTCTTAATGCTTCTTTATACATGATGCAAATCCATCTCCTTTATCTCAACGAATCAATTTTGTATACACCAAAATTATATGCCTCTTGCGGCGTAAATTCAAGCGATTTCTTGCAAATCCCGCAGATTTATGGGCTGATTTTTCTCCGCGGTTTTCGCTTCGCGCAGTCCATGGGTTTTCTTCCTCCGTCACTACGCAATGCAAGCCTCCGGTTTGAGCAGACCGCCGACCAGCACAAAATAGCGCGGCACCTTGCCCTCTTCGATCCACTCGAGCGGGATTCCCAAAAAGTCATGCACTGTCTTGCCGACATTGCCGCCGATGGACTCAATCGAATACCGCATCTTGTCCGGATATCTGCAAGGCTTGCCCTGCTGTCTGGTGCAGTTTTCTTCGCCGCACACGCTGCAGCTGCCCGCCGACAGCGATACAGACCCCGGATACGCCGCTTCCATCGCAAACAATTCCTCGCTCATACGCGCCTTGACTTCTGCCATGATCCGCAGGCTCTCCGCTTCTGTCGTTCCCTCTTCGAAGAAAATCTGATAGCCGAGGATATACAGCTTTTCGTACTGTTTCCAATAGGCTTCCTGCTCAAAATCATAGGAAGGGCATGACCACACCCGGTCGTAGTTTTTACATTCCTTGCAGTACTCCAAAAACTCCTCGACGTTTACATACTGCGCAAGGTAATCCTTGACTGTGATCTCCTTTTCATAACGCTTTGTTTGATACATCGTTTCCTTACTCCTGCCCTTTCCGCATGAACTGCTGATGAACGATACTACTCTTTATTTTTCTACGCCTCTTACATAGACACAGCGAGGTTTCGCTTGTAAATCCAAAGGGTTTTTATCCCAAATTACGATATCCGCGTCTAGCCCGACTTTGATTCGCCCTTTTTTATCTGCGATTCCCAAAATATCGGCAGGGTTTGAGGTAATGCAACGAATAGCGTCAGCCTCAGAAAGTCCATTGCGCATATACATCGCCGCAAGCCAATGCAAGGATTCCTGCGGGGTTACATTGTGGTCTGTCGTAATCGCCACCTTAACGCCTGCGTGTACCAACACCGGCACTGTGTCAAAGGACTTGTTTCTCAGTTCGTATTTTGATTTGGAACCGAAGGTCGGACCCACAATAGCCGGATAGCCGGACTTTGCGATATAATCTGCAATAAGATGTCCGTCTGTGCAGTGGTCCAGGGTTGCTTTTACACCAAATTCTTTACAAATCCGAATCGCGGTACAAATGTCATCGGATCTGTGGCAATGTGCCTTGATTGGAATTTCGCCGTCTATGACGCGTACCATCGCCTCCATACCCAAATCTTTTTTGAACGGTTCGTTTTTCTTTTGGGCGCTCTCCTTTGCAATTTTGTAATCGATGGCATCCTGTAAGCACTTTCGCAGAAGAAACGCGACCGAAGCTCTCGTGTTCGGTTGCTTTCCTTTCCGTCCAAAATCCCGCGGGTTTTCGCCGAAGGCACATTTCATGGCGGCTTCCGGTACGATCACCATCTCATCCGCAATCAGTGAGCCGTTGTTTTCCACAATCACCGCAGTTCCTGCTACAACGCCACCGCTGCCGAAACCTGTGCATATTGTGGTCACGCCGCCTGTCAGCGCGTCTGCAAATGCCATATCTCCCGGAAAAAACGCGTCTATGGCGCGCATTTCCGGCGTCACAGGTTCATTTTCGCAAATGTCGTCACCTTCCCATTGTATCCCCTCTTCACACATCCCTATATGGGAATGGGCTTCTATGAGCCCCGGGGTTACAAAACAGCCTTTCGCGTCAATCACGGCTTCCTCTTCGGCGTCCAGAACTTCTGCAATCTCCGCGATTTTTCCGTCCCGAACAAGAATATCCAAATGCTCAAAACATCCGGACGTGTCCATAAAAACTTTTGCATTTTTGATGATCATCTTTTCTTCCCCTTCCCTACTTTCCGTTGCCCAAGGCACGTACGGTTTGTAAAGTTCTATTTGCTTCTATGCCTTGCTCGTTCCGCTCTCCGTAGCACCACTGCGCCTAGCGCAGAGACAAATATTTTCTCTGCAAATTTCCGTAAACCCAGCGGCTTGCCGTTTCGGCGCAGGCAAGGTCGCAGGACGAAGGCTTGCCGGGTGTGGGTCTGAGACGAGAATGTAGCATACGTTGAAATTGTGAGCCGTCCAAACGCGTGTGCGCTTGTCAACGGAAGGTTGCTTTCCTTAAAATGATATCAATCCGCATCCACCTTGTCAAGCCTTTCCGGCGTTCCAAGGCAGAAGCGGAAGCAAGGAAAATCTGAAATGTCAATGGACTTCTCTCTGTCACACCCAAAAGCTTTATCTGTGCAGTTCGATTGATGGTTTTCGTCACCGCACCCAGTCCCATCGCGCTCGCACCGCACAATTGTTGCACTCCCCGACACTCGGCGCTTCCATCTTTCAATGGAAGATATGTACTGTAATATAATATAATTTTATGCTTGAAATGTAATCTCACCTGTGTTATAGTAAATATATAGAATTTATGAGAGAAATAGTATTCAAAATCGCAGCAGGAGGAAACCGCATGACCGATACAAACGAAAAAAACAAAGATGTGAATCAGAATGATCAAGCCACAGATATCTTGTTGCAAGAGACACTCAACGCAGAATCCCGCATCGGCGAAATGCCGCGCCGCAACCACAAAGATTCCACCTTTTGCCTGCTCTTTTCCGAGCCGGCGCGTGCCATCGAACTGTATAACGCAGTCACAGGTGAAAATCTGCCGCCGGATACCGAGCTGACCTACACGACCCTCGCCAATGCCCTCTATATCGACCGCAACAATGACCTCGGCTTTGTTATCCAAAAACGCCATCTGGTGATGTCCGAGTGCCAAAGCACCATCAACTGGAACATCCCGATGCGCTGCCTCGGCTACGTCAGCCGTTCCCTCGAAAACCTTTCCGGCAAAGAGGGCCTTTACGGCAGCAAGCTGGTCAAATTCCCGGCACCGGAATTTTATCTTTTTTTATTCCGACATCGGAATAAGAACACTTATCCCGATATTTCTGTTATTCCGATGTTTTGAAAAATGCCTGCATTTGCAATGGATCTTCTGCAAAACATCGGAATATTTTTTGCTTTCCTTTCGCTCTGCAGATATAGTACATTTTTCTTACAAACCAATTTTGTAGGAGGTGCAGTTATGTACAAAACAACCATATTTGCAGAAGGCATTGCAAGCGTACAGAAATATTTGTCTGAAAGAGGAAATTCAGACGGTATATTTGAAAAATATTTGTACGCTTGCAAATCGTTGGAGACATTTTACTCTCTTGAAAACATGCAGCGCTATGAGCCGGATGCAAATGAGCGATACCGCGTTCATATCGATGCCCTTGTAAAGAAAGGAGAAATCTCTGAAAGGCAGGGCAGGCACTATCGAAGATTCAGCCTTATGATGGACGACTTCTATCATGACAGACCGTTTCAAGAAAGTTATCAAACCGGAAAACGGTACAAATATTGTTTAAACGAGAATTCCTCTCAATGGGTAAACAGGTTTCTAAAAAGTCTCACGCTTGCTGAATCCGTCATTCCAAGTGCCGGTACGATCGCGCGTATCTCTTTGTTTGATGGGATTTTACAGCTGCCTTTTTTAACTTCAAACATACAGAAAACAAAAACAGTATGGAATCTGTCTTGTACCTGTTCCGAAAGCTGCTTCAATTTCTGAAAGCGAGTGGTGTTCCGATTACCGGTATGGAGCTCGTATCCTACAAAGCAGCCGCATCCCGCAGAAAAGTTTTTCCTGCAATCAATAGCTGTGATATGGACTTGCTTTTGAAATATCCTGACCGAGAAACGTCGATTGGAAAAAGAAACTATGCAATGCTGCTTTTAGCATCCTGCAGTGGGATGCGATGCATAGATATTGCAAATTTGAAGCTGGAACAGATCAAGCGAAGAGAGAAATCCATTGTATGGGTTCAGCATAAAACAAATCAATCGCTTAGCCTTCCTATCAATCAAGAAACACTTGATGCACTGGACGATTACCTGATGCATGCGCGCCCAAAGTCCACACTTCCTTATGTCTTTTTGACTGTTTTATCCCCTTATCGAAAACTCCAAAGTCAATCAATCCGAACTATTTTTATCCGAAATCTGCGAGCCTGCGGAATTGAGAAAA
>OLNQ01003734.1_pt1 | contig 12044 bp, 9 predicted proteins | sample 1672821 | NCBI WGS metagenome assembly OLNQ01 (sample SAMEA3136727, study PRJEB25190) | human gut metagenome | biome: human gut; feature: human-associated habitat; material: faeces | place: Austria | collected 2013 | reverse complement strand
GCTGGATGCCGATCATGCGGAAGCCCTTGTGCAGGCCGGTACGGACCACGGCACGGACAGCTGCATTCATGCCAGGGGCGTCGCCGCCGCTGGTGAGAACACCGATCGTCTTGATTTGCTTTTCCATAGAGAGATTCCCTCCAATTTGTTTCTTCACATACCACTCGGGGTGCGCGCATCCCCTTCTTCCACAGATGCGGCCCGACTCGATGCAACATATTTGCTATGGCTTGCCTTAGACAAGTATATCACAAAGTTAATCATTTGAAAACAGCGCGGGCATAATGATTGATGCACAGAAATGTCATTTTGTTGCAACATTGCGTTCACCAAGCAGACGTTTCAGCTCCTGGAACAGCAGTGGATGGCCCGAAGCATAGAGTCTCCGGGGCGCGGCGAGCTTCTGCTTGACATCCTCGAGATAGAAAATGACGGGCATATCGCCGTCGAATATCTCAAGGAGATTGATGACCTTTGCATACTCGGGGCAGCTGCGGGACGGCAGGCGGACATAGAGCCGCTGGGCGGCATCCCGCATGAGGTTGGGGCGGTTGGCCTGCGGGCGTTTGGGGTCATAGCCCTCGATGGGCGAGATGTTCTCAGCCATCAGCTTGGAAGGCTCATCTTCACGCACGGAGAGGCGTCCCTCGATGACCACGACGGCATTCTCCTTGAGCGCATCGCGGAAAGTATCCAGTACCCGTGGGAAGACGATGACCTCCATCGTACCGGTCAGGTCCTCCACGCTGGTGAAGGCCATCATCGTGTTGGATTTGGTGGTCATCATCCGGTTTTTGACGATGGTACACACGATACGGACATGATTGCCGTCCAGCTTGTGAGCGTCCTCGCCGGTGAGCTCCTTGATGCTGTTGGACGCAAAGCGTGCCGACTGTTCCCGATAGGCGTCCAGCGGGTGGCCGGACAGATAGAGGCCGCTGACCTCTTTCTCCTGCTGGAGCAGTTCGGTGTGGCTGTACTCCGGGAAGGGCTTTATCTCGTAGCTGTCGGTGTCGGCAGTCTGAGATTCTCCGCTCATCACCGAGAACAGGTCCAGCTGGCCCTCAAGATTGCGGCGGGAGTCGCTCTCCACGCTCTTGATGATGCCGTCTACGGCTTCCACAAGGCTGTGGCGGTTGACGCCCATACTGTCGAAGGCACCCGCCTTGATAAGACATTCCACAGCCCGGCGGTTCAGCTCAGTGCCGTGCATCCGCTTACAGAAATCATAGAGGCTCGAATAAGGCGTCTCTTTTCTCTCTTCCACGACTCGCTCGATGAGGTTGCGGCCCACATTCTTGACCGCATTCAGGCCGAAACGGATCTTGCCGTTGTCCGCCGTGAAGCCGCCGTTCGAGATATTGACGTCCGGCGGAAGCACCTTGATGCCCAGGCGGGCGCACTCGCCCGAATACTCGATGACTTTGTCGGTATTGTCAAGCACACTGGTGAGCAATGCGGCCATAAACTCGCTGGGGTAATGACACTTGAGATAAGCCGTCTGGAATGCGACGTAAGCGTAGCAGGCCGCATGGCTTTTATTGAAGGCGTAGGATGCAAAACTTGACATTTCATCGTAAATTTCGTTGGCAACTTTCTCGGAGATGCCATTGGCGACACAGCCCGGGCATTCGTGACCCGGCTCGGTGCATCCGTGGACAAAATGCTCGCGTTCTGCCTCCATCACCGCGTGCTTCTTTTTACTCATGGCACGGCGGACGTTATCTGCCTGTCCGAACGAGAAACCGGCCAGCTCACGGAATATCTGCATGACCTGTTCCTGATAGACGATGCAGCCGTTGGTCACATCCAGGATATGGGCGAGCTGCGGGGTCTTGTAGCTGATCTTGTCCGGCTCGTGGCGGTTGCGCAGATAGGTTGGGATGGAGTCCATGGGGCCGGGACGGTACAGGCTGATCAGAGCGATGACATCTTCCAGGTTCTGCGGCTGCAGGCCTACAAGCACCTGCTTCATGCCGGAAGATTCCAGCTGGAACACACCCTCAGTGTCGCCCTGTCCCAGCATTTTATAGGTCTCCGGGTCGTCGTAATCCAGCTTCTGGATGGAGAACTCCGGGTGATGCTTCTGCACCGCTGTTTCCGCATCGCGGATAACGGTCAGGGTGCGCAGACCCAGAAAGTCCATCTTCAGCAGGCCCAACTCCTCGATCTCGGTCATGTTGAACTGGGTCACCGGCAGGCCGTCGTTGGTGGCCAGCGGCAGATAGTAGTCGGTAGGTTCCGGCGTGATGACCACGCCCGCCGCATGGGTGGACGCATGCCGCGGCATGCCCTCCACCTTCAGGGCGGTGTCGATGAGCTCGGTGACCTGCGGGTCGGTGTCATAGAGCTTTTTCAGCTCGGTGGAAACTTCCAGTGCCCGTTTCAGGGTCATCTTGAGCTCCATGGGCACCAGTTTTGCCACCACATCCACCTGCTGATACGGGATACCCATCACACGGCCCACATCGCGGATGGCGTTGCGGGCGGCCATGGTACCGAAGGTGACAATCTGCGCCACATGATCGGCCCCGTATTTCCGATTGACGTAATCAATGACCTCCTGCCGACGCTCGTAGCAGAAGTCCACGTCAAAATCGGGCATGCTGACGCGCTCCGGGTTCAGGAAGCGCTCGAAGATCAAATTGTACCGGATGGGGTCGATATCCGTGATGCCTACGCTGTAGGCCGCAATGCTGCCTGCACCGGAACCACGGCCCGGGCCCACCGGGATGCCCTGACTTTTGGCGTAATTGATGTAGTCCCAGACGATAAGGTAGTAGTTGGTGTAGCCCATGGTTTTGACCACGCCGATCTCATAGCTCAGGCGGTCCTTGTTGGCCTGCGGGACATTGGGCCCATAGCGGCGTTCAAGGCCCTCCCAGCAGAGCTTTTCAAAGAATGCCTGATTATCCATGCCGTCCGGGGCTTTATAATAAGGAATCTTGGTGTGGCCAAACTCAAAGTCAAAGTTGCACTGTTCTGCAATTTTCGCCGTGTTTTCGCAGGCTTCCGGCACCATGGAGAACAGGTCATACATTTCATCTGTAGTCTTGACGTAAAATTCGTCGGTCTGGAACTCCATGCGGTCGGCATCCTGAATGGTCTTGCCGGTCTGGATGCACAGCAGGATGGCCTGCATCTTGGCATCTTCCTTGCGCAGATAGTGGGAGTCATTGGTGGCCGCCATGGGGATGCCGGTTTCCCGCGCCAGCTTGATGAGCTGCGGCAGAACGATGTTGTCCTCTTCCAGCCCATGGTCCTGCAATTCGATGTAATAATTGCCTTCTCCGAACAAATCCCGATACCACAAGGCCGTGGCCTTGGCCCGCTCGTAGTCCCCGGCCAGAATGGCCTGCGGCACCTCACCGGCCAGACAGGCCGACAGGCAGATAAGGCCCTCGTGATACTGTTCCAACAGCTGCTTGTCCACGCGGGGCTTGGAATAAAAGCCCTCCACGAACGCTGCCGAGACCATCTTGATCAGGTTTTTGTAGCCGGTCTCATTCTTGCACAGCAGGATCAGATGGTTGTTGCCGTCGATCTTGTTCACCTTGTCAAAACGGGTGCGGGTAGCCACATAGACTTCACAGCCGATGATGGGCTTGATGCCCGCCTTTTTGGCTGCCTTATAGAACTGCACACAGCCGTACATGACGCCGTGGTCGGTGCAGGCAATGGCGGTCTGGCCGCATTCCTTGACGCGGTCCATCAGCTGGTCGATGCGGCAGGCACCGTCCAGCAGGCTGTATTCCGTATGGATGTGCAGGTGGACAAAGTCTCTGCCCAAGTGGTTGTTTTCGCTGATTTCGCTCAAGGCTCTGCCTCCTGTCCTTTTTCCACGCGCTGCCGCAGGGCGTCTGCCAACGCTTCCAGTTTTTTCATCCGGTGCGAAAGGCCGGATTTGCTCATCGCCGGGTCAAAGCAGCCGCACAACGCGGTAAGCGATAAGTCGGGGTATTGCAGCCGTACTGCTGCCGCCTGCCGCAGCACCTCCGGCAGTGTTTCCAATGCATCGTTTTCCTGCAGATACCGGATGGCCCTGAGGGTCTGGGCGTTGGCCCGGGCCGTTTTGCCAAGGTTGGCCGTGTCGCAGTTGGTCTGTCGATTGGTCTGGTTGCGCACCTGCTTGAAGGCTTTCTGTGCATGGATCTCCTCTGCCGCACCGGCCGCCCCCATAAAGCGGAGCAGTCGTTCCAGATTGGCGCTGTTCTTGACGTAGACCAGGTTCACGCCGTTGCGGCGGGTGCGGTGCGGTGCAAACTCATGCTCTGCCAGCAGCGCTTCAAAGTCCCGTGCCAGATTGGTGCGGGAGGTAAGAAATTCCAGATTATATTCTTTCTGCGGATCAATAACCGTTCCACTGCACAAAAAAGCTGCGCCAATGTACGCACTGACGCAGGTCTGACAGCGGATCAGGGCGGGGTCGATCTGCAGGCTCGTCTCGCTGCCGGTGGTGCCGAACAGTTCATGCATCCGCGCCACCTGTTCCGGCTCCCGGATGTTGAACTCATACAGTACGCCGCTGGGGCGCTGCTTTTCCAGAACGTCCCCCTGCACACCGCAGCGGGCAAAAAGTTCCCGGGCCAGCTGCACTGTGTGGGGCTGCTCGGTCTGGAGCACCAGCCCCCCTTTATCAAAATATTTGGCAAAGCAGGCAAAGCCATACGCTGCCGCACGCACGCAGCAGTCCTTCTGCAGGCTGCGTTGTGCGATCTCCTCCCGTGCACGGGATGCAAAGCTCATAGTGGTTCCTCAATTCTGGTCAGCGCATGGCATCGCGGTGCTGGACACCCGGCTCGTAGCCGAGGGATGTGCAGTACTCCGCGATCTTGCGCGCAAAAGTAATGGAGCGGTGCTTGCCGCCGGTGCAGCCCACAGCAATGGTCAGCTGGCTCTTGCCTTCCCTGACATAGAGCGGCAGCGCCACCTGCAAAAACAACTCGTACCGTTCCAGCAGCTGCTTTGCCTCCGGGTGACTCATGACAAAATCCACCACTTCCTGATCCAGGCCGGTCTTGTGTTTGAGCCCCGGCACATAGAAGGGGTTGGGCAGGCAGCGCACGTCCAGCACCAGATCCGCCTCCGGCGGCAGGCCGAACTTGAACCCGAAGGACATGATGGTGAGCCGCATGGCACTCTTTGCCCCGCCGTTCTTCAGGAACAGGTCGCAGATGCGCTCCTTGTTCTGGGCGGTGGAGAGCAGGGCCGTGTTGATGGTATAGTCGGCCCGCACCCGCAGCGGCTCCAGGATCTGACGTTCCTTCAGAAATGCCTCGCGGGTGGAAAGCCCCTCGGAAATGCTGATGGGATGGCGGCGGCGGGTCTCGCTGTAGCGGCGCATGAGCACCTCGTCCGGCGCATCCAGAAACAGGATCTTATAGGGCTTTTTCTGCGCATCCAGTTCCTGCAATGCCTGTTCGATTTCTTCCCGCGTGCGGCAGCCGCGCACATCCATGCACAGGGCCACCCGGTCCAGCTGGTTATCACCCGCCTTGGAAAATGCAGTGATGCTGGGCAGAAGCGCCGCCGGGATGTTGTCAATGCAGAAATAACCGATATCTTCCAGCGCATTCATAGCAACCGACTTTCCTGCACCGGAAAGTCCGCTGACGATCAACAGTTCCATGGATCCGATCCCGCTCCTTTTTGAATCTATCTTATTTCACGACCCGGATCTCTTTTTCCAGATCGTAGCCGGTCTTTTCCTTTACAATGGCGCGCACTTCGTCGCACAAAGCCAGCACATCGGCACAGGTGGCACCGCCCAGGTTCACCACAAAACCGCAGTGCTTGTCGCTTACGGCGGCACCGCCATGGCGGTAACCCCGCAGGCCGCACTGGTCGATGAGGGCCGCCGCAAAAGCGCCCGCCGGGCGCTTAAAGGTGCTGCCGGCGCTGGGCTTGTCCAGCGGCTGTTTGTCGATGCGCTTCTGCATCAGCTCGTTCATCCGGGCCTTGATGGCATCCGGGTCGCCTTTTTCCAGGTGGAACACTGCGCCAAGGATGCAGGCACCATTCTCTTCAAACGCGCTGTGCCGGTAGGAAAAGTCCAGCTCGGACGCTTCACTGTCCACCCAGCGGCCGTCGGCGGTGAGATAGCTGACGGCTTCCAGCACATCCTTCATTTCGCCGCCGTAAGCACCGGCGTTCATGTAGACGGCACCGCCCACCGTGCCGGGGATGCCATAGGCAAATTCCAGCCCGGTGTAGCCGTGCTGGAGGGCAAATTTGCACAGCTCGGAAAGTTTCAGACCTGCCGGTGCCGAAATATAATCGCCGTCGGCATTCTGATAAATCGACAGTCCCATTCCCGCTGCTTCGGCAGAAACATCAATGACTGCTCCTCGAAAGCCCTCATCCGCAAACAGGATGTTGCTGCCATTGCCCAGCAGGTAATAGCGGATCTCCGCCTGTTTGCAGAACTGAACGGTCTGACAAAGCTGATCTTCATCCCGCGGCATCACAAACAGGTCGGCCGGGCCGCCAATGCGGAAAGTGCAGTGTGCCGAGAGCGGCTCGTTTTCTTTATAAAGGATTCCAGCCGCCTGCAGCTGCTGCTTGAGTTGTTCCATGGTGCGTGCTCCTTTAGTCCAGTTTATCGTCCAGACCCAGACGGATCAGCAGCTCCTTGGCCGCATTGTAACCCATCTTTTTCTGGCGGTTGTTGATGGCCGCGGTTTCCAGCACCACAGCAAGGTTGCGTCCGGGCGAGACCGGAATGCTGGTGCTGGGAATGCTGACGCCCAGAATGTCGTAATATTCGTTTTCCAGACCCGTACGCTGGTAATTCTTGGTAGGGTCCCAGGCTTCCAGCTGGACCACCAGGTCCAGGCTCTCGCTCAACTTGACTGCACCCACACCGAACACCCGGGCCACATTGACGATGCCAATGCCGCGCAGCTCAATGAAGTGGCGGATATTCTCCGGAGCGGTGCCCATGATCTGCCGGTTGGAAACCTTGCGCAGCTCTACCGCATCGTCGGCCACCAGACGGTGCCCGCGCTTGACCAGCTCAATGGCCAGCTCGCTCTTGCCGATGCCGCTGTCGCCCAGGATCAGGATGCCCTCGCCGTACACCTCCACCAGCACGCCGTGCCGGGTGATGCGGGGAGCCAGCTCCAGGTTCAGCACGCTGATCAGGCTGCCCATCAGGGTGCAGGTCGTCTCGTTGGAGCGCAGCAGCGCCACGCTGTGCTTTTTGGCCAACTCCAGCATCTCCGGGAACGGTTCCAACTCTTCGCTGCGGCCCACGATAACAGCCGGCGGCTGCTGGCGGAACAGCTGTTCCAGCGCCTCGTAGCGCTTTTCGGCCGAGAGCCCGGACAGAAAATTCATCTCTGCCAGACCCATGATCTGCAGACGGAGTTTATCAAAATAGTCATAGTATCCGGCCAGAAACAGACCCGGACGGTTGACCTCTGCGATCTCAACATTGATCTGGTCCAGTTCTTTGGGGGTATAGACCACCTCCAGGCTGACGCGCTCGGTCAGCGTTTTGAGCGAGACGTTGAACGTACCCATCCTTGTTCCTCCTGTGTTCTTGTGCCCGGCTGTGCGCCGGCAGCGGCACAATATATTCCTCCTTATATTATAATCGAGACGATTCCAGATTACAATCACTCTTTTCGGAAAAGTTCCTGACAATTTCCCGGGTCCTGAACTTCCACCCGAAAAAGCAAAGCACCCCATCTGCCGTACAAATTTTACCGTGTACCGCAGATGAGGTGCTTTTCCCTGCCTTGTTTTTTATCTTTTGAAAATATATTTTAGCAAGGCTATGACCACAAGGATTGGAAGGCCAAAAATAACAAGGATCATAATTAATTCGTTCGGGGTCATGATTTTGCTCCTCTCTGCGCTTGAAATTCTTCCAAGGATAAGCAAGGCTCATCCACTTATACAGCAATTATATAACGTTTTGTTTTATATGTAAATATAACAATTCGTTATGCGCTATATTCCCATTATCGCAAGATTAGAAGTCAGCGTAGCTGCAACGGCATAGTTGCGATACACAAACCAACGTTGTTGCTATTGCATTAAAAAGTTGGTTTGCTAGAAAGTTCTCCAGGATGAGAGGTGTTTGCCAATGTATCAACGCATCCGCGATCTGCGCGAAGACCGGGATCTGATGCAAAAAGACCTTGCAGCATATCTGAAATGCACACAGGTTTGTTATTCCAATTACGAAACTGGAAAGCGTGATATCCCGACCGATGTGCTCAAGGCGCTTTCCCTATACTATGATACAAGTGTTGACTATATCCTTGGTTTGACCGACGAACCAAAGCCTTATCCAAAACCGACCCGATAACACAGTCTGGCAGGAACGACCTGCTATGCTGTGTTTTTTTGTGCCCCGTGCACAAGATTTTTACATTTTTCTTACTTTACATGAGTTTTACATTCCGCAGATTTCAAATTTTACATTGCCGCCCTATACTGAGATCAGGAAGAAAACACGTCAAATCAAAGTGAGGAAAATCCTTATGACTATTTTCAATGTCTTTTCTCTGCTGGGCGGCCTGGCCCTGTTCCTGTTCGGCATGGACATCATGGGCAAGGCGCTGGAAAAGCAGGCCGGCGGCCAGCTGCAGAAGATCCTGAGCAAGCTGACCGACAGCCCGCTCAAAGGTTTCTTTCTGGGTCTGTGCGTAACGGCCATCATCCAGAGCTCCAGCGCCACCACCGTCATGGTGGTCGGTTTTGTCAACAGCGGCATCATGGAGCTGCATCAGGCCATCGGCGTGATCATGGGCAGCAATGTGGGCACCACTGTCACCAGCTGGATCCTGAGCCTTTCCGGCCTGCAGGGCGACAGCCTCCTCATCAATCTGCTCAAACCCACTTCTTTCAGTCCTTTGCTTGCATTTATCGGCATTTTGCTGTATATGTGTAGGAGTGAGAAGAAAAAAGGTGCGGGCACCATCCTCATCGGCTTTGCCGTGCTGATGACCGGCATGACCACCATGTCCAACGCAGTGCTGCCGCTGCAGGGCGAAGAGTGGTTCACCAGCCTGTTCGTCCGCTTCTCCAACCCCATCCTTGGTGTGCTGGTGGGCGCACTGGTCACCGGCATCATCCAGAGTTCCAGCGCTAGTGTGGGCATTCTGCAGGCACTGAGCGCCACCGGCGTGATCACCTACGGCAGTGCCATCCCAATCATCATGGGCCAGAACATCGGCACCTGTGTCACGGCGCTGATCTCCTCGGTGGGTGCCACCAAGAATGCCCGCCGGGCCGCCATGGTGCACCTGTACTTCAACATCATCGGCGTGACCATCTTCCTGTTTGGTTTCTACGGTCTGAACGCCGTGTGCCACTTTGCCTTTGTGGATTCCACCATTGAAGCCTGGGGCATCGCCGTGGTGCACTCCGCCTTCAACATCCTGGCCACCCTCATCCTGCTGCCTTTTGCCAACGGGCTGGAAAAGCTGGCCATCCTCACCATCCCGGATTCCCCGGAAAAAGAGAGCTTTGCCCTGCTGGATGAGCGTCTGCTGAACACCCCGGCTGTGGCCGTGGAGCGCGCCCGCAGCGCCACCGCTGACATGGCAGAGCTGGCCCGCGTGGGCGTGGTGCAGGCCATGAGCCTGACCCACCAGTGGAACGACGAGCTGGCCCAGAAGGTGCGTGACGAGGAAAGCACCGTGGACCGTTATGAGGACGCTCTGGGCACCTACCTTGTCAAGCTGTCCGGCCGCGAGCTGAGCCACGCCGACAGCCAGAGCGTGAATACCCTGCTGCACACCATCAGCGATTTCGAGCGCATCAGTGACCACTCGGTCAACCTGCTGGAATCCGCAGAGGAAATGCACCAGAAGAACATTGAATTTTCCAAGGACGCACAAGAGGAGCTGCAGGTGCTGGAAGATGCCGTGCAGGATATCCTGAGCCGCACCACCGACGCCTTCCGCAAGGGAGACCTGCACCTGGCCAGCAAGGTAGAGCCGCTGGAAGCTGTGGTCAACGAGCTGGTGCGTGCCATCAAGGCACACCACATCGCCCGCCTGCAGACCGGCAGCTGCTCCATTGAGTACGGCTTTGTGCTGGACGATCTGCTGACCAACTACGAGCGTGTGTGCGACCACTGCAGCAATGTGGCTGTTGCCCAGATCGAGGTAGCACAGGACAGTTTTGACACCCACGCTTACCTCAACGATCTGCGCCATGGCAAAGATACCAAGGAGAGCGAAGAATTTCATCGTCGACTGGACAAATACCGGGAGCGGTATCTCTTCCCGGACAATCAATCTGCGGAGGAATTTGACAAATGATCTATATCGTAGAAGATGATGACGCCATCCGTGAGCTGGAGCAGTATGCCCTGCAGTCCAACGGTTATGAAGTGGCCAGCTTTGCCAGTTCCGAACCGTTCTGGCAGGCCATGCGCACCGAAGCCCCGGAGCTTGTGATCCTGGACGTGATGCTGCCCGGCGAGGATGGGTTCTCCATCCTGAAAAAGCTGCGCAACACCCCTTCCCTGCACCGGCTGCCCATCATCATGGTCACGGCCAAATCCAGCGAGCTGGACACCGTGCGCGGGCTGGACTGCGGTGCCGACGACTACATTTCCAAGCCGTTCGGCATCATGGAGTTCCTCAGCCGGGTGCGTGCTTCTCTGCGCCGGGCGGCTCCGGAGGAACGGTCCAATGTGCTCAGCTTCCATGAGATCCTGCTGGACAATGCACGTCACAGCGTGACGGTGAACAACCAGCCTGTCGAACTGACCTACAAAGAATACAGCCTGCTGCGCCTTCTGCTGGAGAACACCAACCTTGTGGTGACCCGCGAGACGATTTTGCAGGTGGTGTGGGGCACCGACATTTCGGTGGAAAGCCGCACCGTGGACATGCACATCCGCACCCTGCGCAAAAAGCTGGGCGATGCCGGACGCTACATCTGCACCATCCGCAAGGTGGGCTACAAGCTGGCCGATGACGAGGAGGCTGGAGACGAATGAAGCCGCACAGCATGGAAGAAAAGATCAGCTACCGGCTGTTCCTCATGGGCTTTCTGGGGCTGCTGTTCACCGCGGCACTGTGCATCTTTGTCTTTCACCGGGCTTTTACCGCCCAAGCCTGGGATGACCTGGAAAAAGAGAGCGATCTCATCCGTGCCGGGTATGACCTGACCAGCGAGCCGCAGCAGCTTTCTTTCTTTGTGACCGGCGACCTGCGCATTACGCTGATCTCTCCGGACGGCGACGTGATCTTTGAGTCTGCCACTGATCAGCCCATGGAGAACCATCTTACCCGTCCGGAGATCGTGCAGGCTCTGCAGGGCAGCATCGGCAAGGACATCCGTGATTCCCAGACCATGGGATATGAGACCTATTATTATGCCGTGCAGCTGCCCGGCGGCAACATCCTGCGCGTGGCGCAGGACGCCGAAACGGTGTGGTCGGTCTACGACGGAGCCCTGCCGGCCATCGTGCTGAGCTGCGTTGCCCTGATGTTGGCTGCCGCGATCCTGTCCACCCTGCTCACCCGCGCCCTTGTGCAGCCGGTGCTGAACATGACCGAGGATCTGGACCACATTCAGGATAAGGTCCCGTACAAGGAACTGATCCCCTTTGCTGAGAGCATCCATGCCGACCGCATCCTGCGGGAAAACAACGAGAAGATGCGGCAGGATTTCACCGCCAATGTGAGCCACGAGCTCAAGACCCCGCTGACCAGCATTTCCGGGTATGCGGAACTGATCGAGACCGGCATCGCAAAGCCGGAGGATGTGCCCGGTTTTGCCCAGAAGATCCATGGCGAAGCCAGCCGGATGATCCAGCTGGTGAACGATATCCTGCAGCTGTCCAGCCTGGACAACGCCTCCGAGACCTCCTCCATGCCGGAAATGGAGGTCGTGGACCTGCTGGACGTGGTCAAGGAGTGTGTGGAGCGTCAGAAGCTGAACGCCCGCCACGCCTACATCACCCTGACCTATCTGGGCGAGAGCGCACCGGTGCGGGGCAACCGCAATCTGTTGGATGAATTGTGCCAGAACCTGTGTGACAACGCCATCCGCTACAACCGCCCGGGCGGCAA
>OLNQ01003727.1_pt1 | contig 12071 bp, 8 predicted proteins | sample 1672821 | NCBI WGS metagenome assembly OLNQ01 (sample SAMEA3136727, study PRJEB25190) | human gut metagenome | biome: human gut; feature: human-associated habitat; material: faeces | place: Austria | collected 2013 | reverse complement strand
CCCGCCCTTTCAGACAGTGATGAATCTCCAGCCGTTCCCCGGAACCATCCCGCAGTTCCCGGCAGGCACGGGCATGAACATCCCGGTAGTCCAGTTCCATACCGGGGAATACCCGGTACCGGGTCACAGCGGCTTCACCGCCGGAGGCGTCCGGAAAGAGGCGCAGAGGATCGGCCTCGCAGTGGTTGGGGGATGTACAGGCGGGCGCGAAAGCAGAAGTGGAAAAACGCATAGAATACTCCTTCATAGAAGTTAGATAGATCTAACTTATGATAGCATATGAATCAAAGAAGCGCAAGCAGTCCGTTGAAATACGTTAAAATATGTGTTTTTAGTTGCCTTTCAGCTATTCAGATGCTATAATAAACTAATTACTGTCGGATGGGAGACGGCAAAGCAGCTTCCCAACCGGCAGAGCTGTTTTAGGGGTTACAGTGTTCTAAGGGAAGAAACACGAGGAGGAGAAATCGATCCATGAAGCAAAAACTGAGTTTTAAAGAATACATCTATGTGGCCAGTATGCTGTTCGGCATGTTCTTCGGCGCAGGAAACCTGATTTTCCCGGTTTATATGGGACAGGTGGCTGGCCGGAACATGTGGGCGGCCGTTCTTGGCTTCCTGATCACCGGCGTGGGCCTGCCTCTGCTGGGCGTGGCCGCCTTGGGCATCAGCCGCAGCAACGGCCTTTTTGACCTCAGCCATAAGGTGGGCCGTCCCTATGCGTTCTTTTTTACCTGCGCCCTTTATCTGACCATCGGGCCGTTTTTCGCCATTCCCCGGTGCGCAACGACTTCCTTCACTGTGGGTCTGGAGCAGATCCTGCCCCACGATGACAAAAGCTGGCTCTACCTGCTGCTGTTCTCTCTGCTGTTTTTCGCTGTGACGTTGGTCCTTTCTCTGCGGCCGGGCAAGATCCTCACTTATGTGGGCAAGGTCCTGACTCCCTGCTTCCTGGTGTTCCTGGCGATTATGGTGTTCGTGACGATCCTGCATCCCACCACCAGCATCGGCGCGGTGGAGCCTCAGGGGGCTTATGCCGCACAGCCCTTCTTCACCGGCTGCGCGGAAACCTTCGTGGGGATGTTCCCCAAGGGCCTGTCCTATCGGAATTGGGTGTTCGTGTTCACGGGCATTTCCTTCTTGCTGGCCAACGTGGGCCTGACCGCCATCATCACCTACGCTGTGCCGGTGCTGATGTTCCTGTATCCCCTGGCCATCACCTTGATCCTGCTGGCGCTGCTGGGCCACTTCTTTGACCATGACCGGGCTGTGTACGCCTGGGTCACCGGCCTGACTCTGGTGGCAGCCTTCTACGATCTGCTGCGGACGCTGCCGGATCATCTCCGTGCGGTGCTCCATGTGAATGGCTTGGTCGACACTGTGGGCAAGGCGCTGCCCTTTGCCACCATCGGCCTGGGCTGGATCTGCCCCGCGATCCTGGGGCTGGTTATTGGCCTGATTTTCCGGGCCGTCCGTCCGAAGAAGGCATAACATTATAAAATGTAAAAGGAACAGACCTTTGCGGGTCTGTTCCTTTTTTGCCATAAAATTTGATTCCCGGCACATACTACCTCCAGAAACGGAGGGATCGCATGGAAAAAATCTCGAATGATTACCGGGAAAACGTCCGGGTGCTGGACGGCCTTTTAGGCGTGGGCCGCAGCTGCGACATGGTGAGCCGGGATTACCTGATCGGCGGACGGCGGGCCCGGCTGTGGGTGGTGGACGGCTTTGGCAGCGACAGCATCCTTGAGCGGATGGGGGCTTTCTGGCTGACACTGAAGCCGGAAAACGTGGTGGGCCTCACCGAAATGCAGGACTTTCTGGATCGGTATATTACCTTTTCAGAATCCAACGTCACCTTTGACATATCCGACGCCGTGACCTCCGTATTTTTGGGAAAATCCCTGCTGGCGGTGGAGGGACTGGCGGGGGTGGCGCTGATGGACGCCAAGGGCTACCCCAGCCGGAGCGTACACGAGCCGCCGGACGGCAAGGTGCTCCGGGGCAGCCACGACGGCTTTGTAGAGGCAGTGGTGCCCAATATGGCGCTGCTGCGCCGCCGCATCCGGGACCCGCACCTCACTATGGAGGGGCACAAGGTTGGTTCCCGCACCCATAATGACGCGGTCCTCTGCTATCTGGATGACAAGGTGGATCAGGACCTGCTGCGGAAGCTCCGGGGCAAGCTGCTGGGACTGGACGTCCGATCCCTCACCATGGCGCAGGAGAGTCTGGCGGAGGCTATTCGGCCTAAGCAGTGGTATAATCCGTTTCCGAAAGTGCGCTATACAGAACGGCCCGACGCGGCGGCGGCCAGCATCATGGAGGGCAGCATCGTCCTCATGGTGGACAATTCCCCCTCTGTGATGATCCTGCCCACCGGCTTTTTCGATTTCACACAGGAATCCAACGACTATTACTTCCCGCCGCTGGTTGGCACCTATCTCCGGGTCCTGCGGGTAACGGTATTTCTCCTTTCTTTATTTATTACCCCGGCGTGGTATCTCATGGTCAGCGAACCGAACCGTTTGCCGGGGTGGCTGAACTTCCTGTCTTCCCCGGAGCCGGTGTCTTTGAGCCTGCTGAGTCAACTTCTGGTGGTGGAATTTCTCATCGACGTATTAAAGCTGGCGTCCCTGAACACACCGGACAGTCTTTCCAATTCCTTTTCCATGCTGGGAGCCTTGGTTCTGGGGGATTTTGCCGTGCAGGCCGGATGGCTGGGGCCGGAGGTGCTGGTGTATATGGCCTTCGTGTCCGTGGCGGGGTTCGCCCAGCCCAGCTACGAGCTGGGCTACGCCTTCAAACTGCTGCGGGTGGCGCTGCTGTTGGTGACGGCGGCCTTTGATGTCTGGGGGTTTTGTCTGGGCGTGGTGGGGATCTTCGTCCTGCTGTGCACCACAAAGCCTTTAGTTGGGAAAGGGTATCTCTATCCACTGGTTCCCTTCAACGGCAAGGCGCTGCTGCGGCTGCTGGTCCGGGAACCTATCAGCCGGGACAATACCTGAGAGCCTGTCAATAGAGCAGTGAGCTTTCCGCAGCGGGCAGAAAGAGCTTTTTCAATATGTTAAGCAGCCGTTTTCTCAATGAAGGCGGCTGTTTCTTCATTTGCGGGAGTGGGGTATAGGCCTGCGGGCTTGGAAACGCCCGTGTCGAAACATGTTGATTGGGATTTTTTACAATTGCCGCAATCGATTACGCCGAAAATTCCATGAAAATACCAAGAAGTCCATGAGTTTTTTCCTATATCAGCGAAGTTTTTTCTATCGCTTTTTCAGGGGGGAGCCGATACAATAGCATCATAACGGCGAGGCGGCCTGGCCGCCTTGAACGGATGATCAATGATCTTGAGGAGGAACTAAGATGAAAAAGACACTTGCAATTCTCCTGTCTGCTGTCATGATGCTGGGCCTGCTGGCCGGCTGCGGCAGCAAGACCACGGAGCAGCCCTCTACCTCTGGCACTGAGAACACGGAGACCGCCGCGCTGAACGTGGGTGTGTTCTACTATGACTACTCTGACGTGTACATCTCCAGCGTCCGCAGCTCTATGGATGAGCAGCTCAAGGCTATGGGCGTGAACTACACCAACTATGACGGTGGCAGCAACCAGGCCCAGCAGACCGACCAGATCAACACCGCCATCTCCAACGGCGCCAACCTGCTGATCGTCAACATCGTTGAGACTTCCTCTCCCGATGCCGCTCAGAACGCTGTTGAGGCCGCTAAGACCGCCGGTATCCCCATCATCTTCTTCAACCGCGAGGTTTCTGACGATGTTGTGAACAGCTATGAGAAGTGCGCCTTCGTCGGCACCAACGCTCCCGAGGCCGGTCACATGCAGGGCCAGATGGTCGGCGAGTATCTGCTGGAGAACTATGACACCGTGGACCTGAACGGCGACGGCGTCATTTCCTACGTGATGTTCAAGGGCCAGGAAGGCAACGCTGAGGCTGAGGCCCGTACTCAGTTCGGCGTGGAGGACGCTAACGCTGTCCTGACTGCCGCTGGCAAGCCCGAGCTGGCTTACTACAACGCTTCCGCTACCGATAAGTATCTGGTCGACCAGGGCGGCAAGTGGTCCGCTCAGGCTGCTAATGACTACATGGCCACCATCCTCCCCGAGTATTCCGAGGCTAACGGCAACATGGTCGAGCTGATCATCTGCAACAACGACGGCATGGCCGAGGGCGCTGTCTCTGCTCTGCAGGGCGCCGGCTACAACAACGGCGAAGGCAAGACCATCCCCGTGTTCGGCGTGGATGCTACCGATTCCGCCAAGCAGCTCATCAACGAGGGCAAGATGACCGGTACCATCAAGCAGGACGCTGAGGGCATGGCCTCCACCATCCTGAACCTGGTCAGCAGCGTGAAGGACGGCGGCAACCTGATGGACAACACCGCTTCCTTCAACGTCGATGAGGGTGTTGCCAAGATCCGCGTGCCTTACGCCACCTACACCGGCGAATAAGCCAAAGGCTTAGTCTCTCGCCCCATTTGAAGCACCAAGGAAAGCGGGGCTGTCGGTTCGACAGCCCCGCTTTACATCGCAGGCGGTTCGTTTACCGAGCCGCTTTTGACCCGCAGAGGAGCGGACTGTGCGGCGCTGTGTAGCGCTGCGGAAATAATGCAGACAGGAGGAAAACGCATATGGAGCAGCCGGCATTGCTGGAAATGCGGGATATCACAAAGGAATTCCCGGGTGTCAAGGCGCTGGACGGCGTTTCCCTTACCGTCCGGCCCGGTACCGTCCATGCGTTGATGGGCGAGAACGGCGCGGGAAAATCCACGCTGATGAAGTGCCTGTTTGGCATCTATGCCAAAAACAGCGGCACCATCATTTTGGACGGCAAGGAAGTTGATTTCAAAAATTCGAAGGAGGCGCTGGAAAACGGCGTCGCCATGGTCCATCAGGAGCTGAATCAGGCGCTGACCCGCAGCGTGATGGACAACCTGTGGCTGGGCCGCTACCCCAAGACGGGCGGCATTATGGTCAGCGAGTCCACCATGCGTAAGCGCACGCGGGAGGTCTTTGAGGAGCTGGATGTGCATGTGGACCCCAAGGCCATCATGTCCACGCTGCCCGTCTCCCAGCGGCAGATGGTGGAGATCGCCAAGGCCGTCAGCTACAACGCCAAGGTCATCGTGTTCGACGAGCCGACCTCCTCTCTGACGGAGGCCGAGGTGGAGCACCTGTTCCGCATCATCAATATGCTGCGCCAGCGCGGCTGCGGCATTATCTATATCAGTCACAAGATGGATGAGATCCTCCGCATCAGCGACGAGGTCACCATCATGCGCGACGGTCAGTGGGTGGCCACCCGCCACGCCAAGGACCTGACCATGGGCGAGATCATCAAGCTGATGGTGGGCCGTGAGCTGACCAACCGCTTCCCGCCCAAGGACAATGTACCCGGCGACGTGATCCTGGAGGTAGAAAACCTGTCCGGTAAGTATACTCGTCTGAAGGAGGCCAGCTTCCAGCTTCGCAAGGGCGAGGTGCTGGGCATCGCCGGACTGGACGGCTCCGGCCGCACCGAGGTGCTGGAGAACCTGTTCGGCGCCATGACCAAGGGCAGCGGCACCATCCGCCTCCATGGCAAGGAGATCAAGAACAAGTCCCCCCGGGAGGCCATCAAGAACGGCTTCGCCCTGCTGACGGAGGAGCGCCGTGCCACGGGTATTTTCGGCATCCGTGACATCAAGGAGAACACGGTGATCTCCAGCCTGAATAACTATCTGCGCGGCGGCATCTGCCTCAGCGAGAAGGCCATGAAGAAGGATACCGACTGGGCCATTCAGGCTATGCACATCAAGACTCCCAGCCAGACCACGCAGATCCGCTCGCTCTCCGGCGGCAACCAGCAGAAGGTCATTATCGGCCGCTGGCTTCTGACGAAGCCGGAGATCCTGCTGCTGGACGAGCCTACCCGCGGTATCGACGTGGGCGCTAAATACGAAATTTACCAGCTTATCCTCGACCTCGCCAAGGAGGGGAAGGGTGTCATCGTGGTGTCCTCCGAGATGCCGGAGCTGCTGGGCATTTGTGACCGTATTCTGGTCATGTCCAACGGCATTCTGGCCGGCGAGGTGGATGCGCGCAGCACCAGTCAGGAGGAGATCCTGACGCTGGCGGCCAAATATGTGTAAGGAGGAGCGACTACCGTGAACAACGAAACGAAAGCGCAGGCAAAGGAAGCCAAAGTCCGCCAGCCGTGGACGGCCAAGCGGGTGGGCGACCTCCTGCTGAACAACGCACTGCTCATCATCATGGCCATCGCGGTCATCTATATCGCCATCAAGAACCCCAACTTCATCAAGCCCGCATCCCTCATCAACATCCTCTCCCAGACGGCGGCGTACCTGCCCGCTGCACTGGGTATCGCCGGCTGTATCGTGCTGACCGGTACCGACCTGTCCGCAGGCCGCGTGGTGGGTCTGACCGCCTGCATCTCCGCGTCTCTGCTGCAGAATGCCGCCAACCTTGCCAACAAGATGTGGCCCGAGATCGGCACGCTGCCCATCATCGTGGTGATCCTGCTGGCGATGCTCATCGGCGCCGCCGTGGGCTGCTTCAACGGCTTCTTCGTGGCAAAGTTCAAGCTGCACCCCTTCATCGTGACGCTGGGTACGCAGCTGATCCTGTACACCTGCCTGCTGCTGTATGTCCAGATGGGCAACAACAAGGGTATGGCTATCTCCAACCTTGACCCGTCCTACACCAACTTCGTCAAGGGCAGCCTCTTCAAGATCGGCGGCGTTCCCATCCCCAACTATGTGCTGTTCGCCATCGTGCTGACGGCGGTGATGTGGTTCATCTGGAACAAGACCACTTTCGGCAAGAATATGTTCGCACTGGGCTCCAACGAGGAAGCCGCCCGTGTCTCCGGCGTCAATGTGTTCGCCGTGACGGTGGGGGTCTTTGCGCTGGCAGGCGCCATGTACGGCTTTACCGGTTTTATCGAGGGTGCCCGTATCGGCTCCAATACCGCCAACACCGGCCTGAACTATGAGCTGGACGCCATCGCGGCCTGCGTCATCGGCGGTGTGTCCTTCGTGGGCGGCATCGGTAAGATCAGAGGTATCGTCATCGGCGTTCTGATGCTGCGTCTGATCTTCGTGGGTCTGGCCATGGTAGGCGTGCCGCAGGATCTGCAGTACCTCATCAAGGGCGGCATCATCCTGTTCGCCTGTGCGCTGGATATGCGGAAATACCTGGTGAAAAAGTGATCTTACACAAAGATGGCGCGCATCTGCGAGCCATCTTTGTTTTTGGGAAAATATATGGTATACTGAACGCAAAAGCGCGATGATACTGCATGGAAACTGAGAGGGGGGCGGAGCCGTGGAGCTGTACCGTGTGCTGCTGGTGGACGATGAGGAGGATATCCGCGAGGGTATCAGCCGCAAAATGGACTGGCTGGGATTGGGTTTCTCGCTGGTGGGCGAGGCCGCCAACGGACAGGACGCGCTGGAGCTGGCGGAGACCCTGCGGCCGGATGTGATCCTGACGGATATCAAGATGCCGTTTATGGACGGGCTGGAGCTGTGCCGGATCCTGACAGACCGGCTGCCCGCCTCCCGGTTCGTGGTGTTCTCCGGCTTCGACGCCTTTGAATATGCCAAGCAGGCCATCCAGATGAACGTGGTGGAGTATATCCTCAAGCCCATCAACGCCGATGAGCTGTCCGCGGTGCTGCGGCGGCTGAAGGAGGAACTGGATCGGGAGCGTGCGGAGCGGCGGAACATGGAGCTTCTCCGCAGCCGGTACACGGAGAACCTGCCCATCCTGCGGGAGCTGTTCTACACCAACCTGCTGGACGGCCGCATCGAGCCGGGAACGGAGCGTGACCGGGCGGCGTGTCTGGACATTGACCTGCGGGGCGAGGAGTGGACGGTGGGCCTTGCCTACATCGGCAGCGACAACAGCCGGGACGCTCTGTCCACCCTGTCGGTGCAGAACCTGCTGGAGGAGACGCTGACGGCGGATCGGTGCAGGCTCTCTCTGTACAACGACTGGGTGGCGCTGATCGTCAGTCTGACGGAGACATTTACCATCTATGACCTGATCCGCAGCTTAGACCGCGCCTGTACGCTGGCGGCCTCCTATCTGGGGCTGACGCTGACGGTGGGCGTGGGCGCACCCTGCCGGGAGCTGTCCGGTATGGCGCGCTCCTCCGCCGAGGCGCGGACGGCGCTGGAATACCGCTCCATGGTGGGCCGGGGACAGGTCATCTACATCGGCGACCTGGAGCCGGACGGCGGTCAGGTGCTCACCTTTGAAGAAGCGGACGAGCGGACCCTGACTGCGGCGGTGAGCCTGGGCAGCGAACAGGAGGTCCGGGACGCGGCGGCGGCTCTGGCGGGCAAGATCCGGGAGGCGAACCCCGCCGCCGGACAGTACCACCTGTTCCTCATGGAGCTGGTGACCCACCTTCTGAAGATGACCCGCCGCTCCGGCGTAGGGGTGGAGGAGGTTTTCGGTACCGATTTTTCCCTCCCCATGCAGGAGACTGAGCTTCCTACGCTGGCAGAGCTGGAGGACTGGTGCGCCGAGCGCTGCCTGCGCCTCCACACCCTGATCCGCCGCCGCCAGACGGATACGGCGGGCCACACGGTGGAGACGGCCAAGGAGTATATCCGCCAGCACTATGCCGAGAGCGACCTGTCGGTGGAAAAGCTGTGCGCCTATCTGCATCTCAGCTCCACCTATTTTTCCACGTTGTTCAAGCGGGAGACAGGCACCAGCTTTACAGCCTACGTCACCAAGGTGCGGATGGAGGCGGCGGCCGAGGCTATCCGCAGCACGGAGGACAAGACGTACCTCATCGCCCAGCGGTGCGGGTACGACGACCCCAACTACTTCAGCTATGTGTTCAAGCGGCACTTCGGGGCGACGCCCACCAAGTACCGCAGTGAGGGGAAATAACAGACAGAGAGGGGAGCCGCCTGTGGAGAAAATAGCGTCCGGCTGGAAAGCGCGGTGGAAGGCGCTGTACCACCGCTCCGGCATCCAGATGATCCTGTCTATCGCCTTTACCGCCGTGGCGGTGGTGGGTATGCTGTTTCTGGGCATAGCGCTGCTGCTGCGCTTCTCCTCCTCCGCCAACGAGGTGGCGGCGGAGAACAGCCAGCGGGTGCTGGCGCAGGTGAACTGGAGTCTGGACGGCTACCTGCGCAATATGATGCGGGTATCGGACACGGTGTATTACCGGGTCATCAAGAACGCGGATCTGGAGCAGGACGGCATGGCGCAGGAGCTGCACGACGCGCTGGAGCTGCTGTACGCCAAGGACAGGGACGTGCTGGTGTCGCTGGCGGTATTCGACGAGAACGGCGGACTGATCTCCGCCACACCGCTGACGGAGCTGAAAAAAAGTGTGACGCCCAGCCGCGAGGGGTGGTTCACCACCGCCATGGAGCGCATTGAGAATCTGCATTTTTCCACGCCCCATGTGCAGAACCTGTTTGAGGATCCGGATTCGCGGTACCACTGGGTGGTCTCCCTCAGCCGCCATGTGGAGCTGACACGCGGGGGCAATATGGAGAGCGGTGTGCTGCTGGTGGACATGAACTTCAGCGGCATCGAGCAGATCTGCAAGGACGTGTCCTTCTCCAACGGGCAGGGCTACCTCTACCTCATCGACGGGAACGGAGAGGTCATCTACCACCCCCGCCAGCAGCTTCTCTACGCGGGCTTGCAGGAGGAGAACAATCTGACGGCCGCCGGGTATGCCGACGGTACCCATGCGGAGGTGTTTCAGTCCCAGAAGCGGCAGGTGACGGTGAAGACCGTGGGCTACACCGGCTGGAAGCTGGTGGGCGTGGTGCCGACGGAGACGCTGCGGGACAATTACAGCCAGCTTCTGCTGTTTGCCCTGTTTGTGGTGTCCTTCTCCATCTTTCTGCTGGTGTTCGTGAACCTGCGGCTTTCGGAGTGGATCACCGCACCCATGAAAAAGCTGGATCATGCGGTGAAGGAGCTGGAAAAGGGGGCGGAGTCCGTGGACTTCAACGTGGACGGCCCCTACGAGGTGGAGCATCTGAGCCGCTCAGTGCAGTCCATGGTATCCACCATGCGCCACCTGATGGAGGACATCCTCCAGCAGGAGGAGGAAAAGCGCCGCAGCGAGCTGGACGTGCTGCAATCCCAGATCAACCCGCATTTCCTGTACAACACGCTGGACAGCGTGGTGTGGATGACGGAGAACGGCCGGACGCAGGAGGCGGTGGTCATGCTGACGGCGCTGGCGCGGTTCTTCCGGATCTCCCTGAGCAAGGGCAGCAACATCATCCCCATCGGGGACGAGATCGAGCACGCGCGGAACTATCTGACCATCCAGAAGATGCGTTACAAGAATAAATTCTCTGCCGATATCACTGTGGAGCCGGGGGTCGAAAAGCTGTACACCATCAAGCTGATCGTCCAGCCCATTCTGGAAAACGCCATCTACCACGGCATGGAGTATGCCGACGGCGAGGGCGAGATCCACATCCGCGCCTTCCGCGAGGGAGAGCGGGTGATCATCGAGGTGGAGGACAACGGGCCGGGTATGTCGGAGGAGGTCGTGGAGCAGCTTCTGACACCCAGCAGGGAGCGGAGCGCCGCCAAGGCCAAGGGCTCCGGCATCGGCTTCCGCAACGTACACCAGCGTATCCGGCTGACCTTCGGCGGAGAGTACGGCCTGACCATCCACAGTGAGCCGGACAACGGGACGCTGGTGCGGATCTGTCTGCCCGCGCTGACGGAGGACGATGCGCGGAAATATCGGAAGGAGGGGGAGCAGTGAGTCGAAAAGCATGGTTGCAGCTGGTGCTTCCCCTGATCGGGCTGAGCGTACTGTTCTGGCTGCTGGCCTTCGCCCCCGGCGAAAAGCACCACCAGCCGCCGCTGCTGGAGATGTCCGTCATTCTGCGGGATGGGGACGGCGCCGTGTCCACCATGCGCAAGGGCATGGAGCAGGCGGCGCAGGATCTGAATGTGGAGCTGCGCTTTCTGATCCCCGCCGAGGATAACAGCGCCGCCCAGCAGGCACAGCTGCTGGAGCGCGAGGTGACGGGGGCGGCGTCTGCCGTCCTGCTGATACCGGCGGATCGGGAGGCGCTGGGCGACGCGGTATCCGCTGCCGCCGGAAAGACCACGCTGGTCACGGTGGAGACGGACATGACCGCATGGGGGGCGGCAGCTTCCATCACCATGGACCATCAGGAACTGGGCGCGGCACTGGGCGCGGCGGCGCTCAACGGCGTACCCGAGGGAGGTACGGTGCTGCTGCTGGACAGCCTGCCCGGTGACAACGGCATACGAGAGCGGATGGAGGCAGCCAAGGCCGTTCTGGAGCGGGGGGGGCGGCAGGCCCGCGTGTACAAGTGGGACCCCGACACCACCTCCCTGCCGGATATCCTGCGGATCGAGCGGCCCCGGGCGATCATCGCCTTTGAGGCGGCGGCGCTGGCGGATGTGGCGGAGCTGTCCCGGGGGGAGGACGCCTTTCCACTGCTCTACGGCTGCGGCTCCACAGCGAGCATTGCCGCCGCGCTGGAAAAGGGGCGTGTGACGGCCATCACCGCAGTGAACGTATTCTCCGCCGGGTATCTGGCGGTGGAGGCCGCGGCGGCGCTGGCGCGGCACGAGGACTGGACAGCCGCCGCACCGGTGGCATTTTCCATCGTCCGGCAGGAGACCATGTACGACAGCGATAACCAGAAGCTGCTGTTCCCCGTGACGTAACGCGGGGCGGAGAGGAGACGGTATGAAAAGGATCGGCTGCATCATAGCCGCGCTGACGCTGCTGCTGACGCTGCCCGCCTGCCGTGCAGGCGGGGAGAGCGGCCCCACCCTCCGGATCGGAGTGGCGCTGTACCAGCAGGAGGACACCTTCATCGACACGGTAGCCCGGGAATTGCAGCGGGTGGCGCTGGAGGAGGAGCAGGCGCGGAACGTCAAGATCAACCTGTATATCACCGACGGCAAGGAGAGCCAGACCACCCAGAACGAGCAGGTGGATCGCTTTCTGGAGCGGGGATATGACGTGATCTGCGTCAACATCGTGGACCGCACGGCGGCGG
>OLNQ01003726.1_pt1 | contig 12073 bp, 7 predicted proteins | sample 1672821 | NCBI WGS metagenome assembly OLNQ01 (sample SAMEA3136727, study PRJEB25190) | human gut metagenome | biome: human gut; feature: human-associated habitat; material: faeces | place: Austria | collected 2013 | reverse complement strand
TCCGCACAAAACCGGAGCATACCGGACGAAGTTCGTCCCGGCGTACAGGCCGCTCATTATGTCGGTGATCTGTTTCCAGGAATTGCCGCCGTCGTTGGCCGCTTTGGCTCCGGGCGTCGATCGGCCGTCCTCGATGTACTTCTTCACCCGGGCGGCCATCTCCCTGATCCGGCCCGCGTATTCCGGATTGTTTATCTGGTTGACCTTCTCTTCGGGATCGTTGACCATGTCGTAGAATTGCAGCGGGGGCTGTCCGTCGATCCTGTACTCTTCGCCGGAACCGTTTCCCGCGTTGAATATCAGCTTGTACTGCGGCGTTCGGTAGGTGAAATAGCCGGCTCCCGACGTGGCGATCAGGTCGGTCCGGGCGGCGTTGCCCGAGCCGTCGAGTATCGGCCAGAAGCTGAAACTGTCTTCGGCCTCGTCGTCGGCTATCCGGTAGCCGAGCATGTCGGCGAACGTGGCGTACAGATCGGTCAGCGAGACGAGCGAATTATCGGTCACGTGTCCGTACCGGTCGCCCCACGACAGGATGAAGGGAATGCGGTGGCCGCCTTCCCAGCCGTGCGACTTGTAGCCCCGGTAAATATAGGACGGATAGTGCCCTTTCCGGTTTATCCTGTCCATGTTGATGTAACCGGCGCAGCCGTTGTCGGCGGCGAACATGACGATCGTGTTGTCGTATTTGCCGATCTCCTTCAGCTTTCGATTGACCCTGCCGACGATGTCGTCTATCATCATCACCAGGTCGCCGTAGTCGCCGATCTTGGATTTGCCCTTGAACTCCTTGCTCGGGAAAAGCGGGATGTGGGGAGCCGTCAGCGCCATGTAGAGGAAGAACGGCTTGTCGGAATCCTTGTTTTCGTCGAGGTATTCGAGCATCTTGTCCGCCAGATGGGGCTGCATGCCGTCGGCGCTCCAGTCGCTGTGGCCGATGCCGCCCTTGATTTTATACAGTCCGCCGCCGGATTCTTCGAATCTCGTGTTCGGCTGTTTCTCCGCCATGTCGTTGACCATGTAGAGGTACGGAGGTCCGGACGGCGAGGTCAGCCCGTAGAAATAGTCGAATCCCCGATCGGTGGGACCGTTGGCCACGCGTTTCGTGAAGCCGATGTTGTCGACGGTTTTCGCCTTGCCTTCCTTGTGTGTCCAATCCCACCCCAGATGCCATTTGCCGATGGCCGCGGGTTCTTTCCGAAGGCCCCGTAGCACGAGGCCAGTGCCCCCAGCAGGCACGACGAGGTAATGAACAGGTTGTTTTTTCTCATCGGACAAATGGGTTAATGGTTTGAATACCCAAAGGTAGCGATGTTTTACGGACCGGGCGGACAATATTCGACCTTAAAAGGCCATTTTTCGACCAGGATGGCCGTTGCAGGGCCTCGCTTGATCCGGTCTTTTATGCTTCGCGGCGCATCGAGAGCGCAATGCGTCCGCGAACGGTGTCCACGCCCGTCACCCGCACTTCGACGTGCTGTCCCAGATGCACCACGTCGGCCGGCGAAGCCACGTAGCGGTCGGCCAGCTGCGAGATGTGTACCAGCCCGTCCTGTTTGACGCCGATGTCGACGAAAGCCCCGAAGGCTGTGATGTTGGTGACGATGCCCGGCAGAAGCATTCCCTCGCGCAGGTCGCCGATCGTGTGCACGCCGGGGTCGAACGAGAAGGCCTGCAACTGTTCGCGCGGGTCGAGGCCGCGCTTGTCCAGCGCTTCGACGATGTCCGTCACGGTCGGAAGCCCCACCTGTCCGTCCACGTATCTTTCGGGTTTTATCGCCTTGCGCAGCTCCTTGTCGGCCAGCAGCCTGTCGACCGTCGTGCCCGCGTCGGCGGCCATCCGCTCGACGATATGATACGATTCGGGGTGCACGGCGCTGTTGTCCAGTGGGTTATTCCCGCCTACTACCCGCAGGAATCCCGCCGCCTGTTCGTAGGCCTTGGCGCCCAACCTCGGCACCCTGAGCAATTCTTTACGGCTCTTGAAATCGCCGTTCGCGGCGCGGTACGCCACGATGTTCTCCGCCAGCGCCGGCCCCAGCCCGGAAATATAGGTGAGGATGTGCTTCGAGGCGGTGTTGATGTTCACCCCGACCCTGTTCACGCAGCTTTCGACCACCGTGTTGAGCCTGGCCTTGAGTTTCCCCTGGTCGACGCTGTGCTGGTATTGCCCGACGCCGATCGACTTGGGGTCGATTTTCACCAGCTCCGAGAGCGGGTCGATCAGCCTTCGGCCGATGCTCACCGAGCCGCGCACCGTCACGTCGTAATCGGGAAACTCCTCGCGCGCCGCGGCCGACGCCGAGTAGACCGATGCGCCGTCCTCGCTGACCATGAATATCTCCACGGCTCCGTCCAGTCCCAGGCCGCGCACCAGCTGCTCGGTTTCGCGCCCCGCCGTACCGTCGCCGATTGCGAAGGCCTCGGCCCTGTATTTCCCCGCCAGCGCCCGCAGCGTTTCCGCCGCTTCGGCATAGCGGCCCTGCGGCGGGTGCGGGTAGATGGTCGTATTGTGCACGAGGTTGCCCTGCGAGTCCAGGACGACGACTTTGCAGCCCGTGCGGAATCCGGGGTCGATGGCAATCACGCGCTTCTGCCCCAGCGGCGCCGAAAGGAGCAGCTGCCGCAGGTTTTCGGCGAATACCCCGATCGCCTCGTCGTCGGCCTTCTCCTTGGCGGCCGCGAGCAGCTCGGTCTCTATCGACGGTCGGATGAGCCGCTTGAGCGAGTCGGCCACGGCGGCTTCCATATATGTGCGCGTAGCCGATCCGGGACGTATGAACCGGCGGCAGAGCGCTTCGGTGATGCGCTCCGTGTCGGCGTCGACCGAGATGCGCAGTATCCCCTCGTCTTCGCCGCGACGCATGGCCAGGAACCGGTGCGACGAGATGCTGCGCAGCGGCGATGCGGCGTCGAAGTAGTCCGAATACTTCGCCCCCTCGGCCTCCTTGCCCTTCACGAGCTTCGAGTGCACCGCTCCTTCGCGTCCCATCGTGCGCCGCACGGTGTTGCGGGCCTGTTCGTCCTCGGATATCCTCTCGGCGACGATGTCGCAGGCTCCTGCAATGGCCTCTTCGGGGGTCGCTACCCCGGCCGTGACGAAGCGTTGCGCCTGACGCAGAAGGTCGTGTGCCCGTTGTGCCATGACGATGTCGGCCAGCGGTTCCAGCCCCCGTTCGCGGGCCGCCGTGGCGCGTGTGCGGCGCTTGGGTTTGTAGGGCAGGTAGATGTCCTCCAGCTCCACCGCATCCCAGCACTCCGCGATGCGCCGGCGGAGTTCCGGGGTCAGCCTGCCCTGCCCCTCGATGGTCGTGAGCACCGTCTGCTTGCGGGTTTCGAGTTCGGTGAGCCGGTCGAGCCACTCCTTGACGGAGGCGACCTGCACCTCGTCGAGCGAGCCGGTCGCTTCCTTGCGGTAGCGGCTGATAAAGGGTATCGTCGCCCCTTCGCGGAGCAGACGCACGGTCCCCTGCACCTGGTGCAGCGGAATTTGCAGTCGTCGGGATATGATTTGTTCGATCATGTTCGGAAAAATGTTCTTCGGCAAAGATAGGAAAAAGCCACCCCGGCGGCAAATCCCGGGGTGGCTTTCGCGACGGAGCAGCTTCTATTCCGCCGTGAGCAGGAATACGCCGCTGTCGTAAATCTTCGGCATCGAGGGGTTGATGCCGGCGTTCGAGAGCATCTCGCCGCTGAAGGTTTTGCCGTCGAACCAGTTGCGCGATTTGTCGACGTTCAGTTCGCGGATGGTGTAGCCCGTCTTCGGGTCGAGTCCCTGCAAGCGGAATTTCGGGATCAGCGAGCGGCCCTGGTACCGGAGGCTGTACGTGAACAGCACGGCCTGCTTCCGGTCCTTCGAAACGTACATCAGGCCGTAGCAGCCGCTCTTGTCATAGGGCGTGCCGATGCGGTAGAGGTCGCCCTCCATGACGATGTCGCGGTATCCCTTGTAGCTTTCGATGGCTTTGCGCGCGAAGGCCTTCTCCTCGGCGTTCATCTGCTTGGGCTGCAACTCCATGCCCAGACGGCCCGCGCAGGCCATGTCGAAGCGGAATTTGATCGGCGTGATGTTGCTGGTCTGGTGGTTGGGCGTGGCCGAGACGTGCGAACCCATCACGACGGCGGGGTAGAACAGGCTGGTGCCGTACTGGATGCGGGCGCGCGAAAGCGCTTCGGTGTTGTCGCTGGTCCACACCTCGTTGAAGTACTTCATCGCGCCGTACTCCACGCGGCCGCCGCCCGAAGCGCAGGCTTGGATCAGCACGTCGGGATATTTGGCGCGGATGCGCTCCATGACCTTGTAGAATCCCTGCACATAGTCGATCCAGAAGTGCGACTGCCTGTCTTTGGGCAGGAATTCCGATCCGGCGTTCTCCGCATGGCGGTTGGCGTCCCATTTGATGTAGTCGATGTTGGGCGAGAGCTTCATCGTGTTGTCGAATACCGAGAATACGAAGTCCTGCACCTTGGGGTTGGTCAGGTCCAGCAGCCACTGGTTGCGCATCCGGGGCATTTCGCGGTCGCCCGACCTGACGATCCAGTCAGGATGTTTCTCGGCCAGTTCGCTCTTGGGGTTGACCATCTCCGGCTCGATCCAGATGCCGAATTTCAGCCCTTTGCGGTGTGCGTGCGAAGCGATGTAGTCGATGCCTTCGGGGAGTTTTTTTGCGTTGATCTGCCAGTCGCCGAGTCCGGCGTTCGCATCGTTGCGCGGATATTTGTTGCCGAACCATCCGTCGTCCAGCACGAACATTTCCAGTCCCATGTCCGCCGCGTCGTCGATCATGTCCGTCAGGGTCTTGGCGTCGAACGTGAAGTAGGCGCCCTCCCAGCTGTTGAGCAGCGTCGGGGCGTACGTATGGCCGTGCCATACGCCGTAGTTGCGCGCCCAGTCGTGCAGGTTGCGGCTCGCGCCGCCTGCGCCCTCGAAGCTGTAGGTGTAGACCATTTCGGGCGTGGTGAACGATTCGCCCTTGGCGAGCGTGTAATCCGAAGCGTAGGGGTTGACTCCCGCGAGGATGTTGAGCACGTTGAATTCATCGACCTCGAAGTTGAGCCGGAAGTTGCCGCTCCATGCCAGCGCGCCGGCGATCACCTCGCCGTAGTTCTCGTCGAAGGCTTCGCTGTCGAGCGTGATCATGAAGGCCGGGTTCTCGGTGTGCGTCGTGCGCACCAGCTTGCGCGACTCGATGCTCTTCGAGCCGTGGGTGAGCAGCGTGTGGTCGGTCTGGCTCTCGCGCGCCCATGAGCCGTAGAGGTGGGTCAGCAGGTAGCTGCGCGCCTTTACGGGCAGCGACGACGAATAGAAGGCGTGCAGTACGGCGTCGCCCTTTTCGCGGTTGCGGATCACGGTGTGGGTCGTGATGACGTTCTCTTTGGCATAGGCCGTATAGACCAGTTCGACGTCCAGCGCCTGATCGGTGTCGGTGAGTTTGACGACCGTTTCGCTGACGTTCTTGTCGGCCAGCGTGCGCGTGGCGTGCGACACGTAACGCAGTTCGGTGTTCATGTCCCCGTCGGCGTGGGTCACGCGCAGGGCGGGTTCACGGAAGTTGCGGCCGCCCATCGTCGAGTAGGCGAGGTTGTCGGTGCCGTGATCCGTGCGGCGGTAGCTTTTGATGCCTGCGGCGGGCGATGCGTCGTCGATGCGTCCTCCGAAGTGGTGGAACAGCACTTCGCCGTTCGGAGCGACGCTCATGACCATCGAAAGGTCGTTGGTCCGGATGTTGATGACCTGCGGTTCGGCGGCCTTGGCGCCGGTGCAGACCATGCCCGCGAACAGGGCCGTGAAGAGCGGTTTCAGCAGTTTTTTCATTTCCAACGATCGTGCGTGATTTCCAGAGCGTGATCAGTAAGGAAGCGAGAGCGCAGATATTGGAAAAAGAAGGAAAACTGCCGGATGTCGTTATGGCATGCGTTGGAGGTGGAAGTAATTCCATGGGTATGTTCTATGAATTTATCGGTGATGAATCGGTACGTTTGATCGGTTGTGAAGCTGCCGGGCTTGGTGTTGATACGGATCGGACCGCTGCGACGATGGCAACCGGAACCGAGGGAATCTTCCATGGTATGAAATCCTACTTCTGCCAGGATGAATTTGGACAGATCGCGCCGGTGTATTCAATCTCAGCCGGTCTTGATTATCCGGGTGTGGGGCCGGAACATGCATATCTCAAAGACATTGGAAGAGCGGAATATGTTCCGGTAACTGATGAAGAAGCCGTGAATGCCTTTGAGTACATTGCCAAAGAAGAGGGCATTATCGCAGCAATCGAGAGTTCGCATGCGGTAGCACACCTGATGAAGATCGCACCGACGATGAGCAAAGATCAGATCATTATCTGCTGCCTGTCCGGCCGCGGAGACAAAGACGTAGCAGCAATTGCCAGATATAGGGGGATTGATTTACATGAATAGAATACAAAACGCATTTGATAACAAAAAAGCATTTATTGGATTTATTACAGCAGGAGATCCCAGTCTGGACAAGACCGAGGAGTTTATTTTGGAAATGGAAAAAGCGGGTGCAGCACTTGTAGAGATCGGAATTCCATTTTCGGACCCGATCGCAGAGGGCCCGGTTATACAGGAAGCCAATCTTCGTGCGTTGAGCGCAGGGTGCACGACAGATAAGATCTTTGATATGGTAGCAAAACTTCGGAAAAAGACACAGATCCCGTTAGCATTTATGGCATATGCAAATTCACTGTACAAATATGGATATGACCGTTTTTGCAAGAGATGTGCAGAAGTAGGGATCGATGGCTTGATCATTCCGGATATGCCTTTTGAAGAAAAAGGCGAACTGCAGGAATTTACTGGAAAATATGACTTGAAGTTGATCTCTCTGATCGCACCGACTTCACAGGAGCGTATTCAGATGATCGCCAAAGAGGCAGAAGGATTCATCTATGTCGTATCTTCGCTCGGAGTAACCGGTGTGCGTGACACGATCACGACCGATGTAGGACAGATCGTTGATATGATCCGTCAGGTGACAGATGTGCCGACAGCAGTAGGTTTCGGCATTAATAAGCCGGAGCAGGTTCATCAGTATACACAGATTGCAGATGGAGCCATTGTCGGCAGTGCAATTGTTCGTCTTGTGGCACAATACGGAGAGCAGGCAGGACCAAAGATTTACGAGTATGTTTCGGAAATGGTCGGAGGTCTGGCAGAGTAATCGTGTCTGATCGAGTTTGAATAGTATCCGTAAGTCTGGGGAACCTTATAAACAGGGCGTTCCCGGACTTTTTCTTTTTCTCTGCTACTAATTTGATACTAAACACATTTTATTGTGCTGTCGTCAGGATAATTACCAACTTGTTAAAATATGGTCCTAAAATGTAATTTTAAATCTTCAAAAAATATAAGTGGAATATTGAAATTGTGCATGGTACAATGAGAAAGGAAAAATTTGAAGTTGACGGAGGAAAATGCATGAGTGATTTGTATGTTTCAGATTTAGATGGGACATTATTGAGAAGTAACGAAGTAACCTCTAAATACACAAATCAAGTAATCAATTCATTGGTTGAAGAAGGGATGATTTTTTCCTATGCTACAGCTCGTTCTTTAGTTACAGCTAAAAAAGTGACCGAAGGAATAAATGCAAAAATTCCGTTGATTGTGTACAATGGAGCCTTTGTGATTGATAATATTACAGAAAAAATATTAATTGCTAATTATTTTGATGATTCGGTACATTCCGTGCTAGAAGATTTGTTTAGCAATAACGTGTATCCTATTGTTTACGCATACATTAATGGGGTGGAAAAATTCTCGTTTGTGCGAAAAATGTGTACAGAGGGTATGAATAGGTTTCTCGAAAGCCGTAAAGGCGATGTTCGAACAAATGAGGTGAATTCATTGTCTGAGTTGAAAGAGGGTAATATTTTTTATATTACCTGTATTGATACACCGAAAAAACTTATGCCTTTGTATGATAAATATAAGGAGAAATATCATTGCGTATATCAGACGGATATTTATACAAATGAACAGTGGTTAGAAATTATGCCATTAGACGCATTAAAATCAAATGCTATAAGGCAATTACAAAGCATGTTGAATTGTGAAAATCTAATTGTGTTTGGTGATGGAAAAAATGATATAGACATGTTTCAAATAGCTGATAAAAGTTATGCTGTTGCAAATGCACATAATGATTTAAAACAATTTGCAACAGAGGTGATTTTGTCGAATGACGAAGATGGTGTTGCTAGATGGCTTGAAGCAAACTATAAGCAATAGAAGCGGGTAAAAAATTCCAGTTTAGCAGGTGAAAGGAGTACCGCTATGGCAAAGAAACTATTAGAGATGCAAAAGGGTTTCCAAACCGCATTTATTGATGCATCATATGATTCTAACCTGGCATATAAACCAGAGTTTGTATATAATGACAACAAAAATGGACAGAAAGTTTTTTCGACAATAGAAGATGAATTGCTGCATTGTGATCGCTTTGCGATTAGTGTTGCGTTTATAACGAGAGGCGGTGTCACACCACTTTTACAGACACTCCAAGAACTGGAGCGTAGGGGTGTGCCGGGTAGAATATTGACAACGGATTATCTTTGCTTTAGCGATCCGGTCGCATTGACTACACTTGCGGGATTGACGAATATAGAGCTTCGGATGTATCAAACCGAGAAAGCGGGGAATGGATTTCATACAAAAGGGTATATTTTTCAGGAACAGGAGGAATATCGTTTTATTATTGGCAGCTCCAACTTGACACAGGATGCCTTGACGCGCAACATGGAATGGAATACCAAACTTATTTCTACTGATCAGGGTGAGATGATAAAATCTGTGATGGGCGAATTTGATAAACTATGGAATGCTAAGGAATACACGAAGTCTTATGAGGATTTTATTGACGAATATCAAAGGCAATATGAAGAGAAACAGTTATTTCAGAAAATGGTTGCCGAGCAGAAAAGGATTGCGAAAAATGAGGTTATTCCGTCTATTCAATCCTATTCAATGCAGCCGAATACAATGCAGAAATCCTTTGTATATAATCTGCGCAACCTAAGAAAACAAGGAATTGACAAAGCGTTATTAATCTCAGCGACAGGTACGGGAAAAACATATGCATCAGCATTTGCAATGCGAGAGCTTGGTTTTAAACGTGTCCTATTTTTGGTACATAGAAATCAAATTGCAAAACAGGCTAAAAAATCATTTGAAAATGTATTTGGTAGTAGAATAAAGACAGGATTGGTTTCAGGGGCTTATCATGATTATGATGCAGAGTTTGTCTTTGCAACGGTACAGACATTAAGTAAGGATGAGCATTTGCAGCATTTTTCAAAAGATTATTTTGATGCGTGTATTTATGATGAGGCACACCATACTAGCGCAAATAGTTATAAAAAGGTAATGGACTATTTTACACCGCAATTCATATTGGGTATGACTGCTACGCCTGACAAGAGAGATGATAATATGGAAGGGCGGAACATATATGAAATCTTTCATCACAATATTGCATACGAAATTCGTTTGCAGCAGGCGATGGAGGAAGATTTGTTATGTCCGTTTCATTATTTTGGAATAACAGATTTGCAAACGGTTTCTGATGCTGGAAAATCACATGAAGAGCAATTAGAGCATTTTCGGTATTTGACATGTGATGACCGCGTAAATTATGTGATGAAACAGGCTAACTATTTTGGATATTCAGGGGATCGTGTGAAAGGGCTTATTTTTTGCAGCCGCATAGATGAGGCACGTGAATTGTCGAGAAAGTTTAATGAGCGGGGATGGCGCACGCTAGTGCTTAGTGGTGCTGACTCGGAAGAAGCTAGGGCAGAGGCGATCGAGCGTCTTGTCATGGATGTTACATCAGAGGAAGATGATTATTTGGACTACTTGATCACAGTCGATATTTTTTCTGAGGGAACAGATATTGTTGAGGTAAATCAAGTGATTATGCTGCGTCCAACGCAATCGCCGATCGTGTTTGTCCAACAATTAGGACGCGGACTCAGAAAACATTCCGAAAAAGAATACGTTGTGATCCTTGATTTTATTGGCAATTACAAGAATAACTTTATGATTCCAATTGCGTTATCAGGTGATCGAACCTACAATAAGGATACGATCCGAAGATATGTGATGGAAGGGGCTCGTGTTATTCCGGGTAGTTCCAGCATTCACTTTGACGAAATCAGTAAAAAAAGAATTTATGAGGCAATAGATAAGCTAAGTACGCCGAAAAAAATGTTAATTGAAAAATATACTCTGCTAAAAGAACGTTTGGGAAAGGTTCCAAGTATAGTAGATTTTTATGTACAAGGTGAGGTGGATCCGCTTTTGTTTATTCAGTATGCCGGTTCCTATCCGAAATTTTTGCAAATGGCAGAGAAAAACTGTGCTTTGAATTTAAGCGATAAAGAGCATATGACATTAGAGTTCGTGTCACAAAATATAGTAAATGGAAAGCGTATCTACGAGCTGTTATTGTTGCGTCAATTGATGCAGGATGGAAGGATTGATAAGGAGAAGCTGACGGAATATTTACAACGTGAATATTGCGTAAAGTTATCAGATCAATCATACGAATCAGCAATAAGTGTTCTTCAAGGACATTTTTTTAACACACAGACGGAGAAGAAGAAATATGAGAAATTAGATATATTAGTAATGAATAATACGGGGGCATTTTCGCGAATGTTATCGTTATATTCCGGCATAAAGAAGTCCGATTTTTTGGACCAGCTTAATGATTTAATAGAACTTGGCGTGAAACGATATACGGATTTATACTTGCCACTGCAAGATGAATTGGGGTTATCCCTTTATCAAAAATATTCGCGTAAAGATGTTTGTCGTATTTTGAATTGGGAACAGGATGAGAGTTCTACAATTTACGGTTACAAGATTAAGTACCACGGCTCTCTGGCCATTGAACAGAACACTTTGAGTTTAGAACAGGTCACCGCAGTTCTGAACGGCAAGCAGGTGCTGGCCCCGCCCAAGGATATTGCCGAAGTCAAGAATGCCTATGAAATCTACGAACGGTTGGACGAGCTTGACCCCTATTCTGTGGATGATCTGCTGACTGCACATGGCATTATGATGCGAGGCTTGGTTGAGGAATCCGGTGTATTCCGTTCCCGCCCAGTTGGGGTAGTTGATCAGGCAGGGCATGTCCTACATTTCGGTACACTTCCACAGTATGTGCCGGATTTGGTAATGGAGCTGCTGGACTGGGCTAAGAACAGCGATATACACATGTTGATCCGCAGTTGCGTGTTCCACTACGAGCTGGAACTGATCCATCCCTTCGCTGACGGTAATGGTCGTATCGGACGTCTGTGGCACACGCTGTTGCTCTCCAAGTGGAATCCTGCCTTTGCCTGGTTGCCGGTGGAGTCCATGATCCATGCCCGCCAACCGAAATATTATGCAGCGATTAATGCCTCCAACGACGCCGGAGAGTCCACGGTATTTATCGAGTTCATGCTCTCTACCATCAAAGCGTCGCTCATCGACGCAATTAACACGAGCGATGAAGTGAGCGATGAGCCGATGGATAAGGCAACCATGCGCTGGAAACAGATGGAGAAGTTTTTGGAGACGCATGAGTTTATTATGAATGCGGATGTGCGGGCACTATGTGGTGTGTCTGCTGCTACGGCAAACCGAATTCTGGCAGGGTTGGTAGGGGACGGCAAACTTGAAAAAATCAGAGTCGGCAACCACTGGGCATATCAAAAAATCATAAATCAAGAAACTACAAACTTTATTTCATAAAAGAAAGGATGGTTGGAATGACCTTGGAAATGAGCATAAAGAACATTAAAGCAATTAAGGAACTTACCCTGAGATTGCCATTGGAAAAAGGACTTTATGCAATTACTGGAGAAAATGCAACTGGAAAAAGTACCATTACCATGTGCGCAGCATCGTTGTTTTATCATTTTGATACAAAGCAATATTTCGGTATGGTAACTGAAAATAGTTCAATTGCCTTTAACTTAGATGGGCAAACACAAGTTTACTCATATGCCCGGAGACGAGAGCTGCAATAGCACCTCGTCTTCGGGCCTTCGCATTATGTATG
>OLNQ01003724.1_pt1 | contig 12082 bp, 17 predicted proteins | sample 1672821 | NCBI WGS metagenome assembly OLNQ01 (sample SAMEA3136727, study PRJEB25190) | human gut metagenome | biome: human gut; feature: human-associated habitat; material: faeces | place: Austria | collected 2013 | reverse complement strand
AGCGCTCGCCGGCACAGCCGGTGAGCGCTCTTTTCGGTCAAACAGTGGATAAACGCCGGGAAAACAGGCCATTTACCGGGCGTCCGCCGGATAGTTCCGGAGCAGCGCCTTGTAGAAATCCACCGCCAGATGGAGCTTATCCACGCTGATATTCTTATTCTCCCCATGCACCGATGCGTATTGCTGCTTGTCGATGTCGATGGGGGCGAACCGGATCACCGTGTCGGAGAGATCGGTGAACTGCCGTGCGTCCGCCGCGTTGAGCTTGGGGATCAGCTTGATGAGCAGCCGCTCGAACATCCCAAGGTGGGAGAACACAAAGCCCATGGGGAACTTCATGTGGGGCGCCATGGCCTCGAACATCCCACGTACCTCCGGGTGGAGCCGCCGGATGTACGGTTTCTTCTCGTCCGCCTCTGCGATAAAGGCCGCCATACGCATGACGGGGGTCTTGTGTCCCCCCGCCAGTCCCGCGTGACCCGGCAGGTTTTTGGCGATGAGCCGCGCCGTGCATCTCCCCTTTTCGTGGACGGCCATCATGGCGCCGGGCAGCACGTTCAGCACCGCGAAGGGGAAGGACACGAACAGGACGAACACGCAGGCCAGCACCAGCCGGTTCCCCGGCAGCATATCGATGAAGCAGATCACGATCTCCGCGGCGGAAAATACGGTGCAGCCCAGAATGATGGGCAGCTTCTTACCTCGCTTCTTGGCGAATTTGTTCGCCAGCGGGTACATCAGCAGCGACCCGGCGATGGAGATGGCCAAGATCAGCACGGAGTACGTCTCCGCAAGACCCATCAGCGAGGTCACATAGTACATGATGCACGCCTGAAAGAACGCCATGCCCGCGCCCTTGAACGCGCTGACGATCAGCGGGCTGACATAGCCGAGGGCGCTGCCGGTCACAAAGAAGAACGAGCTGATGGTGTAGGCGTTCACCCGCACCGGCCGTCCTTATGCCGGCTCTTGTCGGAGCCGGCGGCGATCAGCGGGTCTGTCACCGCGTCGATGATGTGTCCCACTGCCTTGATCATGCCGATGATGGTCAGCACGCCCAGCACCAGCCGTCCTTGCGGGATGAGGTCGGGGATGCCCGACGCCTTGGAGGGCTGGTAGAAATAGATGAGATAGTTATTCAGCATGGTCGTAAAAAGGCCCACCGCAAATTGCGGAAGGCGCAGTCTTACGATGAGGGAGGTGTCGACTTTTCTCATTTTTCCCCCTGCTTGCTGTCTTTGATGTAGCGCAGCGCGCAGATGTCGTCGCCCTTGGCGATGGCCTTGGGCAGCTCCAGCCGTGCGTCGAAGCACTTGCCGATGCCGTGGTCGCCGCACATGGCGATGTCGCAGAGCCGGGCGATCTCCTCATCGGTGCAGCCGGCCTTCTGCCACGCCTTGACCAGCGGGCAGTAGTGGAAATCCAGATACAGGGTGTCGTCGGTGTTCTCCACCAGATCCATCTCAAAGACCCAGCGGGCCGCCTTGGTGAACAGCGTCTTGCGCAGACCCTTCAGGCTCTTGGTACCGCCCTTTTTCACAAGGTCGTTACCCTGCGAGATGCCGCAGCGGGAGATGGCTGCCGAGGCAAAATCCCTGGGGTCGAGGCCGTGCTTCTCCGCCTCGTCCACCAGCAGATACAGCCAGAAGGCACGGTGCTCCAGCAGCTCGCGAATCTTGACCACGAAGGCGTTTTTGATCTTGGGCTCATTGATGATTCTTGACATGATTTTCTTTCCTCTCGTTGTTTCTGTCGTTCTTTTCGGAAAGCGGCATACCATTTGTTTTGCCGCTTTTACACACGAGGACGATTATACCATACTTCCGCGGTTTTGTATCTACCTATTTTGACAGGTGTTTTATGGAAGGTACGCCGCTGTGCGGACGGCCTCGCACGAAAAAAACACCGCCAAGGGCGGTGTTTTTTCGTGAAGGAATAAGCGCAGATGAAATTGATGTGCCTTGTTGCTGTCAGGTGGGGCTGCGCATGGGGAAAGGAGCTTACCGCTGCACGCGGCCGGAGCCGTCGCCACCGCAGAGCTTTTCCACCTCCGCCACGGTGACACGGTTGAAGTCGCCCTCAACGGAGTGCTTCAGCGCCGAGGCCGCCACGGCAAACTCAATGGCGTCCTCTCCGTTGGAGATGCACACATCCACGTAGCGGCACAGCTCTGTCATGGCGGTGCGCGCCTGCTCGCGAGTCCACAGCTTGCCGCGGTAGTTCAGGTCGCAGGAGATCTTAACACCCCGCTTTTTGGCGGCGATGCAGGCCTCCTTGCAGATCTCCACCAGATTCGGTCCCAGAGCCGGGGTGATGCCGGTAAAGTGGAACCAGTCTGCGCCCTCGAAAATGGTGTCCCAGTCGAAATCCGTGGGCTGTGCCTCCTGAATGGCGGAGTGGGCGCGGTCATAGATGCACACGCTGCCGCGCTGGGAGGCACCCTTTTCCAGATAGTAAATGCCGACGCGGTCGCCGCCGCGCACGATGGAGCCGGTATCCACACCTAAGCCCCGCAGGGCGTTGACCGCACCCTGTCCGATGGCGTGAGCCGGCAGCTTGGTCACGAACGCCGCATCCATGCCGTAGTTGGCAAGAGACACGGCCACATTGGCCTCGCCGCCGCCGAAGGTCGCCTGCAGCTGATCGTTCTGGAAAAAGCGGTAGTACCCGTTGGGGGCCAGCCGCAGCATGATCTCACCAAATGTAACGATACGCTTGCTCATAGTCAGATCCTCCTCACTTCCGCAGCAGATGAATGGCAAATCCGCCAAAATCACCGTCGATGTAGATGGCTGTCGTGTTGCCCTTGGCATCCGTTTTACGAGTCTCGGGCAGACACCGGACACCGGATACCGGATAGGCTCAGGTGATACACCGCTCTGTCCACGTTGCAGGTGGCAATGGCGATGTGACCCTTTTCGCCGCGCCCCGGCGTCTTGGCGCATTCCACGGCGTGGAGCGCCTGCACCGAGGAGTTCCCCTCCCGGTAGGTGAAGCCGAATATGGCGCACAGCGTCTGTGCCAGCTGTGCCGCCTCCTCCTCGTTCTGGCAGTTGATGCCAATGTGGTCCAGCGAGAAGTCCAGCATCGTGTGGACGGCCTGACGGCTCAAGCGGGTGACCTCGTCCCAGTCCTCCCGCTGCAAAAGCTCGCCCTTGACCATCCAGGTGCCGCCGCAGGCGACGATCTGGTCGAAACTGAGATAGTCCGTCAGATTCTTGGCGTTCACGCCGCCGGTGGGCATCCATTTCAGCGTTTTGTAGGGGCCTGCCAGCGCCTTGAGCTTGGCAACGCCGCCGTTCTGCTCCGCCGGGAAGAATTTCACCACATCCAGACCCAGTGCCATGGCCTGCTCCATCTCGCCGGGCGTGGCCGTGCCGGGGATCATCAGCGCACCCTTGGACAGCCCGTAGGTCACGGTGTCCGGGTTGAAGCCGGGGCTGACGATAAACTGCGCGCCTGCCGCCAGTGCGCGATCCACCTGCTCGCGGGTCAAAACCGGTCCGGCGCCCACCAGCATTTCCGGCACCTCACGGCTGATCGTGCGGATAGCCTCCTCACCGGCGGCGGTGCGGAACGTGACCTCTGCCACCGGCAGACCGCCGGCCACCAGCACCTTGGCGAGAGGGACGGCCTTTTTTGCATCATCAATGGCGACCACCGGCACGATGCCGATGTCGGAGATCTTTTTCAAAACAGGATGCATATCCATATCATCCTCTTTACTGTACTGTGTAGTATCCGCAGGATGCTGGCTTCAGGGCTGCTTGCGGTCCTTGCCCAGAGCCTCCCACAGACCGGAGAGGTACACCGCGCCCAAGGCACGGTCGTACAGACCGTAGCCGGCCCGGCCCTGCTCATCCCAGATCATGCGCCCGTGGTCGGGACGGATATATCCGTCAAAGCCCACCTCGTAAAACGCCTTCATGATCTCGTACAGATCCAGACTGCCGTCTGCGGAGAAATGCGCCGCCTCCTCAAACTGTCCGGGTCCGGTGAGCTTGATGTTGCGCACATGGGCGAAGTGGATGCGGCCCTGTGCGCCGAACTCCCGTACCATAGCGGGGATATCATTGCGGGGATCGGAACCCATGGAGCCGGAGCACATGGTCAGGCCATTGCAGGGACTGTCCACCAGAGAGAGGATCCGCCGCACGTTTTCTGCATTGTTGCAGATCCGAGGCAGACCGAAGATACCGCGCTTCGTGCAACCATGAATATTTACTTTATTGTCGTGCTTTCGGCTACCTTCAACAGGGTATCACGATTCATATTTTTTCCTATAGCTGAAAACAACCATGCACTTTTTTCGCTGTATTGCCATCTGACTTGGATGATATTGCTTTTTTCGATCAGCAGCGCATTTCCTCCGTGAAGCTGCACGGAAAGGGCCTGCGTATCTTCTGTATCAACACTAACACCACCAGCGGTCAAATCATTCCCAAAAATACTGATAGAAGCGCCTGTCTCATCATTTTTATAAGTTGCCCAGACAGTCGATTGATTTTCGCCCGCATCTATCAGCGCAAACCCCTCTGGCAGCCAGCCAACAGAGAACTGCGGCACAGTATGCGCCTGATGGGCTGGATCGATCTGTTCTGGTGGCAGCCGGATCTCTGTCCGATCATCGAACGTCGCTATGATGAAATTCAACGTTCTTACGCGGAAATCCTCTGATGCCGCAAAAACTGTCGTAAATGTCAGCATTCCCACCAGCGCTATGATGGCCACCTTGGGCGCCGCCTTGGAAAGCGCACGGCCAAATCGCCGCACATCCTTCTGGGCTGTTTTTCGCGCAATAGTTCTCAGACACCGCCAGTGTACTTCTTCGGGAATGACCATCTCGCCGCTGTCACAGAGCCGTTGATTTTCTTCCAGTGCCTTTCTTCCTTCTGCTTCGGCCACTTCATTCATGAGCAGTGCAAACAGCGCATCTTCGTATTGCTCCATGAGCATTTCTCGTCTTGTCATATCCACTCGACCTCCTTATCTAACATGACCTTCAGCGCATTCCTGCGAGCCCGCGTCAGCTTCATACGAACACTGTTAGACTTGCACCCTGCCAACTCTGCCAACTCACCGTCCGACAGTCCCAGCAGATATTTCCCTTCCAACAGCATCCGGTCATCCTCCGGTACGTTCAACCATGTTGCCGCGAGCTTCTGTTGACGTTCCCGTAAGATCAGCAGATCATCCAGTGATAACTGCGGATCGATCATTTCGGACTGATCGTCAATATCTGTTTCTGCAAGCTTTATTCTGCCCGCTTTGCGCAGATGATTAATGGCGGTGTTTCTGACAGTAGAGACAATGTACGCAACTAGAGTGCAACGCTCTAACTGTCTCAGCACGGAAGTTTTTCTGATAAGTCGCTCCAAACTGTCCTGCACGATCTCCTCTGCATCGTGATGCGAGGAAGTAAATTTCCATGCTGTGCTGAAAAGCAGCTTTTCATATTCCAAATAGAGTTGCACGATAAAATTTCGATCCTGCGGATCATCCAGCGTAGATATAATAACTGGCAGCATATGACCACCTCGCTTTCTTCCCGTTTAATAATAAACGCTTGTTGCGCAAGAATGCAACAACTTAGTCCCCGAGAAGAATATCTCCAAGAAGGGTTTCAGAATTGAGCGTGTAAAAAGCATCCCCAGCCTGTCAAAAAAGGTGATACGCGAGCAAGAAGGCGAGGATGTCTATCCTCGCCTTCTTGTGTTATTTATTGTTGCGGATCGCGCTTTCCTGCGCGGCCTCACAAGCGCCCTGCGAGTTGTGCCTGTTGGCCTCTATAGGTTTGCTGCTTGTGTGCAGCATCCATGTGGCCGTAAATACGAGGGCAAAAATCAAGGGACAGAAAAGGGAGCGGCAATCCAATAGTCTCCACCTCTACCGGTCTTTATAGGCGTAACGAGTCGGTATTCTCCTCCGGGAATGGACTTTTCTCCGCTGCGCCAAAAGGCGTTAAAATACTCCGTGCCGCCGGGTTCCAGCTTTAGCACAACCTGACTCTCCCCCGAATTGTCTGCCTTGACATTATACCAGTCGCCGTTTTTCTGATATTGGAGCGCAAAGCGGTTTGTGCAGAAGGCGGACTCGGAACCGCTGTTTACGATACGATAAACGCCTCGGGTTTTATCAACCTGATCAAAGCTTATCGACACAGGGGCATCGGCACGGATGTCGTAGGTGTTGGGGGCATTGGTAACAAACCAAGGACGGGCGGCGAGAAGATAGACCATTACGGCGGCGACCACGGCGGCCAGAGGGATCATGATAGCGAGGCGCTTTTTCATGTTTTCTCTCCTTTATAACATCATCTTATGGTTATCGTTCCGGCGGCCAAAGCTGTTGCCTCCTTAGCTTTCTCCAGTATTTGGGCGGAGGTATATCGAGCCTAACGAGCCCAACCTATACTTTTCAAAAACAGATGTGGCCCAATCGTCCGTATCAAGCCATTTGCGCAGCATCTCGTCTGTTTTCTGACTGAGATTTTCGCCGTTTTCGCGAAAAGCAAAATTGTAGTATACATCGTTGAGGCAAAATACATAGGCGCCAAGATCCGTCGCAAGCGTTGTAATACTGCCATCCGCATACTCAAAGTGCAGTGTGGCATCCGGATTAAAGGTCTTCGGCGTATAGGGAATGACCAATGCGCTGCCAAATTGCTCCCCTATTCCCCAAAGACAGTCCGTGTCATCCACAGAATAGAGATATGAATCATAGAATTGAATTTCGATCTTCACCAGCTCGTCTGCTGGCTTTAACTCTTTATTGAAGACAGCATCCGGCGCATCGAACTTACCCAATGCGCGCTTGGGCTCCTCTGCCGCCACGTTCGCGTTGCTTTCGTCCTGCGCCACATCTTCTGCCGTCCCTTGAGCCGCACATCCGATCAAAAGGAGCAGTGCAGCAAATACCGGCAGTATTCGCAGCTTTTTAATGACAAACACCTCCGTCTCAGGAAACTGATCGTACACCTATTGCCAGCTGACCGCCCGCTGCATAAATGCCTTCTGTTATGCACACAGAATTCACACAGCATCTGATAAAATTGTCAAGTAGTACGGGTGCAAAACAGTCCTGGCAGCACCAATTACAACCTGACGATGCTAAGCATTTCTCATTCTACATCAAAAGACAATTTACCCGATAAAAATGCAACATAAAATTCCCTCGACTTACAAAAAATCGTATGCGTCCTTTTCTCCCTGGTCCAGCAAATGATGCAGCATCTCTTGACAACTGCGCCGTCTCTGCTGAACTGCATTGAGCCTGGATGCGCTTCTTTTGTTGGGTTAGTAATGAGGACGAGCGCTCCAGATAGCCATGCCGCTCCGGTTTTTCCACCGTCCACTTAATGACCCCGCGAAGATCGATACAGATTTACCGCGATGGCTTTGATGCAAGAGGCACGTCTTTCTGCCACTTTTGCGTGTGCTCAACCTACCGTTCATTCATAGGGGAAGTCCGGTTGGTACAGACCAAAAGTAACAGCCGCGCTTGCAGGATTGACAGCCGCATGAAAGTATTTTAATATGTTTTTCAATGTGTAACACCTGCTGTTGATAGCATGACCAACATGCTTTTTGAAAACAGAAAACGGAGGCAGTGCTTTGTTGATTTACTTATCCGCTCTGGAAACAGACAATGAAAGGCGTGAATTTATGGTACTCTATAGCGAGTACCACGAGGTCATGCTACGCGTCGCAAAAAAATATTTCCCATCTGATCAGATGATGCTTGAGGACGCGGTACAGAACGCTTGGATGAAGGTCATAAAAAATTTTCAAAGGATACTTGATGTCCCGTGTAAGAAAAGAGGTGCCTACTGCGTTATTATTGTTAGAAACGAATGCATTTCCCTTCTACGAAAAGCGAAAAACGACCTATCCTTTGATGATTTAGAGCCGATTTTGGCGGAAGATCAGGCCGAGGGACACGCCGATGCAATTATTGAGGTGATCCATCGTTTGCCAGAGACATATCGTACCGTTTTAGAAATGCGATTTGTAGAAGAATGCAGTACGCGGGAGATCGCTCAAAAGCTGAACATTCCGGAGGCCACCGTCAACACCCGCGTTTTTCGTGGGCGTAGCCTTTTGCTTGAGCGCCTGAGAGAGGAGGAGTTGATTTGACGGAACACAAAGAGAATGAACTGCTTCGCGATATCCTTCTGGATGCCGCCGCAGAAGAATTTGCAGAAGAATTTGCCGGAACAGCACATGTGGAAACGTCGCCCAAGTTTCAGAAATCCATGCATTCTTTATTGGCCAACCCCAACGGTTGGGCCAAGCGCAGACAGCGGCCGCTCTGGAAAAGGGTTGCCAGAACAGCGGCAGTACTTTTGCTGGCATGCATTTTAAGCCTTGGTGTGCTGATGATGGTCAGCCCTAAGGTCTATGCAACGGTTGCAAATTGGATCGCCGTGCGGTATGAAAACGCTATGTCCTATCATTTCGGCGGTAAGCCAAAAGAAACTCAAACGCGGAGGTATGAGATCACATATTTCCCGGACGGATACGAAACAAGTGGTCAATTCCTGATACAGCCGGACAAATTTTCCAACGCAACTGCGATTACGTACAGCGGGCCAAATCACCACGAGCTTTACTTTGAATATTTCCCAATGGAGAGCAGCACCGCAAAGATGTGTTACACAGAGAATATGGCCGTAACAGATATTGTGGTCAATGGGCAACCGGGACAACTGTATATTTCGCAGGATGAGTCCGAGAGCAGCGCGGTTGTCTGGATGAACGAGCGCGATAATATGTGCTTTATGATAGACGCGTTTTTGGACGGAGACGAATTGTTACATATTGCCGAAAGCGTGGTCGAAATTTTGTCGTAATTGTAAAATTTTCAGAATCAGAAAGAAAGCACCTCCTTCATGCGTTATATAGTTGAGGTTCTCAATACCTCACTATTCGCAGGAAGGAGGTGTTTTTTATAAAGCGATTAGGTTGTGGGCTGTTAGTTGTACTACTGATCGTATCTCTTTCTGTGCCAGCGTATGCGGATGCGCGTCTTGCTAGCCAGATTTACGAGAGTGGCTACCGTTATGCGGCATATGATTTTAAAACACGGAATTCCACGTCTGGCACCCTGAATTACATCTGGAGTCCTGACAGCAACGGCACATACACAAGTGCAACGTAAGCTTGTCCCGCTGTGAACGATATCCAAACGACACGGGGGTCACCATTTGGTGATCCCCCGCCACAGGAGATTACCATGAAACGATTTTTGCAGTTAACCTTCACCATTGCCTTTGTCCTTTGCGCCATGTTGTCACTGTCCGGATGCTCCTCTTTGCAGAAGATTTTGCCGGATGACATGGGGACGAGGCATTATTGGGGGGATGACGATCCTTGGGGAGAAGAGACCATCCTATCCAAAACGGCAGATTCCGTCTCTTTCTGGCGGCGATTCGGCTTGAAATCCGGGAAGTTCGTTTTTACCTTACCAGCTGGCACTGGATCCCTCCTTGTAGGTGCCGCTGTCATCGGAATGAACACCCGGCTCGATGCAGTAAGCCACCGCGCCATCCGCATATTTCATGTGGTAGAGGGCGCTGCCGCTGCCGAGGCTGCTGGTAGCCGAGATGGTCAGATTTGTAATGGACGGCGTTGTGCTTTGGCTATAATCATACTGACGAAATGTGATCTCGTCAGAATAGACGTAGACCCTGTACTTGACCGTCACGCTGGCAGCATAGGCGGTCACCGCCAGTGCTGCGAGCATGGCCAGCGTCAATACAAAGGCTGTCATGTGTTTGAATGCTTTCAAATGGCTTCCTCCTCTACAAAAGATAAGACCTCTCTGTTTCCAGAGAGGTCTTGCGTATTGTTTTTTCTCAGCCTGCATAGAGAACATAGATGAGCAGGCTTGCACCATCCTCTACGATACAGACGTTGCAACGGAAGCCCGCGTCGGCCAGCGTATCCACACCTGCCTGCATCATGAGCTGCCGGAAGGTGTAGTCCACCATGTCCCACACCTTGGCCTCCAACGCTTCCTGCGAGGCGTCCACCGACACCGATGCAGGGAAGCGATAGGCACTGTTGTCCAGCGTCAGGCTGCCATCTGTGATGACACCATACTGCGTTACCGCGTAATCATTGGCGGCACTAACAGCCGCCCAGCGGTCTGCCGGTTCGAGCTTCGGCGTGGGCGTAGGTTCGGGCGTAGGCGCAGGTTCTTCCTCCTGCTTCTCTGCCGGCTTCTGTGTAGGTGCCGGCGTGGGTGCGGGAGCAGGTGTATCCTCCGGTGCAGGCGCGGGTGTTGCCGCCTGTTCAGGGGTAGTGGGCGGTGCCGTTTCAGCGGTTGTAGGCTGCTTTTCCGCTTCTGCATCCGCATTCTCTGATGTCTCCGCCCGCTCGACCGGCAGCGGCGTATCCGCACTGCCCTCGGTTTTTTCCTCCTTCTGCGGTATTTCAGCCTTGTCCGCCGTCTTGTCCGCTACACCAGCCACACCTTGTGCTGCGCTCTGTACCGCCGCCACCGGCAGCATTTCCGATGCGGAATTGCTCCCCGTCTGCCCACAGGCCGTGAGCAGCAGGAGCATCCCCATCATCAGGGTCATGAGTTTCTTTTTCATGTGCGTTTCTCCTTTCAGCGTTTTGGGTAGCACAAACAACTACCACACGACCATCCGTAAGTCAACGGAAAGATTTCCTATGGTCTGACAAGGTGGGAGGCCCTCTGGCACAAGCCGTTCCCATGCTCATATCATGCCCCCTATTTCCATGTGAGGCGCTTCCTTCTGTGCCATGTTCTGCCGCTGGACATCCAGATCATAGGCCGTACAGTAGCAGTTATAATCTCCGGAGGACGGATTGCACCGCAGGCAGTAGCGGTAATGCTCCGTTTCCACGATGTAACCGTAGTTTTGTGTCCAGCCGCCGCTGATTTTGCCGCCGTGTTCATAGCAAAAACGCTCCATAGCAAAGCGGCTTTTCAGCACACTCTCCCGCAGCGTGTCCACGACCTCCTGCAGCTCCAGCTTGAATGCGGGGCTGTTCAGCTCCTCCGGGCCGCGGGGCCACCATGTATGCCAGAACTCGTTGCCGCTGCGCCCGAAGTCCATCCGGACATGGCCAACGGTACCCAGCCGCTTATCTTCTTCGGGGTGCGGGGTATAAAATAAGCCCGCCTCCTCTGGGCGGGCAGGTCGGATATGAAATTGCGTTGCATCTTTCAAGGTTAAGATCTCCTTTCGGTGTAGAATTTGGCTTTACACATTTTGGGGGGTGTGCTATGATGTGGCAAACAAACTGATATTTATAGGACGGAGAAACTTATGGAAGAATTGATACAAAGATGTTCATGGGCAACTACCGACTTATATAAAGAGTATCATGATAATGAATGGGGAAAGCCCGTCCATGATGAGAATAAATTATTTGAGATGTTAATACTTGAAGGTATGCAGGCAGGACTATCGTGGCTGACAATACTAAACAAAAGAGAGGCATTTAGAATTGCTTTTGATAACTTTGACTGCAAAAAAGTAGCGCTGTACGATGATGCAAAAATAGAAGAGCTAATGCAAAATAGCAGCATTGTTCGTAATCGGTTAAAAATCAAATCAGCAATAACAAATGCTCAACAGTTTATAAAAATCCAAGAATCGTATGGCAGTTTTGATTCGTTTATATGGTCTTATGTTGATGGTAAGCCAATTCTCAATCAATTCCAAACTGAAACTGATATACCCACAAGGACTGCACTCTCAGATCAAATTAGTAAAGACTTAAAAGAGCTTGGCTTTAAGTTTGTTGGCAGTACAATTATATATGCCTATATGCAGGCAATAGGGATTGTCAATGACCATGTAAAAGGTTGCCATTTGTATGCCAACAAATAGCATTTCACTTTCGATTGATAGAACAGCAACTCAACAGGCTTGTTAAGGGCTTTCTACATCACAATTTCAAGTTTGCCTGCCTATCAAGCGGCTCGTTCCAAATGGATCGAGCCGCTTTCGCTTACATCATCCTCTGCCCCTGCCGCTGCTCCGGAAACGGCGGGTCCAAGCGGCGCAGCAGGCCGAACTCTGTTTTTGTCACGCAGTCGTTTT
>OLNQ01003723.1_pt1 | contig 12084 bp, 8 predicted proteins | sample 1672821 | NCBI WGS metagenome assembly OLNQ01 (sample SAMEA3136727, study PRJEB25190) | human gut metagenome | biome: human gut; feature: human-associated habitat; material: faeces | place: Austria | collected 2013 | reverse complement strand
TGCACTTTGCGATCATGGCTGACACGCTCAAGCACGGGTTGGAACAACAGATCGAACAGTTTCTGACCGAGCATCCGACCACGAAGCTTGTTGTCATCGACACCTTGCAGCGCGTCCGTAGCGCAGGCAGTGACAGCAATCTGTATGCGAATGATTATCAGGACGTTGGCCTGCTCAAACAGCTTGCCGACAAACACCACATCGCAGTTCTCTTAATTCACCATCTGCGCAAGCTCCACGATGATGACCCGATGAACATGATCTCCGGTTCAACGGGCTTAAGCGGCGCGGCGGATTCTGCCTTTGTGCTGCAAAAGAATGCGCGGAGCGCCAACGCCGCATCCCTGCATTGCACCGGGCGCGACATCCCGGATCGGACGTTAAAGCTGGAGCTGGGCGAGGACGATCACGTCTGGAAGCTGCTTTCGGACAGCAAAACTTGCACCGCCGCTGCTAAGATTTCTGCGCTTCAGCTCGTGCATCTTTTCTCTGTGCTGCTCAGTGCCGATCCTACATACACCGGCACACCATCGGCACTGTCTGCAAAGATCGACCCTGACGGAAGGCTTGGAATCACGCCGAAAAAAGTGACCCGTCTGGTGCTGGAAAGCCTTGAGACTCTAAGGGAAAACGGAATTCTGGTCAAGACCTACCGCAGCAACGGAAAGCGGCTGATCTCGCTCCGAAGTGCCGAAAGTGCCGATCTTTCCACTGTGGGAAAAATCGACCCTATCGACCCTGTCAGCAGGCAGAACGCCTGCACCGCGCCGTGAGGCGCGTGTTGCCGCTGTGTACGGCTTTGCACCCCGACTGCGGACGTGTGCGCGGCGCAGCAAAAAAGCCCACGCTGCACCAACGTGCGGGTGGGTTCCAGAGCAGTGCAGAGAATTCCCCGCCGCAGCGGGGAAGAATCCTCCCGTTCGGGAGGAGCCAGCATCGCATTTGGCTAGTCGCCGGTGTCCCGGCTTCCTGCCAAATGCCTCAAATCGGGCAGCAGCCCGTGCCCACTTTAACGAAACGGAGGATATATGAAAAAGGACAAACAATTCAGCATTCGCATTTCGGAACAGGATTTAGAAGCGATACGCCGAAAAGCGGCACAGGCGCACATGACCCAGAGCGATTATGTGACCGCCTGTTGTCTTGGAAAACGGATTGTGATTCTGGACGGACTGAAAGAAGTCCTGCGGCAGCAAAAAGCCATCGGCAATAACCTCAACCAGCTGACTGTGCTGGCGAACATGGGCAAGGTACAGTTCGCCAATTTGGATTCTGCTGCGCAGGAGTTTTCCAAGATCAACACTGCCCTGCGGGAGTTGCAGGAGGGAGGTGCGACGAAATCGCAATCGTCCACTTCGTGAACTACAAAAAGGGTACGCAAACACGCAGCTGCATGAAAAGCGTCATGCGGTATGTAGCGCAGACGAGCAAGACGCTCTGGAATGGACAGCAGCTTGTCAGCGGCATTGGCTGCCAGCCGGAAACGGTGTTCGACGAATTTCTCAGTACGAAGCTGCTGCACCACAAGGACGGCGGTGTGATGTTCTACCACATGGTGCAGAGTTTCCCGAAGGGCGCAGGCATCGACCCGCGCACAGCGCACGAAGCGGCACGCAGGCTTGCCGGATACTTCGAGGGCTGTGAAATCCTTGTCTGCACCCACACCGACCGCGAACACATTCACTCGCACTGCATCATCAACAGTGTCAATTTTGAAACCGGCAAGAAAATTCACATGGCCGATGAGCAGATTCAGGCGCTGCGCGCCCGCAACGATGCGATCTGCGAGGAACTCGGACTTCCGAAATTTCAGAAGGACGAACAGCAGAAATCAAGTGGGATGTCCAACGCGGAATACTACCCTGCGGCGAAGGGCGAGAGCTGGAAGCTGGAGCTTATGCGTGTGATCGACGAGTGTATGCGGTATGCCGCCAGCCGCGAGGAATTTCTGGCGCTGCTCCGCGCCGAGGGCTACGGCGCGACATGGACGGACAGCCGCAAAAATATCACCTACACCACGCCGGACGGCCGCAAGTGCCGCGACAGCAAGCTACACATGACAAAATATCGGAAAGAAAACATGGAGGCAGAATTTGGATATCGAACAGAGATTGAGTACGGAAGCATTGGCAGCGCAGCACAGGAAATCGATGGACGAAGCGCGGCGGCTGGAATCGGCCGTGATGGTGACGGAGCGGAACTGGAGCGCGCTGCTCAAAATGCAGCACGATCTGTTTCAGCAGCAGATGCAGCTGGACGCGGACCTGAAAACGCTCCTGACCAAGCAGGAAGCGCAGAGTGCATTGAGCGAGATGCAGATGAGCGCAGACGAGTTTGCGAGACAGGCTGGGAGCCTGATCGAGAGGTATTCTTCCAGCTGCAAAACGCTGACCGAGAGTACGCAGAAAGCTGTGACTTTGATTTCGGAGAACGGCGAACGGGCGATTTCTACGGTAGCACAAGAAGCGAAGAAGAACTGCATGATTCCAATTCCCGCTGGGAATACTTACAACAAAAAAGGAGGTGGACAGCATCAGCACCCAGAGGAAACCGTCGCCGGAGCAGGCAAAGAAAGAGCTTGCCGAACAGCTCTGGCTGAGTTACTACAATCAGGTTCTGTTTGAAGCCGGACTGATTACGGAGACGGAACGCAACCGCATGAAGAACAAAATCAGTGCATTGGCACCGTCCGCCTCCAATGGAGTTGACAGGAGCGTCCTGACGTGATGCTCCTGTCAAAAACTCACGCTTGCTTGTTTCATGCAGGTGTGATATTGTAGATATAACATGATAAAACGAAAAACGAAGGAGCGCACCAAATGGACATACATACGATCAGAATGGAGTTAAGAACAAAGTCCATTTACGATTTGCCGCTGCGCGTGACCTACTATGCGCGTGTGTCGTCTGAGAGTGACGAGCAGCTGAACTCACTGGGCAATCAGGTTTCCTACTACGAGGATCTGATCCGAAGGAATCTCCCGTGGACATTCGTGCCGGGATACATTGACGAGGGCTTGTCCGGTATCTCTACGAAGAAGCGCGAGAACTTTAACCGCATGATCGAGGATGCCGCTGAAGGTCAATTCGACTTGATCATCACCAAAGAAATCTCCCGCTTCGCCCGAAACACGCTTGACTCCATCCAGTACACGCGCCAGCTTTTGAGCTACGGCGTCGGTGTATTCTTCCAGAACGACAACATCAACACGTTCGATGAGGATGCCGAACTGCGCCTGTCCATCATGTCGTCTATCGCGCAGGACGAGCTGCGCAAGCTGTCCTCGCGTGTGAAATTCGGTCACCAGCAAGCCATCAAGTCGAGCGTCGTACTCGGCAACAGCCGCATTTTCGGCTACACAAAAGCGGACGGGAAGCTGGTCATTGACGAAACGGAAGCGCCGATGGTGCGGGAACTGTTTGAACTCTACGCGACCGGCGAATACTCCATGAAGCAGCTGGAAACGCTGTTCTGGGAAAAAGGCTATCGCAACCACAACGGCAAGAAAATCGCGCACACCACCATGTCCAACATCATTTCCAATCCCAAATACAAGGGCTACTACGTTGGCAACAAGGTCAAGGTCGTGGATATGTTCACGAAGAAGCAGAAATTCCTCCCGCCGGAGGAATGGGTGATGTTCAAGGACGAAACAGGCGAGATCGTACCGGCGATCGTGTCTGAGGAAATCTGGGACGCTGCGAATGCTGTCCTGAAAAAGCGCAGCGAGGACGTGAAAGCGCGGCAGGGCGTCTGCAACCACGCCAATCTCCTGACAGGAAAGCTATGGTGTACGGAGTGCGGGCAGCCCTACTACCGCCGCGAATCCGAGGACAAGCGCGGGAGAAAGAACAGCAAATGGCTCTGCTCCGGCAAGATCAAAAACGGCGCGGATTCCTGTAAATCCTTTGCCATCTACGAAAGCGAGATCAAGCCGCTGCTGTTCGAGGTGTTCCGTGACACGGCGGCAGACGCCGATGCGATGGTCGAAGAATACATCCGTATGTATAACGAGCTGACGCAGCACGGCTCGCTCCGGAAAAAGATCGAACAGCAGAAAAACATCATCGATCTGGCAAATCGGAAAAAGAATAAGCTCTTATTGCTTGCCGCAGACGACAGCATCACGAACGCAGATTTCAAGAAGATGACTGCTGACTGCAATCGTGAAATTGAAGAAGCCGAAAAGGAAATCACAGAACTGGAGCAGACAGCCGCCGAGGGCGACGCCTTCAAGCAGAAGATCGATGAGATCCGCAGAGTCCTGACGAACGCTCAGCGTGACGCGGCGCAGGGAATCATCACGAAGGAGTTCATCGACAAGTATATCAGCAAGATCTTCGTGACACCGAAGGACGACACGACTATGCTGCTTCAGGTCAAGATCTTCACCGGGGAAACGACGGAAAAGTACCTCCGGAAACTCGAAAGCCGCACGGGTCACATCACCCGCGATTTGACTGAACAAGCAGAAAAGCCAGACGCCGCAAGGGTTTCCAGCCCTGACGATTCTATGGGTCACACGTTCAAGAAAATGATCGAGTCCTACGAGCGCAACATGAAGTAAGTCTTTTTCTCCGGAAGCCGGAGGTGAAGACGGGGAGCCGCTGTTTTTGCAGCGGCTCCTTTCTGTGAATAAGCAAAATTGGAAATTGTACTGCTTATTCTGATACATCTGCCGTCTGACAGGCGGCTTTGAACGCTTCCAGCGGCGTACCGCGGCTGACGGTGATGCGCTCGATCAGCAGTGGGTCGCGGCCGGTTACATAGACGCCTGCATAAGTACGGACGCCGTAGGTATAAAACCATCCGGCAATTTTTCTTACGCGCTCATTGCTGCTTCCATTCGGATAGGAAAGCGCGGTGGGGGGCCGTCCGGTGAGCGCTGCAATGGCGCTCTGGCTGCGCGCCATCTCCAACAGCAGTTCCAAAGGAGGCAAATTCGCCATATTCCGATGGCTCCATCCGTGGCTCTGGATGCTGACCAGTCCGGACTGAACCAATTCCGAAATCTGTTCCCGTGTCAGCTTGTGCCTTTTTCCGACGTCGCCTGCAATCAGGAAGATCGTTGCTTTCATGCCGTATTTTTGCAGCAGCGGCAGCAGATTCGTGCTATTATCGTCGTATCCGTCGTCAAAGGTCAGCATCACCGGTTTTTCATACTGCTCGATGTGGGCGAGGTCTTCAAAAAAGATCGTTTCATAGCCGTTTTCGGACAGATATTGCAGCTGCTTCTCCAGCTCCTCCGGCTTTACGAATAGACTTTCCTCGCCCCAGCAGTCGTTACCGACGGCGTGGTACATGAAAATGGGAACAGAAATTCCGGTTTCCGACGGCAGGAGCCGCGCGCGACGAATGGCGGCAATGCAAAGAGCCAGCACGCAGGCAGCAAGCAGCAGAAAAAACGCTGCCAACAGCTTTCGCTTTTTCATAGCTGCGCCGACTCGGCGCGCGCGCGCGGGAAGGTCACGACGGCTTTGAACAGATCGCCGTCGATCTCGATGCGGAACGTGCCGCCCTGCAATTCGGTCAGACTCTGCGCGATGGACAGTCCCAGACCACTGCCTTCCGTGTGGCGCGCGCGGTCGCCGCGCACGAAGCGGGCCATGAGTTCTTCTGCCGGGATGTTCAACTCGTATTTTGAGATATTCTTGAATGTGAGCGAGACGGTTTTCTCGTCTGCTGTGCTTTCAAAATACACGCGTGTGCCGGGCATGGCATATTTGCAGATGTTTGAGAACAGATTGCCGAGCACCCGGGACAGCAGCTGTCCGTCAGCCTGAATGACCGGCTGGGACGGCGCGGGGTGGAAAATCGGCTCCAGCTGTGCGCCTTCCAGCTTTTCGATGTAATCGCCTGCCAGCTGGCTTAACAGTACGTTCACGTCCGTCGGCGCCAGATGCACCGGAAGACTGCCGGATGAGGCTTTTGACGCTTCTACTAAGTCTTCCGTCAGCTTTTTGAGCCGCGCGGCCTGCCGGTTCAGAACATCCACATATTCCTTCGCCTTTTCCGGCTGGATATCCTCTTTTTCCAGCAGATCGATATAGTTGACGATGGACGTCAGCGGCGTTTTGATATCGTGGGAGACGTTTGTGATGAGCTCCGTTTTCATGCGTTCGGCGCGCATCTGTTCATCGACAGCCTTCTGGATGCCGGACTGGATGCTTTGCAGGTTTTCCTCATGCTTTTTGAGCGCGGGCAGCCAGCGGGGGATGGGCTTGCCCTTGTAATCGGTCTGGCCGTCGGCAATGGCCTGTCCTTCCTTCTGCAAAAGCCTCAGACTGGAGGCCAGATATAAGATCACAATGGTCAGCACCGCGCGAGAAATCACCCAAAAGGCTGGCAGGAGTGAATCATAGTAATAGCTGTTGGAGAACGTAAAGTACAGATCGACAAAGCACCAGCAAACCCAGATCAGCATCGTCCGCCAGACCATCGGAATGCGGCCAAGCGTCCGGAAAATCAGCAAGAAAAGCTTGTAAATGACCGTGTTCCGGAAGAACCCCGGCGCCTTTGCCCGGCCCGCGACGCTCAGAACGAGCGTCAGCACCAGAGCCGCAGCGCCGAACGCGAGAAGAATATAATACCAGAAGTCAATATACCAGATATCGCTGAGGAACGTTGCCCACGCGAAGAACAGCAGGACAAGCAGCGCAAGGAACAGATCGAGCGGGATTTTATTCAGCCAGCACTGGTAGATGCCGTCCACGCCCTCCTTGTGCCCCATGGCGCACAGCAGGAAGATGAACAGAAACAGGCAGACCGCAAGAAGGAACACAGCCAGCACGATCAGCAGATACCGCGCATTGATGAGCCGCTCGACCCATGTCATAACGTACAGTGCGGAATCGCGCGGAGCAAGCGGGCTTTTGAGATACGCCTGATAGAGTGCGGTCACGTCGCTGCCGTCGCGCAGCGAGATGGTCATGTCCTGCTGGTAATAGGCGGAGGCTTTGCCGGTATAATCGTCCTTGGGCATCTTACCGGTGCTGAACAGAATTTCGCCGGTGTCCTTGTCGGTGAGTTTAAAATAGATGTTGGAGGTGAGCGGGTCATAGCGTTCGCGGAGAAGATCGCCCGTGACCGTATCGTCCTCGGCCCATGCGTGCATCGCTGTCCAGCCGTCGCCTCTCGTCTGCTGCAAAAGATTGTTTTCTGCCATCTGCCGCACCTGCTCGCCGCCGTCCGCGAATGCGCCGTAGCGGATCAGATACGCGCTGCCCAGCGCCGCCGCGGCGAAGAGCACCGCAAACACGACCAGCAGCGCGATGGCCGTACACTTGACCCAAAGCTTTCCGTATAGCTGTTTCATGTCCTGTCTCCTTCCAGCTTGTAGCCCTTGCCCCAGACGACCTTTAAATACCGGGGTTCGGACGGGTTGATCTCCAGCTTTTCCCGCAAATGGCGGATGTGTACTGCCACCGTATTGTCAATGGCGACCGGCGCTTCGTTCCACACGGCGCTGTAGAGTTCCGCAGGCGTGAAGACCTTGCCGGGGTGCTGCATGAGATAATACAGGATGTCATATTCCTTCGGCGTGAGCGCGATCTCCTCGCCGTCGAGCGTGACGCGCTTGGCATCGTGGTCGAGTGCAATGCCGCCGACCGTCAGCTCCGACGGGGCTTTGACCGCCGCGCCCAGCTGCAGGAACCTGCGCAGCTGGGACTTGACCCGCGCGAGTACCTCCACGGGGTTAAAGGGCTTCGTGATATAATCGTCCGCGCCCACGCTGAGGCCCAGAATTTTGTCCGAATCCTCGGATTTTGCCGTGAGCAAAATCACGGGAATATTGGAGAATTCCCGCAGCTTTGCCATGGCCGTAATGCCATCCATGCCGGGCATCATGATATCCATCAGCGCCAGCTGCACCGGCTCCGTCTTTGCGACCCGCAGCGCCTCTTCGCCGCTGTAGGCCGTGTGGACGCAGTAGCCGTCAGATTCCAGATAAATTTTTAAAGCCGCGACGATATCCTTCTCATCGTCGCAGACCAGTATATGCTGCATACCAGATTTCCCTCCGTTTTCTTCTCTGTGCTATCATCATATCCAAAATCACATGAACAAACAAGCGGGGAATGCCTTAAGATTTTATGAAGCAAACGTTTCCGCGCCGCACCCAAGGCTTCCCTTGGGCACAAGGGAAGCTGGCCCGAAGGGCCTGAAGGGATTCGAACGCAGCAAATTTCGGAGCACCATGAAATCTGCTGCAAATCCCCTCCGTCATTTGCTGACGCAAATGCCACCTCCCCTTATCATGCGGGGCATGACAAGAGGAGGCTTTGGGGCAGTGTGCCCCATCCCTGAAAAAATGAGATTGAATTTTGAAAAAAACTAGTATAAAATCAAATTATCAGAACCTTCATGACTGGGAAAGGAGCCGTGTGCAGTCTATGTTATTTATCGGCATTGATCTCGGCACGTCCGCCTGCAAGCTGCTGCTTGTCGGAGAGAACGGTACGATTCAAAACGAAGTCACAAGGGAATATCCCCTGATCTTCCCGCATCCTGGCTGGTCGGAGCAGAGGCCGGAGGACTGGTGGAACGCGGTCGTGGCCGGCGTTCCGGAGTTGCTGCGGGGCTTCGACGCGTCGCAGGTCGTGGGCATCGGCGCAGGCGGCCAGATGCACGGGCTTGTTGCGCTGGACGCACAGGACAGCGTTATCCGCCCGGCAATCCTCTGGAACGACGGCAGAACCTTTAAAGAGGTTGACTACCTCAATAACACGATTGGCAAGGAACGGCTTTCTGCGCTGACGGCAAACATTGCTTTCGCGGGCTTTACGGCACCGAAGCTTCTCTGGATGCGCGAGAATGAGCCGGAGAACTTCAAAAAGATCGCAAAGATCATGCTTCCAAAAGATTATGTCAACTATAAACTGACGGGTGTGCATTGCTGCGATTACTCCGACGCCTCCGGCATGCTTCTGCTGGATGTTGCACACAAGCGCTGGTCGCAGGAAATGCTGGACATCTGCGGCATTTCGGAATGCCAGATGCCGAAGCTGTTTGAAAGCTTCGAGGTCGTTGGCACGCTGACCAAGAAAGCTGCGCAGACACTGGGACTGCCGGAAACCGTGAAGGTCGTGGCTGGTGCGGGCGATAACGCCGCTGCTGCGGTCGGCACAGGAACAGTCGGCGCGGGCGGCTGCAATATCTCGCTCGGTACGTCCGGGACGATCTTCATTTCGTCCGACAAATTCGGCGTTGACCCCAACAATGCGCTTCACGCGTTTGCCCACGCCGACGGCGGCTACCATCTCATGGGCTGTATGCTCTCTGCTGCCAGCTGCAACAAGTGGCTGTGCGAAGAAATTCTCAAAACGTCCGATTTCGCGGGTGAACAGGCGGATATTACCGACGAAAAACTCGGTGAAAATCACGTTTACTTCCTGCCGTATTTAATGGGCGAACGCAGCCCCATCAACGATACGAACGCCAGAGGCACATTTACCGGCATGACGATGGATACGAGCCGCTCCGATCTCGTACAGGCGGTTCTGGAGGGGGTGGCGTTTGCCATCCGGGATTCGTTTGAGGTTGCCAAGTCTCTTGGCATCGAAATTCCGCGCTCGAACATCTGCGGCGGCGGCGCAAAGAGCCCCCTGTGGCGCAAAATTTTTGCAAATGTCCTCGGTATTCCGCTTGATATGGTCAAGACGGAGCAGGGCCCAGGCTATGGCGCGGCGATGCTCGCCATGGTCGGCTGCGGCAAGTTCAAGTCTGTGCAGGAAGCGGCAGACAAACTCGTCGAGGTCGCGTCCACCACCGAGCCGGATGCAGAACTGACGGCCAAGTATGAAGTTCGCTACCAGAATTTCAAAAAACTCTATCCCGCGCTGAAAAATTTTTTCGCCGCGACGGTATAACTCAAAATTTGCGCGATCCCATGTAGGGGCCGATGTGTACAGGTAAGCGGCAGGCCCACATCCGTAACGCTCCTTCGCCGCGAACGGCTGTGAGCGGCATCGGCCCCTACAGTCGTGATTTTCTATAACAGGAGGAATTATGAAAATTTACTCTGTTTCCGACCACGCATTCAAGCCTTACGGCAAGGTTCTGACCGGTTTTGACACAGCAGCGCTCGTCGCGGCCATGAAGACGATTCCCATGCCGGAAAGCGGTACGGCCTATGAGCCGGGCATCGAGGTACTTGAAGCCTGCGGCATTTTCAATGAAATGCGTGACCGTGCTTACGGCGGCATGCCTATCCAGATCGGCATGTGCTGGGGCTACAACACAAAGCTGAACTGTCTCGAATATCACCGAGACAGTGAGGTCAACGTCGGCGAGACGGATTTCGTGCTGCTGCTGGCAAAGGAAGACGAAATCGAAGACGGTATGCTCGATACCGCGAAGGTCAAGGCCTTCCGCGTTCCGGCAGGCACTGCCGTCGAGGTCTACGGCACGACGCTCCACTATGCGCCTTGTCAGACAACGGAGGCAGGTTTCCGCGTTGCCGTTGTTTTGCCCAAGGGCACGAACACGGAAAAGCCTGTTTTCGAGGCAAAAAGTGAAGAAGACACATGGCTCACAGCCCGCAACAAGTGGCTGCTGGCCCATCCAGACTCCAGCGAGGCAAAAACCGGCGCGCATATCGGCCTGACCGGTAAAAATATTGATATTCTTGATGCTTAAGGAGGAATTCATCATGTTTGAAAACATCCCCAATGTCAAGCTTGGCCTCATCGCCGTCTCCCGCGACTGCTTCCCGCGGCCGCTTTCCGAAATGCGCCGCGCGAACATCGCCAAGGCTTGCGAGGGCGGCGTGTACGAATGTCCCGTCACCGTCGAGAACGAAGCCGACATGCTGAAAGCCGTTGCTGATGTCAAGGCAGCGGACTGCAATGCCCTCGTCGTCTTCCTCGGCAACTTTGGCCCGGAAACGCCCGAAACGCTCATCGCCAAGTATTTTGAAGGCCCGTGCATGTTTGTCGCAGCCGCCGAGGGCGACGGCGACCTCATCAACGGCCGCGGCGATGCCTACTGCGGCATGCTGAACTGTTCGTATAACCTCGGCATGCGCCATCTGAAGGGCTACATCCCCGAATACCCGGTTGGCACTGCCGACGATATCGCCAAGATGATCGCGGACTTCATCCCCATCGCAAGAGCCGTTATCGGTGTCAAAAACCTCAAGATTATCACCTTTGGCCCGCGTCCGCAGGACTTCTTTGCCTGCAATGCACCAATCAAGGGCCTGTACGAACTCGGTGTGGAGATCGAGGAGAACTCTGAACTGGATCTGCTTGTTTCCTATAAAGCCCACGCAGGCGATGCACGCATTCCAGCCGTCTGCGAAGACATGAAAAAGGAAATGGGCGAAGGCCGGTATTATGCCGACATGCTCGAGCGCATGGCGCAGTTTGAACTGACACTTCTGGACTGGGCGGAAGGCCACAAAGGCGCGCGCAAATACGTCGCGTTTGCCGATAAGTGCTGGCCGGCTTTCCCGGAACAGTTCGGCTTCGAGCCGTGCTATGTCAATTCCCGTCTTGCTTCGCGCGGCATTCCCGTCGCGTGCGAAGTCGATATCTACGGCGCACTCAGCGAGTACATCGGCGCGTGCATCTCACACGATGCAGTCACGCTTCTCGATATCAACAACTCTGTCCCGGCCAGCCTGTATGAAGCTGAAATCAAGGGCAAGTTTGACTATACGCTGACTGATACCTTCATGGGATTCCACTGCGGCAACACGCCGTCCTGCAAACTTTGTGCTGACCGTGCGGTCAAATACCAGCTGATTCAGCACCGTCTGCTTGAACCGGCAGGCTCTGAACCCGACTTCACGCGCGGCACGCTCGAGGCCGATCTTGCAGCAAGCCAGATCACGTTCTACCGCCTACAGTGCGACTCTGACGGTGTGCTTCGCAGTTACATCGCCGAGGGCGAGATTCTGCCTGTGAAGACCGGCTCGTTCGGCGGCATCGGCATCTTCGCAATTCCCGAAATGGGCCGCTTCTATCGCCATGTGCTCATTCAGAAGCGCTACCCGCACCACGGCGCGGTTGCCTTCGGTCACTATGGCAAGCTCCTGTTCGAGGTCTTCAAGTTCCTCGGCGTGGGCGACATCGCCTATA
>OLNQ01003722.1_pt1 | contig 12091 bp, 7 predicted proteins | sample 1672821 | NCBI WGS metagenome assembly OLNQ01 (sample SAMEA3136727, study PRJEB25190) | human gut metagenome | biome: human gut; feature: human-associated habitat; material: faeces | place: Austria | collected 2013 | reverse complement strand
TCTTCTTCGCGTGATTCGTGAAGAAATTCTTGCAATTGCAGAGAAATACGGAGACCAGGTTATTGGCCGCACAATCGACACGGCTTAGGTTCCGGAGACCATCCACAACGATTTCTTCGAGTTTGTTCCCCGCACAACACAAAGTCCTGAGTTCCACATTCCGGCTGACATCGAGCCGCACCAGATTACCCCCGGCAGATTGGTTACAATATAAAGACTGTAATCCGGTAAAGTATTCGATCCCGTCCAGCGACCGGATATCCTTATCGTCAAAATCCAGCGACACCACATTTTTGATTTCACCGACCGTAAGTACACCATCCCCGTTACGGTCGTACGTCCGCAGGCAAAATACCCCGAATGCGTCATCGCCGAATACGGCCACCGTATCATCGGTCATGGCGGGCGGCTTTACTTTTTCCTCCGAACAGGATACGCCGAGCAACAATCCCAGCATACAGAACAGGGAGATTTTTTTCATGGGAGGCAAGCTTTGACACATCTAAATTAACAGTTTTTGCCCGAAAGTGCAACTATTCCAAGTAAAAACAGCACAACGGGGCAAGCACACGAAAAAAGGCGGAAACAAATCCGCCCTGACTTACCGGTTCCGCATTGCTGCGGCGTCAAATCTTGCAGTACTTCGACCGGCAGACGAACCACGGGTTGCGCAGGTCTTTTTCGTTGTAGCGCAGCACCCCGTCGTCGGGCAGCGTGCGCGTCCGGCCGCCGGCCTCGGCGAGGATCAGCTCCCCGGCCGCCGTGTCCCACTCGTAAGTATGCGTCGTGCGGACATAATAGTCGACCCGCCCCTCGGCCAGCAGGCAGAACTTATACGAACTGCCCTGTTCGACGATCTCCAGGTCGGGATGCGCTTCGCGCAGGCGGGCGATATGCTCGGCGGTCTCGGGTGTCTGGTGCGAGCGCGACACGGCCACACGCAGGCGGGGATGCGGACGCACGGCCTCGCACTCCAACGGCAGGCGCGTCCACCCGGTGACGATCTCGTCGTAGGTATACTCCGCGGCGGCGTCCGGCGCGATATGCTCCTTGAGGTACGAACCCGAATCGCGGCCCGCAATGTACATCTTTTCGAAATAGGGAACATAAATAACCGCCCCCATGCAGACGTTATTCTCCATCAGGGCGATGTTGACCGTAAATTCGTTGTTGCCTTTGATAAATTCGACCGTGCCGTCCAGCGGATCGACCAGCCAGTAAAGCTCCCAGTTGCGGCGCTCTTCGTAGCGCATCTTCCGACCCTCTTCCGAAAGGATCGGGATACGTGTGGGACCGAGGTACTCGCGGATGGTCTTGTGCGCGACGCGGTCGGCCAGCGTGATCGGGGTTTTGTCGTCTTTGAGACTTATATCGTAATCGTCGAGATTCTTGTAAACGCGCATGATCGAGGCTCCGGCTCTGACTGCCGCATTGAAAAGCGGCGGCAGCAGATACATTCTCACCTTGTCGTTAATCATCGTAACTCGTATTTTGGGATCGGTAATTTTTATTGCCATGGTAAAGGTAACAAGAATTTATGATATGGTAAAATTTTTCACTCCTATTTTACAGCGGCGCAGCAGCCCCTTCTCGCCGCCGCCCGTACGCCCGCAGGCAATATCGCTAAGGGCCAGCGAAACACATCCGGCGACGCACCACACGAGGGCTGCGGTGAGCAGCACGGCAGCCGCCGGCCACCGGCCCGTCCATACGGCGGCGACGATCGCAGCGGCCAGCGCCGCAGCCGGCACGACACGCAGAACTGCCTGCAAACCAATACGCTGCCTGCGCGCAGACTGGGGCGTATAGAAAACCGGCTCCCAAAGGCTCCGCCGCCGGCGCCACGGAACGGCTTTGCCCGGACGGCGCGCAAAACCGCCGGCCGCAACGACGGCTTCGCGGCTCAGCAACACGGCCGGCTCTCCGATCCGCGCACGCACGCAATCGCACCCTCCGACGCCCCGCGCCCCCACTTCAGCCACCAGCCGCACGACAGCGTCCGGCAGCAGAAACTGTCCCTCCCGCACCGGCAGCACGTAATCGTAGGCCGCCACTTCGGCCCCGGCCTCCAGCAGTTGTCCGATCGCCGTCAGCGCCGGCGCCTTGCGCATGTCGTCCGTCTCGGGCTTGAACGCGAGGCCCCATACGGCGATGCGCCGTCCCCGCAGGTCGTCGCCCAGCAGTTCGCGGAGCTTGCGGACGAGCACCCCTTTCTGCGCTTCGTTCACCCGTTCCACCGCCTCGACGACCTGCATCGTGTAGCCGTGTTCGCGGGCCGTGCAGGCGAGTGCCTGCACGTCCTTCGGGAAGCACGAACCGCCGTATCCGCAGCCGGGGTAGAGGAATTTGTTGCCGATGCGGGCGTCGGAACCGATGCCCTTGCGGACCATCTCGACGTCGGCCCCCACGCGGTCGCAAAGGTTGGCGATGTCGTTCATGAACGAGATGCGCGTCGCCAGCATGGCGTTGGCGGCGTATTTGGTCATTTCGGCCGAGGCGATGTCCATGAACAGCACGCGGAAGTTGTTTATCAGGAACGGACGGTAGAGCCGTGCCATCAGCCGCCGGGCGCGTTCGCTCTCGACGCCCACCACCACGCGGTCGGGCGACATGAAATCCTTGACGGCCGCACCCTCCTTGAGGAATTCGGGGTTCGACGCCACGTCGAACGGCACCTCCGCGCCGCGTGCCGCCAGCTCCTCGGCGACGATCCGCCGGATGCGTTCCGCCGTGCCGACGGGCACCGTGCTCTTGGTCACGAGCAGCGTGTAGCGGCCGATGTGGCGGCCGAAGGTGCGGGCCACCTCGAACACCTGCGAGAGGTCGGCCGAACCGTCCTCCCGGGGCGGCGTGCCGACGGCCGAGAAGACCACCTCCACCTCGCCGAGACACACCGCGAGGTCGGTGGTGAAGTGGAGCCGCCCGGCGTCGAAATTGCGCCGCACGATCTCCTCCAGCCCCGGTTCGTAAATCGGAATCCGGCCCTCGTTCAGCGCCGCGATCTTTCTCCGGTCGGTATCCACGCACGTGATGTCGAGGCCCATCTCCGCGAAGCAGGCCCCCGACACGAGCCCGACGTAGCCCGTTCCGACAATGGCGATCCTCATCATGGCGCGTCCGTTATTTGCGCAGCACCCGTTCGGCGACGGCGGCGGCGAGCGAGCGGCACGGGTCGATCATCGCGGGCGAGTAGCCCTGCTTCATCTCCACGGGACCGCACACCGGCTCCCACTTCATGCGCTCGGAGAACTCCTTCATCCGGCGCACGGCGGCCGCGGCCCATGTGAAGGAGCCGAAGAAGGCGAAGTTGCGCTGCGGGATGCAGCGCGCCTCGAGGCGGCGCAGCAGTTGCTCGACGGGCGGGAAAAGCTCGGCGTTGTAGGTCGGGCTGCCGACGACGAGCGTGTCGTAGCGGAAGACGTCGCGCAGCACGACCGACGGATCGGCGTAGGAGAGGTTGTGGACCCGGATCCGCCGCACGCCCGCCTCGGCCAGCTCCCGGGCGATGCGTTCGGCCATCTGCTCCGTGTTGCCGTACATCGAACCGTAGGCCACGACCGCGCCCGGTTCGCCTTCGTAGCGGCTCAGACGGTCGTACATATCTACCACGCGGGGAATCTCGCGCTGCCAGACGGGGCCGTGCGTCGGGCAGATGGTCCGGATCGGAAGTCCGCCGACCTTTTGCAGCGCCTTCTGCACGGGGACGCCGTATTTGCCCACTATGCAGGCGTAGTAGCGGCGCATCTCGTCCCAGTAGCGTTCCGGTTCGACCTGCGAATCGGTGATGCCGCCGTCGAGGGCGCCGAACGTGCCGAACGCGTCGCCCGAGAAGACGACCCCCTCGTCGGCATACCACGTCACCATCGTCTCCGGCCAGTGGACCATCGGGATCAGGTGGAACGAGAGCACCTTGCCGCCCAGATCGAGCGTCGAACCCTCCCCGACCTCGACCGTCCCCGTGCCGATGCCGTAGTAGCCGCCGATCATCTGGAGCGTCTTGGCGTTGCCGACGATCCGCAGGTCGGGGTAGCGCAGCCGCAGGGCCGCGATCGACGAGGAGTGGTCGGGTTCCATGTGGTTCACCACGAGGTAGTCGATCTTCCGCTCGCCGATCACTTCGCGGATGTTCTCGAACAGGCGGCTGCCGAAAGCCTCCTCCACGGTGTCGATGAGGGCGATCTTCTCGCCGATGACCAGATAGGAGTTGTACGAAACCCCCGAAGGAAGCGACCAGAGTCCTTCGAAGCGGGTGGTGGTGCGGTCGTTTACGCCGACGTAATGGATGCCGGGCAGAATTTCCGTGATAGCCATATCTCGTTGTCTTTTTTGGTTTCTGCGGCGAATTTACGAAAAAAAACGCCAGCGTGCAACCGGGGCGGCATCCGTCCCGAAAACACGAGGAGCCGGCCCGCAAAGGGCCGGCTCCGTGGAAGATGCAGTTCCGGGGATTATTCGATCCACTTGAAATCGTTGATGAGCACGATGATCTGTCCGCCGGTGAAAAGACTGCCGGTACTGTTGTTCAGGATGAGGCAGGATACTGCTACGGCAGGGTTCTCGTCTAATTTCCCGGTTGCCACGTTGCAGTAGTCGCCGTAGTTGGCCGCGTCGTAGTAGCCGTGGTAGATGCCGTCTTCCTTCTGCAGATTGACCACGAAGAACGGAGCGTTCGTCGTCGAGAACTGCGTGCAGACCTTCTCGTCGTTGAAATTGAAGACGAAACGTTCGTCCGGATCGCCCAGCGAGGGATCGAGCTGGGTGTAGAGACCCACGATGCGGAAAATGTTCGCATCCGACTGGCGCTGAACCGTCACGGTTCCGGAAAGTCCTGCCACGTTCTCCTGAACGAAGGCCGTGCCGCCCTCGACCCAGGTGACACCTTTGAAGATGTTTTCGTAGGCTCTGCGGGCTCCGTTGGAAGCGACGGCCACCACGGTCGTAGCATAGGTTCCCGTCAGGTCCGAAATCACCACTTCCTGAATCTCTCCGGCGTATTCCGTTCCTTCCGAGACCACCCGGTCCATGTATGCGGCCTCTCCCTTCTCGGCCACGTATGCCTCCTTGTCGGTCTGAAGTTCGGTATAGACGAACATTTTCGACACCTTGTCGTTCGGGACGATGCGGATATTCTCCGTGATGTCCGCATCGTAATCTTCGGGTGCGGCATATTCGTAGATCGTCACCACCGGCGCGCTGTCGTGCCCGGGGTCGGTTCCCTCGTCGTCCGAGCAGGCGGCCAGGGCGATCGCGCTCACGACTGCCAGCGCCGCATAGAGATATTTTTTCAGTATCATAAAATTCGAATCTTTAATCGGTTCCACAAATTACCATACTTTCTCCGGAGAGTCCTCGGTGGGCTGGATTGGAGTCGGGTTGTTCGTGCAGGCCTGGTTGAAGTTCACCTCGGTTCCCACGATGCAGAGGTTCATCCAGTCGGGCACGCCGTCCGTGTTCCAGCGATAGCCTTTCGGGTGGTTCGTGCCGGCGTAGCTGCGCGTGATGCCCTTTTCGAAGCGCTTGATGTCGAACGTCGCAAAGCCTTCGCCCCAGAGCTCGACGCGGCGCTGCCACCAGACGTTGTCGCGGAACGATTGCAGGTCGTTGTACGTGTACTGCGGGTCGCGCGTCTTGGCGAAGGCCTCGAGCAGCGTCTTGCCGCGTCCCTCGTCCTGCATGCCGGCCGCTTCGGCCTCGATGAGCTTCATCTCCTCGACGCGCATCAGGGGAACCGCTACGACGAATCCGACGAACTGCGCGTTGCTGTGGCCCGCGTCGCCTCCGCCCAGGCGGAACTTGAGCGACAGGCCGCCGAAGGCGCCCGAGGCCGAAGCCTGTGCGGTGGAGGTGATCGTCTCCGGGTAGGACGAGACGTCGGAAAGGTAGTCGGCGACGATCTTGTTCAGCTCCTCGACCGTCTGCGCTTCGGCTACGAGCTCGTCCAGCTCGGGGTCGATGAAGCACTTGCGGCGCCAGTCGGTCTGCGGAATGGTCTCCAGCAGGTGCGCGTCGATACGCTTCACCGTGCCGGCTCCGTGCGCATAGCCGTTGGAGGTGGTGATTTCGATCATCATCTGCGAACCCCAGCTCGAGTCGCCGTCGTTCAGCGTGATGTTGGGATCCTCGGCGTCGTACTTCGTCATGAACATCCACGAATTGTTGGGCGTGTTGAAGCCCTTGTCGTGGTCGAGGTATTCCGCTTCGGTCATCATCGTATAGCCTTCCTGGGCCTTTTTCGCGTACTCCTCGGCTTCGGGCCACTTCTCCATCGTCAGGTAGGCGCGGGCCTTCAGGCCGTAAACCACGCTCAGGTCGGGCGTCGTCTGGTCCGTGCGCTTGTAGTCGGCCAGATAGCTCTCGGCCTTGTCGAGGTCCTTGAGAATGAGCTCCTCCCATATCTCCTTGTTCGTGGCGCGCGGGTTGTTCGTGGCTTCCGCGTTGGTCGTTTTTTCCGTGACGATGGGCACGGTCGGGGCGTCTTCATGACCCTTGTAGGTCTGGGGTGCGTACATGCGGGCCAGGTCCATGTAGTAGAAGGCGCGCATGGCATGGGCGATGCCCGCTCCCACGATATGCTCCTCGTCGGGTTTTTCGCCGGCGAGCGAGATCACCACGTTGCAGTTCTTGATCCATCCGTAGTAGATCGTCCAGGGAACCTGGCAGATGGCGTAGTCGGGACCCAGGCCCACACCGCAGGTGTACCATGTCGTGAACTGTTCGTATCCCGTGTCTTCGAGCGCGATGTCCTGTCCCATGACGTCGCGCTGGAGCAGGAACGACGGATAGCCGAAATCGTATGCATTCATATTGGCGTTTCCGGCGTAGAGGAACTCGCCCGCGAGGGTCGAGGTGCAGGCCGTGACGAAGTTGTTGAAGGCGTTCGGCGCATCGCCCGCCTGATCCACGGTGACGGTCCCCTGCTGCGGGAAGGTCTCCTCCAGGCAGCCGGTGGACAGGAGGGATGTGCCGATAAGCAACGCTGCTGCAAATTTTATGGTCTTTTTCATAGATAATCTCTCCTTATTGAATTAGAACGTGAGTTGAACGCCGCCCGAAATGGTCCGGATCGGGGAGTAGGGAGATACGCCCGTGGAGGCGGTTCCCTCGAAGCTGTAACGCGGGTCGAGGCCCTTGCGTGCCGACCAGAACCAGAGGTTCTCGCCTGCGGCGTAGATGCGCACCTTCACCTTGTCGCGGAATACCCGCTCGGGAATCGTGTAACCCAGCGAGAACGACTGGAAGTTGAGGTAGCTGGCATCGGTCAGGAAGCGGTCCGATTTGGCGCCGCCGTACTGGTCGCCCTGCTGCCAGCGGGGCATGTCGCTGTCGGTGTTGTTCGGACTCCACGACTTTTTCCAGTCCTTGTGGATGGCCGTACCGCCTGCCGCGCCCGTTTCGGGGGTGATCAGCCCTGCATAGCCTGCGTCGAAGACCTTGCCGCCGATCTGGTAGTCGAACGTGAGCGACAGGTCGAAGTCGCCGACGCGCAGGTTCGTTCCGAAACCGCCGAAGACCTTGGGAAGCACGCTGCCGTGTTCGTATTCGGTGGCGTCGTTGAAGTCGTAGGTCGTCGTGCGGCCCACCACCTTGCCGTCCTCGATGACGTCCTTGTAGAACATGGCCTGACCGTACTCGTCGGTTCCCGCATAGACGGGCAGGTATGCGTTGTAGAGCGGACCGCCCACCTCGTACCAGTAGGGCACGAACTGCGTGGGAGCCTCCTGGAATCCGATCTTGCCCGAAGCGGTCTTGGTGAGTTTGCTGGCGGGCAGGCTCAGGATCTTGGTCGAGTTGTGCGCCAAGTTGGCCGAAATGCTCCAGTCCACCGTCTTGGTCTGGATGAGCGTGCCGGTCAGGTTGATTTCGATACCCGAGTTGCGGATGTCGCCCAGGTTGCCGTACATGCCGCGCGTGCCGACCGATTCGGGCAGCGACAGCCAGAAGAGCAGGTCGGTCGTCTTCTTGCGGTAAACGTCGATGCCTCCCGACAGGCGTCCGCGCCAGAAGCTGAACTCTACGCCGACGTTGAGGTTCGTCGTGGTTTCCCACGTGATGTCCGGGTTGCCCTGGATGGCGAACGATGCGCTCATCGACTTCTCGTCCACCTTGCTCAGCGAATAGAGGTCGGTGTAGTAGTAGTCGCCGATCAGGTCGTTGCCCTGCTGGCCGATCGAGGCCTTCAGTTTCAGCATGTCGATCCATTTGGCGTTCGCGAGGAAGTTCTCTTTCGAGAGGATCCATGCCGCGCCGACCGACCAGAAGTTACCCCACTGGTGGCCCGGTGCGAAACGCGAGGAGCCGTCGCGGCGGTAGGAGAACGAACCGTAGTACTTGCCGTTGTAGTCGTACTGGGCGCTGAGGAAATAGCCCTCCACGTTGTAGTGCGTGGTGTAGCTCGACGCGTCGGCGAGCGTGGCGGCTGCCGAAAGCTCCTGGATGTCGGGCGAGAACATGCCGTTCTTCGAGGCCGCGAGGTTACGCGTCTTCACGTTGTAGTATTCGTGGCCGGCCAGTACGTTGATGTTGTGCAGGCCGAACGAATCGTAGTAGGTGATCGTTTGGATGTTGTTCGTGCGCAGCGACGACTGTACGGTTTTCTCGATGCTGCCGTTCGTGCCGGCGCTCGTGCCGTAGTACATGTTCCGGAAGTTGGAGATGTAGGTCTCGCCCCACGTAGCCGTGCTCGTGACGTTCACCTTCAGGAAGTCGGTGATGTCGAAGTCGGCCGTGAAGGTTCCGTTGAGCTGGTTGCCGATGGAGGTGTAGTTGTTGTACCGCGCCTCGCCGAGCGGGTTGCCCTGCGGCGAGAAGGGGCGCGTCACGCCGTAGCCGGTCTCGGCCACGCCGTAGTCGTAGGCCTTGTTGCCGTACTGGTCGCGCTTGATGCCGATTTTGCCGTCGGCGCCGATCGTGCGCACGTAGATCGGGTAGATCGGGGCGATGCGCGAGGTGTAATAGAAGAGGTTGTTGGTGTAGGTGCTCGTACCCAGACCGACGTCCAGATCCTGCGACGAGTGGATGTAACCCACGTTGGCTCCCAGTTTGAGCCACTTCTTGGCCTGGTAGTCCGCCTTGATGCGTGCCGAGATACGCTCGTAGCCCGAATTGTCCACGATGCCGTCCTCGTTCAGATAGCCCACGCTCGTATAGTAGGTGGCCTTGTCCGTACCGCCGTTCACGCTCACGTTGTACTCCTGGCGCAGGCTGTTCTTGTAGGCCGCGTCGGTCCAGTCGTCGGGCTGCATCCAATAGTCCGTGCCGTTGAACGACACCTTGCGGCCCAGCGTGGCGTTGGGGTTGAGCTTGCCGTCCAGCCCGATCAGGTTCTCGCCGTCGGGACGCGTGTAAACGTCGTAGGCGAGTGCCTTGAGCATGTCCGTATTGGCCTGTGCGTTGGCAGTCGTGGCGTTCATGCCCTGCCCGTAGAAGTAGCGGTTGTAGTACTGTGCGTACACCGCCTCGTAGTATTCGCCCGGGTCGGTGATGACGTCGTAATCCTGCACGGCGCGCGAGTTCACGCCCCACTTCATGTCCACGTTGATCACCGCGTCGCGGGCCTGCGAACGCTTCGTCGTCACGATGATTACGCCCGATGCGCCGCGGGCTCCGTACAGGGCGGCCGAAGCGGCGTCCTTGAGCACGGTGACCGATTCGATGTCGGACTGCGGAATGTTCGACAGACTGGCGCTGTAGGGCGCGCCGTCCACGATGATGAGCGGGTCCGTGTCGGCGTACATCGAGCTGATGCCGCGGATGTTGATCGAGCCCGAATCGGAGCCGGGCGTGCCCGAGCCGCCGCGCATTTGCAGACCGGCCACGGAACCCACCAGCGCGTTCATCACGTTGGTCGTCTGACGCTTCTGGAGGTCTTCGGACTTGATGACCGAAGCCGATCCGGTGAATGCCTCTTTCTTGGTCGTACCGAACGCTACGACGAGCACGTCGTCGATAGCCGTGATATCCTCCTTGAGCTGAATATTGACCGTCGTCTTACCGGCAATGGGCACTTTCTGCGACTCGTAGCCGATGAACGAGACGTTCAGGTAACCGTCGCTCCGGGCTTGCAGGCTGAATTGGCCTGCGGCGTTGGTCGTCGTACCCGTCGTGGTTCCGTCCACCACGACCGTAGCACCGACGATCGGGTTGCCGTCAGCATTGGTAACTGTACCGGAAACCTGCTGCTTCTGGGCCATCGCAAGGAGCATTCCCCCCCCCAGTACAGCAATTAACGATAGTACAAGTTTTCTTACCATAAGCGTTAATTTTAATAAGATTTTAAAATAAAAAGTTCACCTGCAAAGATCGGAAAAAAGGGTGGTACATGCAAGTAAATTATTAAAGAATTTCCCGTAAATAACATTATTTATAGATATAAGCGACAGCCGATTACGATTTTCGGCGTACCCCCCCCCGAGCGATTACGAATTGTAATGGGACATTCGGGCGTTTTCCGGGTGCAGGCATGCGACGATGCGTCCGGAAAGCCTTTCCGGAGGCTCTCCGACAGCCCCGGAACGTTCCGGAGACCCGGTATTCCCATATATATAGGTGGTCAGAGACGATAGCAGGCGTCGAGCTGCCGGGAGAGCCGCTCCATGTCCCCTTCGAGCTTGGCGTGGGTAACGGCGGCGTAAATCTGCGTGGTGCGGATGTTCCGATGGCCCAGCAGCTTGCTGATGGTCTCGATGGCGACACCCTGCGACAGCGTGATCGTCGTGGCGAACGTGTGGCGCGCGACATGGAAGGTGATCGGGCGCACGATTCCCGCCTCGGGGAGCAGCCGGCGCAGGCAGGCGTTGCACCAGCCGTTGCTCGGCAGGGCGAAAATCGGTTCGTCGGCCGCGTCCGTCAGGTACCTGGACAGGATGGCGTTCGGAACGGCGAAAAGCCTGACATATACCTCCGAACCGGTCTTGCGGCGTGTCGTGCCGATCCAGAGCTGCCCCTGCGTATAGCGGATATTCGCGGGCTTTAATTGGCGGATGTCGATGTAGGAAAGGCCCGTGAAGCAACTGAACAGGAAGGCGTCGAGCACGAGCCGCTGCGTCCGGTCGGTCGGTGCCAGCAGCATGAGCCGGCGGATTTCCGTCTCGGTGAGGTAGTCGCGCGCCACGAATTCGCTGCGGAGCCTGTATCCGGCGAAGAGGTCCGCGGAGAGCAGGTCGCGGCTGCGGGCCAGCATCAGAATGTGTTTGAACGCGATCATATAGACCCACGCCGTGTTCTTCTTGTGCGGGGATTCCCGGGCGATGTACTGGTGGAATCCGGCGAGAAACCGTTTGTCGAGTTCGCGGAACGGAATGTCCGCGCGGCGGCAGCGCTCGCGGACGTAGGCGGCGAGCAGCCGGTAAACGCTCCGGTACTTGTAATAGGAGGATTTGCTGCGGCTGACGCCGACCATGCGGCCGAACTCCTCGTTGTGCTGCCGGAAAAATGCCAGCAGCGTCTCCTGCTGCCGGTCGTTCCCGAAATACATTTCCCGGACCAGCGCGGGAGTGACCGCGGCCTGCCGGGCCAGCAGCGTTTCATAACACCGTTCGATGCGGCGGCGGACGAGGAGCAGTTTCTCGTTGAGTTCCGAAGCGGCGGCGCTCCGTCCCGCCGCGAGCCCCGTGCGGACGTCCCACAAGGCCGGATCGACGTATGCGCGGACGGCCAGTTGCGCCCGCTCGCCGTTGATCGTGATGCGCGCCATGACCGGCACGTCGCCGTTGCGGCGCGGCGCGGTGCGCTTGATGTAGAAAAGTACCCTGAATGTGTTTCTCATGTTTTCATGACCTTAATCGGTGCGACAATCGCCCGAAGGTAACGATAAAGTAACTTCCGAATGGCGTATCATTGCGACCAATCGACTTATTTCCCGGCGATTGACCTCTTCCGTCCGGTAACTATCTGTCACCGCAACCGTCGTGCCGCAATCGCGCCGGACCGCAAATTCTCCGTTCGGGGCCAATCGGTTGCGGCCCGCAACCGGAAATTTATTCCGATATGGCGCATGTGGTTGATTATAAGATATATGACCGGAAAAGATCGGGCGGATCGCTTTTTATTTTAAAAACATTATTAAAATTAACGCTTATGGTAAGAAAACTTG
>OLNQ01003721.1_pt1 | contig 12095 bp, 11 predicted proteins | sample 1672821 | NCBI WGS metagenome assembly OLNQ01 (sample SAMEA3136727, study PRJEB25190) | human gut metagenome | biome: human gut; feature: human-associated habitat; material: faeces | place: Austria | collected 2013 | reverse complement strand
GTTTATACCGTTTTTCTTTTTCATTACATATAAATTTGCCTTGTGAGAGGACGCTGATATCTGCCCTTCACAACCTATAAAAGCACCACAAAATCTGCGACACTACGTCACCTAAACTCCGGTTTACATTAATTTACGGAACAATGCTTTTAAGTCCTCTACACTTGCATCTTTTGGATTACCTGGTGCGCATGCATCTGCATGTGCAGACTCAGCAAGGAAATCTAAATCTTCTTCTTTCAAAGCTTCCAGTTTTGTTGGAATACCAACATCAATAGATAATTTCTGTACAGCATCTACTGCTGCTTTGCGGTACTCTTCCACAGACATATCATCCACACCTTTTACTCCCATTGCACGGGCAATCTCACGATATTTTTCACCTGTGCAATCTGCGTTATACTCCATAACAATTGGAAGCATCATCGCACATGCAACTCCGTGTGGTGTATCATAAACTGCACCCAAAGTATGCGCCATGGAATGAGCAATTCCAAGTCCTACATTTGAGAATCCCATTCCTGCAATATACTGTCCAAGTGCCATGCCTTCACGGCCTTCTTTTTCATTGGCAACTGCACTTCTTAACGATCTGGAAATGATTTCAATGGCTTTTAAGTGGAACATATCTGTCATTTCCCATGCAGCTTTTGTTGTATATCCTTCAATGGCATGTGTCAAAGCATCCATACCGGTAGATGCTGTTAATCCCTTAGGCATGGAAGACATCATATCTGGATCAACAATTGCAATGATCGGCATATCATGTGGATCTACGCAGACAAATTTTCTCTTTCTCTCAACATCTGTAATAACATAGTTGATGGTAACTTCTGCTGCTGTACCTGCTGTTGTTGGTACTGCGATGATCGGTACACAAGGTTTCTTTGTAGGAGCAACGCCTTCGAGACTTCTTACATCTTCAAACTCCGGATTTGCAATGATAATTCCGATTGCTTTGGAAGTATCCATGGAAGATCCTCCGCCAATTGCGATAAGATAATCTGCACCGGATTTTTTGAATGCCTCTACACCATGCTGTACGTTTTCAATGGTTGGGTTTGCTTTGATATCAGAATAAATTTCATAAGCAAGACCATTTTTATCAAGAACATCTGTCACTTTCTTTGTCACACCAAATTTGATCAGATCTGGATCGGAACATACAAAAGCTTTTTTGAAATCATGTGCCTTTGCTTCATTTGCGATCTCTTCAATCGCACCTGCTCCGTGATAAGATGTTTCGTTTAACATAATTCTGTTTGCCATAATAACTCTTCTCCTTTTTTCAATCTGTTGTTAATAAGTTTTCGAAAACTGAAATCCATTAACATACATACCCTTTTCCCCTTGTATGTTATTTTTTTCACATTTTCTACTTCCTATTGTAGCAAAAGAATTTAGAAAAGATAAGTTACAAACATCTAAAAATGTAACAACTATTCATCAAACCTGTACCATCAGCACGCCTTCTTTCCCTGCCGGAAGTTCTTCTTTTATCTGCCCATCCAAAAAACAGACGGCACCGCCTTTTGCCAATTCTTCTTCATTTCCACTGAGACTCACTGAATTTACAAGTAAAACCTGCCTTCCAATTTTCTTACTCTGCGCGGCATACTCATACTTCATTTCCTTGTTCCATTCTTTCGCCGAAAAATCTGTGTATACAGGCCAGAGTACCACATCCGCACGAAGTTTCTTTATCTGCATGACATTTTTCTCATCCCACAGATCGCCGCAAAGACCAATTGAAAATGTATTTCCCAGATATTCAAATTTTGTAAACATATCTCCTTCTGCATAATGTTCATCCGTAAAAGATTCCCTCCAGCCTTTTGACACGCTGCGAAACAGATTTAAAATATTTCCATCTGCACCGATGGTAAGCTGACTGCTGTAAATTTTATTCTCCGCTTTCTCAAGGAACCCAAAAGATACTGCCAGTGCATTCTCCTCCGCTGCTTTCTGTATCGTCTGAATATTGCTGTCAGAGACAGATAATGCCATATGCTGATCCGTTTCATACTTCCAGTCCAAGGCCTCAAACCCCTGTAAAAAAGTTTCTCCAAATAAAATCAGATCCACTTTTCCACTGTTTTCTTTCAGACATTTTATAATTTTATTTCTATTATATTCTATGTCCCGCTCATAAAATCCAACTGCTGCCAGCACTATTTTCATTTGCATGTTCCCTTTTTTTCCTCAAACGAGAATTCTGTCACGCTGCAATTTTGCACTCCGAATGCCGCATACTCCTCATTTGTCATGTCCTTAAAATATGACTGCACCACCCGTGCAATTCCATTGTGCGCCACCAGTATGTAGGTCTTATCCTGCTGCTCCTTTAGCTCATCCAGCAGATTATAAATGCGCTGTGCCAGTTCAAACATGGATTCTCCATTGCCATAGCGGTTCAAAAAATCTTTCTTTGCCTTTAAAAATTCCGGCGCATTGCGCGGTGAAGTCCCCTCCCACACGTCAAAATTCTGCTCGATCAGTCTCGGTTCCATATGTGCCGGGATTCCTGTCATTTCGCTGATATGTTTTGCAGTGTCTGCCGCCCGAAGCAGTGGAGAATATAAAATTTCATCTGCTTTGATGCCATCTGCCACGATCTTTTTCCCAGTTTCCACCGCCTGTTCATGACCTCTCTTCGTGAGCGGAATATCTGTTCTTCCGCAAATTTTGTCTGCTACATTCCATTCGCTTTCGCCATGTCGTACAAAATACAATTTACTCATTTTTCTGCTCCTGATATTATTCCATACTCTTAACCCAGCTCTGCAAACTGCGCCATATAAAGCTTATAATAAGCTCCTTTTTTCTCCATCAGTTCCGCCGGGCTTCCCTGCTCTAAAATACCGCCCTTGTCAATCACAAAAATACGGTCTGCATTCTGGATGGTCGACAGACGGTGTGCAATGACAAAACTCGTTCTTCCGGCAAGCAGCGCCTCGATCCCTCTCTGCACTAAAATCTCGGTGTGCGTGTCAATGCTTGAAGTTGCCTCATCTAAGATCAGGATTTTTGGCATGGAAACCATTGTTCTTGCAAATGCGATCAGCTGGCGCTGTCCGATGGAAAGTCCTGCTCCGTGCTCTTTCAGTTCAGTGTCATAGCCTTTTTCCATTTTCATGATAAAATCATGTGCGTTGACAGCCTTCGCTGCTGCGATCACCTCTTCGTCGGTGGCATCCAGTTTTCCATATAAAATGTTGTCCTTCACTGTTCCGTGGAAAATGAAATTATCCTGTGTCATGACGCCCATCTGTCTGCGCAGACTGTTCATAGACACTTTCGTCAGGTCATATCCGTCAATTAAGATTTTTCCCTGCTCAATATCATAAAAACGGCTGATCAGATTGACGATCGTTGTTTTTCCTGCGCCCGTCGGTCCGACAAGTGCGATCGTCTCACCCGGCTTCACGACAAAATTGACATCCTCTAACACCTTCGTCTCCGCCGGTGTTCCCCGGTCATAGGTGAATCCAACATGCGAAAATGTCACTTCACCTTTCACTTCCGGCAGTTCTTCTACATCTTTTGCATCCGTGATGTCCGGTTCGGTATCCAGAATATCAAAGATCCTCTCTGCCGCTGTCAGGTTTGTGACCAGATTGTTGTAAAAGTTACTCAGATTCATGATTGGGTTCCAGAACATATTAATATAGCTTCCGAACGCCACTAAAAGTCCGACGGATACTTTTTCAAATCCAAGGAAACGGATACCGACCAGATATAGCATCATCGCTCCGATGCCCCAGCAGAAGTCAATGACCGGTCCGAACATATCTGCAAAAATGACTGCATCCACAAATGCATTGCGGTGTTCATCCGTCAGGTTCTCAAAAATTTCTTTTGTCTCGTCCTCCGCACCAAAACTCTGCACTACATTCATCCCTGCAATGTCCTCATGCACGTAGGCATTTAGGTTGGATGATTTTTTACGGTAAATCTGCCATCTCTTATGAGATATTTTCTGCACCAGAAAAATACCGACGATCATGATTGGGATCGTGCTTAAGGATGCCAGTGCCAGACGCCAGTCTTTTACCATCATGATCACGACAACACCGATGACGGTGATAAATTCCGGGATCAGAGTCGTGACCATATTCGTCAGGACATCTTTCAGTGAATTGACATCTCCGATGATTCTTGCAAGAATTTTTCCGGTCGGTCTGCTGTCAAAAAACGAGAAAGACAACGTCTGGATATGCTCATATAAATCCTGTCGGATCTTTAATAATATTTTATTGGAAATCACGGACATACTGTACATTCTTACTTTTACGAGAATGATAAAAAGAACGTTCAGTGTGAGCGCAAAAATTCCAAGTGCGATCAGTCCTTTAAAATCTGACTGCGCTATGTAATGATCAATCGCCTCTTCGATCAGCAATGGGTTTACCAGTGAAATTCCTACGGTAATCCCCATACAGATCAAAACGCCGGCAATCGCTAATTTATAATCTAACAAATAGGAAAGCAGCCGGCTTAAAATTTTCTTTTTGTCGGTGTTTTCCATATATTCGTCTTCACGAAATGAATTGACTGCCATAGTAGCCTCCTTCTGTGTTATATTCAAATGAAATCGTATTTCCAGCGAAGCTATGCCTTCGCTATGAGTATCATTTTATATGTCTGTTTCCTGCTTCTGCATGACACCCTTTTTAGGATGCCAGATATCCGCCGTACTGTGCCATATAAGTGTCATAATACAGTCCCTTCTTTGCAAGAAGCTCCTCATGTGTGCCGCGCTCTGCGATCCTGCCATCCTGCAGATAAATGATCTCATCTGCGTGGCAGACTGCTGAAATGCGGTGCGCAATGATGATCTTCGTTGTGTCTTTCAGACTGTTTAATGTCTTCTGGATCTCATGCTCGGTCTCCATATCAAGAGCTGAAGTGGAATCGTCCATGACAAGAATCGGGCTGTGTTTTGACAATGCGCGTGCGATACTGATCCGCTGTTTCTGTCCACCGGAAAGTCCTACACCGCGCTCACCGATAACGGTCTCATACTGTTCATCCATTTTTTCAATAAAACTGCTTGCCTGCGCACTCGCTGCGGCACTCTTTATCTCGTCAATCTGCATCGTGCTGCGGTTACCCATTTTAATATTTTCTTCAATGGTATCCGAGAACAGGAACACATCCTGTAAAACAACGGCAACGCTTCTTCTAAGCTGTCTTAAAGATATTTTTCTGATATCCACACCGTCGAGTCTGACGGAGCCTTCCGTTGTGTCATAAAAACGATGCAGCATGTTGATGATCGATGATTTTCCGGAACCTGTCGCACCCATAATTCCGAGCGTCTTTCCCTCATTTACCGAAAAACTGATGTCTGATAAAATCTGTTTTCCATCCAGCTTGAAGGAAACATGATCAAACTCAACATTTCCGCTGACATGATCTAACGTTACAACATTCCGGCTATCCTCAATTTCCGGTTTCACCTCATATATCTTTTTGATTTTTTTATATGATGCGACTGCGGAAGACAGGTCGTTTGTCAGCCATCCCATCATTTCCATTGGCCAGGTACAGTTCCTGCTGTATTCCACATATGCGACCAGCGCACCTAATGACATATTTCCATTCATCACAGAAATTCCTCCAAGAATGGTAATTGCCACCGGAAGCACTTTTCCGACAAACTGAAACAGCGGATAATACCGCACCAGCACTTTGGACTGTGAGATGTTCAGATTGTAATAGCGTTCGTTGTGGGACAAAAATTTTTTGATCTCATAATCTTCCCTTGCAAATGCTTTTACCGTGCGCACACCTGCCAGATTTTCCTCTGCAACAGTGGTCAGCACCGCGTTTTCCTCGCTGATATCCTCATAAACTTTATCCAATTTACGCTCCATGATAATTGCCACCACAGCGCAGCAGAGCATGACTGTAACCGGCAGAAATGCCATTTTCCAATTCAGGGAAAACATGCAGTATAAAACAAATACCACATGAATCGTCACCTCGATCAGCAACATTCCCACATAACCTAATGCATTCTGGATTTTATCCACATCATCTTTGACTCTCGCCATCAGTTCTCCTGTATTGGTATCGTCAAAATACCGCATGGACAAGGTCTGAATGTGGTTAAATAAATCTTTCCGCATCTCTGCCCCGATTTTCGAGGACAGGAAATCAAATGTAAACTCCTTACAATAACCAAAAATGCTTCGTCCGATTCCAACGAGCACGATTCCGGTCAACAGCTTCGTCAGAATCTCCATCTGCCCGCCTAAAATAACGTCATCCACAATCTTCTGTGTGATCTTCGGATATAACATATCTAACGCAATGGCAGTGACCATGCTTGCAACGGCAAACACATAACCATACCAGTAACGCCCGATATAACTGCTTAACTTTCTCATAATACCTCCTTGTTTTTTCGAAGAAAAAATGCGACTGCCCATGCAGGAGCAATGCCCAGCAAGTTGTGCCGTATTTATCCTCCCTTGTTTTGCGAATCCCCGGTAAACAAAAACGCTCCGCAGTATCTTCACCACGAAGCGCATTTATCCGCTGATCTGTCTTAAAACATAAAAAGTCCGTGGCGAATTACACCACGGACATATCTCTCATTCCCATAGCAGTGAACTGCTGCTTAAAAAAGTTTACCGAGGTAATTCTTACTATGATTTTGTAATGTTGTGTTATTTGTTGTAAACTGAATCATATCCTTACCTCTCTTTCTTCTTATTTTGCATCTGTAAACGCCACCAAATGTGCCGCTATGATTCTCATGCAATTTAGCTTACTAACTTAGTAAATCATAAAGTTTTTAAATTGTCAACACAATTAACACAAAATCTCCAGATATTTCCAACATATTTTTTCAGATGCTGTCAATAATAGAATTAGGACAAACAACAGCGGCTTGCTTCTGATTTATCAGAAAAATTGACGTTGCTGCACTCCTAAAATAACACAAGGAAAAAATATGGAGGTGAAACCATGAGCGGATCTAATTCAGGTTCTAACACCAGTAAAATGGCTGTACCACAGGCAAAAGAGGCCATGAATCGTTTCAAACAGGAAGTTGCAAGTGAAATTGGAGTACCTTTAAAAGAAGGTTACAATGGTGACTTAACTTCTGCACAGGCTGGAAGCATTGGTGGTGAAATGGTCAAAAAAATGATCATGAAGCAGGAAGAACAGATGAAAAACTAGCCATTAGGAAAAAGCCACTGCACATCTTAGGCATCTGCCCAAGATCTGCGGTGGCTTTTTTGTATATCATTATGTAAACCAGAAAACAATAGAATGCACGCTCTGCGAACATTCTATTGTCATGAATTATTTATTGCAAAACTCTTTTTGCATATTTTGTATCAGGATTATGCTTCTTCAAAATTGCGATAGACAATTCCTTTTTTCACATGCTCTACGACTTCCTCATCAAAATCTGTCAGGCAATCCACGATTGCTAATCCAAAATCGATTGCGGTTCCCATTCCACGGCTTGTGATGATCTTGCCGTCTACAACAACTTTATCGGTCTGATAGTCTGCTGATTTTAGTTCTTCTTCCATCGCAGGATATGAAGTTGCTTTTCTTCCTTCTAACATTCCATATTGTTCAAGAACTGTTGGTGCTGCACAGATCGCTGCCAGATATTTGTCGTTCTTATAAGCCTTTTTCAGAATGTTACCCAGTCCTTCATGCTCTCTTAAATGAATTGTTCCAGGCATTCCACCAGGAAGTACATACATTGCCCCTTCCGCTTCGATCACTTCGTGGAACATAATGTCTGCTTCCACTTCAATGCGGTGTGCTCCTGTGATCATCTTTGAATTCCCGATAGATACTGTCACTGTCGGAATCTCTGCACGACGCAGCATATCTACAACTGTCAGTCCTTCGATTTCTTCAAATCCATCTGCCAAAAATACAAATACTTTGCCCATCATAATCTTTTCTCCTTTATTAACTCATATTATGTATCACAATATTGTTTTTCTTCCTCTTCTTTATTATAATAACTTTATAGAAAAAGTGATAAAAAGTCAACCCGTCACTGACTACGGTATTTCTTTCCCTTTTTCGATTGACATTTTCGTTAAGAATCTGTAAAATAGATTCCATTGAGAATATATTTGTTTCCGTAGCTCAGCTGGATAGAGCGACCGCCTCCTAAGCGGTAGGCCGGGTGTTCGAATCACCTCGGGAACGTCTTTTGTGCCGGAGTTATATACATCATTTCCGGCACTTTATGTTTATTAAGGAGGAATCTCATGAAAGGTTTATTTATTATTAATCCATCATCTGGTAAACAAAATATCGAATCTATGCTGAAAGATATCATGGCAACTCTGATCCTTGACCAGATCTGCTCTCATATTGATGTTTTTTATACCAAAGGTAAAGATGATGCCAAAAATCGTGCTGCCGAATTAAAACCAGGAGAATATGATTTTGTCGTATCTGTTGGTGGTGATGGTACATTAAACGAAGTAACAAATGGTCTGATCTTAAGTGAAAGTAATATTCCTATGGCGATCATTTCTGCTGGTACAGTCAATGACTTCGCTACATATATGAAGCTTCCACAAACAGCAGATGGTTTCTGTCAGATGATCAAAGAATTTCAGATCAAGAAAGTTGACGTCGGACGTGTTAATAATGAATACTTTATTAATGTTCTGGCTGCCGGTATGTTAACAGATATTGCTTACAAAGTTCCAAAAGACAAAAAAGCAGTCCTTGGTAAAATGGCATATTATCTGGAGGGTGTCAAAGAATTTCCAAAGCAGCTGGCACAGAATATGACTTTGACATTTAACAGTAAGGAATTTACTGGAACAGAAGATATCATGCTCTTTTTAGTTGCAAACTCAAAAAGTGTTGGAGGATTTGCTGATGCTGCCCCTCTTGCGTCTGTTTCTGATGGATATTTAGATGTTATGATCATTAAAAAAATGGCACTTCTTACAGAAGCACCAGATCTTATTTTTAAATTATTCCAAGGTGAACATCCTAAGCATCCTTCCATTGAATATTTCCAGACAAAATCTTTATCTGTTCTTCCAACAGAAAAAACTGCTGAAATCGCAATCGACTATGATGGTGAAATATTAGAAGAAGGACTCCCGGTTGATATCTCTATCATGCCAGAAGCCCTCAATCTTATCATCTTACGTTCGACAAATTAATATTATTTTAATTTTACAGAACCAATCCGCTTTCCATTATAACTTACAGTATATTTGCTTCCTTTGCATTTATATGTAAGATTAGAAGCAGGTTGGTTTTTTTCTAACATCACTGTTACATCTTTTAAATGATTAAGTGGAATCTTATATGGTGATAATTTATTCCCTGTTGTAAGGAATCCGTATGCATCATCCTGTAATACCATTTCCATTGTCTTAAATGGTGCAATGGTTTTATAATTATTAAATCCATAGTTTAACATTTTGATCGTGTCTTCATATAATTCATATCCATGAGCACACAAATCCACAACGATCAGTTCCTGATCTCCTCGTTTTGCAAATGTTACAAGTGTTCCACCTGCTTTTGTTGTATACCCTGTTTTTCCACCTTCCACTCCATCGTACACATACATAGTTCGTTTTACCATCTTATGGTGGTTCCAGAGTTCTTTTCCATGTTTGTCCTTATTCGTTGGTGCGATGTAATAATTGGATTTACATGCAACATAGCGGAATGTTTCATTCTCAAGTGCTGCCTTTGAAATCTTAGCCATATCTCTTGCTGTAACATAATGATCATCATCATGTAATCCATTTGTTGTTACAAAGTGAGAACCTGTACATCCTAATTCTTCGGCTTTCTTATTCATTAATTCTACAAACTTCTTTGTAGTTCCTGCTGTATGCTCTGCTGCTCCATTACATGCTTCATTTGCAGATTCAAGCATAATTGCATTCAATACATCGATCAATGGAATCTTCTCACCTGCCTGAATTCCAATATGTGTACTTCCTGGTTCAATACTGTTTACCGCATAACTTGAGAAATTAACTTCATCATAAAGATCTTTATTATTCTCAATTGCTACCAGTGTTGTCAGGATCTTTGTAATACTTGCTGGATAATGACGATCATCGATCTTCTTCTGAAATAGTATCTTTCCTGATTTGGCATCAATGACAATCCCTGACTTTCCATAAATCGATGGCCGTTTTGCTGTTGTTTTTTCTTGTGTTGCAACTCCATCTTTTGCCAGAATATTTGCTGCTGGCACTTGTGATACAGCCAATAATGACACTGCTGCTATCGCTGTAATCTTTTTAAAAGTATTTTTCATGCTCTCTCTCCTTTTTCTTATTAGATTAGACCGAATTTTTTTAATCCTTTTTCAATTCCATCCTCATCTGCTCTTGCTGTCTTATATGGTGCGATTTCTAATAATTCTGGAACTGAATTGCCCATTGCTGTACCATATTTTACATACTGAATCATGTCAATATCATTTGCACTGTCTCCAAATGCATAGGAATCATCCCTTGAAATGCCTGTATGTTCAAGAATTCTTTCAATTCCTTTTGCCTTGTTAACTCCCATTGGTACAAATTCTACAGAATTAACTGGCTCATGATATGTTCCTTTGTATTTGTGTCCTAAAATCTCCTCGATCTCTGGTTTTAAATCAAGATCCATATGATGATATGTCCATTTAGCTACATCAACAGCTTCACTGATCGGATATAATGTTGTTTCACAGTCAACTTCTGTCTTGTTCTTCATTGCAACATAATAGTCATCATGGTTGTCTGGATCATAATATCCATGCTGTTCACCTTCCAGAATGATTCCGATCTTCTGCTTTTTACCCCAATCAATAACTGTCTGCACTTCCTGTTTCGTCATCAATTCTCTATGAATTACTTTTCCCTCATATTCTACATAAGCACCTGCACCTAAGATCATTCCATGAAATCCCATATGAAAATATTCTTCCGGCATCATTCCTTTGCTTCTTCCTGTGCACATAACTGCCTTGTGTCCATTTGCGATCAGCTGATTTACTGCTTTTACCGCTGATTGTGGAATTCCAATTCCTGAATAATGTAGTGTCCCATCAATATCAAAAAATAATGCTGACATAATTTCCTCCATGATCTGTACTGCCAGTTTTTTAATCTTCCTGATCTGTCACCGACTTTTTTACAAGCGTCCGGCACAAAAAACTGACATCGTCTATTATAAATAAACGTTTCGCTCTTTTCAATAGATACAGCGGTTTCTATCTTCCATTTCCGACAAATATCTGGTAGTATAAATATATTATCTATAGAGCATGAAGTACAATAGTATGCACTTCACTGTTTTAAAACAGGAGGTATTCATTATGATTACATTAGAACATTTTGATGAAGTCGACATGAGAGTTGGCACTATTACAGCTGTATCGTTGAATAAAAGGGCAAGAAAACCTGCTTATAAAATCACCGTAGATCTCGGCGATTTCGGAACCAAGAACAGCTCCGCTCAGTTAACCAACTATGAGCCTGAAGAACTGGTTGGAAAGCAGGTAGTCTGTGTATGCAACTTTGAACCCATGAGAATCGGTGATGTAAAAAGTGAAGTACGTCTGCTCGGAAGTGATACCGATGAAGGATGTATCCTTCTTACTTCTCTGACTCCGGTGAAAAACGGAAGTAAAATATTTTAAATCGCCCAGGACTTGCCACCGGCAGCTTCTTCCGAATACCTGATAAATGTAAAACAGGGTCAGAGAACCGTTCTTCTCTGACCCTGTTTTTTATTCATATCTTACATTAATTTTCTGAACAGATCTTTCAGATCTTCTACGCTTGCATCTTTCGGGTTTCCCGGTGCGCATGCGTCTGCATGTGCGGATTCTGCCAGGAACTGAAGATCTTCTTCTTTGATTGCTTCCAGTTTAGTCGGGATTCCTACATCAACAGAAAGCTTCTTAACAGCTTCGATTGCTGCTTTTCTGTACTCATCCTGAGACATTTCATCTACGCCTTTGACACCCATTGCTCTGGCGATCTCACGATATTTCTCACCTGTGCATTCCTGATTGTATTCCATAACGATCGGAAGCATCATTGCGCATGCAACGCCGTGAGGAGTGT
>OLNQ01003719.1_pt1 | contig 12096 bp, 6 predicted proteins | sample 1672821 | NCBI WGS metagenome assembly OLNQ01 (sample SAMEA3136727, study PRJEB25190) | human gut metagenome | biome: human gut; feature: human-associated habitat; material: faeces | place: Austria | collected 2013 | reverse complement strand
CGTCCGCAGCTGCAGGGCGTTGATCGGCTTGGCCATGTAGCCGTCGAATCCGCTCGAGAGTACCTTCTGTTCGTCGGATGCGAAGGCGAAAGCCGTCACGGCGATGATTGGCACGTCGGCCGACTGTTTGCGGATCTGAGCCGTGGCTTCGTAGCCGTCCATCTCGGGCATGTTGATGTCCATGAGCACCAGGTGCGGGGTGTACCGGTTGAATAAATCGACCGCTTCGCGGCCGTTCCAGGCGTGCAGGAGTTTGTATTCGTGCCGCAGGATCGACTCGAAAAGACGGTAATTGCTTTCGTTGTCCTCGGCGATGAGGATTACCAGTTTGTCCTTCTCGACCGTCGGGACGGTCTGCAGCATCTGTGCCGGGATCTTCGCCGGTTCCTGTTTGCCGGGGACGTACGGAAGCGTGAACCAGAAGGTCGAACCTTTGCCCTCTTCCGATTCAACACCGATATTTCCTCCCAAATGCTCTACGATCGTCCGGCAGATGGAAAGCCCGAGCCCTGTGCCCTGCTTGAACGAGTTGAGTTTGACGAAGCGCTCGAAGACTGCGTCCTTCCGTTCGGCGGGGATACCGCAGCCGGTGTCCGCAACCCAGAAATAGAGTTGTCCGGCACGGAGTTCGTAGCCGAAGCGGATCGATCCCCGGTGCGTGAATTTCGCGGCGTTCGTCAGCAGGTTTATCATCAGCTGCGAAAGGCGGTTGCGGTCGGTGCGGACGTGGCAGGTTTCATACCGCTGTTCGAATACCAGCTCCACGTTTTGGTCGGTTTTCAGCCTCATGACGTTCTCTTTCTCGCGCATCAGCTTGTTCAGTTCGAAATCCGTATGGACGAATTCGAGCGTCCCGGCCTCGATCTTCGAAAGGTCGAGGATATCGCTGATGAGTTGCAGCAACAACGTATTGTTGCTTTCGATGATCGACATGTATTCCTGCTTTTCCTGCTCTTCGTCCGTCGAGGCAAGGATGCCCGAAAACCCGACGATGGCATTGAGCGGCGTGCGTATCTCGTGGCTCATGTTGGCCAGGAATGCCGATTTCAGGCGGTTCGACTCTTCGGCACGGTCGCGTGCGGTGAGCAGCTCCTGCTCCATCTGTTTGCGTTCGGAGATCACGAGCGATGTCCCGACCAGCGACAGCGGCCTGCCATCGCAGTCGCGGGTTTCGACCGTGGCCTGTGCCTCGACCCACTCCATGTGCCAGTGCCCGCTCTCGTTGGATACGACGCGGAACTCTTCGCAGACCTTCTCCGTATGCCCTTCGATCAGGTTCCTGTAAGCTGCGCGGACGCGTTCCCGGTCTTCCTTGTGGACTTTCGAGAAGTAGCACTCCTCGTCCACCGCAAGCGAGGCGTTGTTTGCCAGCGACATTCCGGCGGCCATCTTGGCCGCCTTGTTGAGGTCGCACAGGATAGTGTGGTTCGTAAGATCCCATTTCCAGGGGATGATGTTGGCCACGTTGAGCGCCAATGCGAGTTTCCGGTTCACCGAATCCACCTTTTTCTGGGCGTTGTGCAGGGCCGTGCTGTCGATGCAGAAAATGTCGACCGAGTCCTTTCGGTATGAGGGGCAGATGACGACTTCGTAGAAGATATCCACCGGTTTGTGGTAATACGGGAAGGTGATGCTCCGCTTTTCCTTCAGGACGATGTCGATGATCGGCATGAATTGGGACTGCGACTCGGGAAAAACCGTCGATCCGGATTTGCCGATCACATCGTCCTTGCGGTAGAAAGAATGTTCGAAATAGGCGTTTACATCGACGTAAACAGTGTCTATGGCCGTTCCCTGTGCGTCGAACACGGCCCGTTCCTGCATATACAGGATCGGCATGTTGTTGAACAGGTGCGAATATGTGGCCTGGGTTTCCCGCTCCTTCTGGTGGGCTGCGTCGACTTTGCGCAGGACGGCGATCCTCCATTGCTGGAAGATGAGGAATAACAGGAAAATACCGCCGCAGACGCCGATCCATGTTTTATACCGCTCCATGAACGAGGCCGGTTTGTCGAAAAACAGAGTGTTCGTCGGGCAGGTGTTCGGGGAGATGTTGTGCCGGAGCAGTACCGGATAGTTGAAGACGGGTTGTACTCGGACGGGGGTGTAAAAGGGAATGTCGCGCGGCTGCTTGCCCTCCAGCACTGCGTTTACGGTAGCTATCAGCCGGTCGGAATATTCGTTTTCGTCGTATACGTAACCTCCGATCATGCCGCTGCTCTTGAGTCCCGTCGGACGCAGCGAGAACAACGGTACGGACGAACTGGCGATGATCTTGAACGGGTTGGTCATGATTTCGTTGCGCCCGGACATGTTCTTCAGGTAATGCCACGAGGAGAAGAGCACGCCGGTGCGTTTTACGTCGACCGTACTCAGCGAATCGAGCAGTTGGTCTATCCCGATCTCATCGGCCGAATAAACCGTGTATTTTATGCCGCCGTACTTCGAGTCGAGCAGTTCCGCGAGGTCGTGTTCCGTTTGCCGGTTGACGTAGCGTGCGTCGTCTATGAATATGAGCCGATCCATGCCGGGCAGTATGCGCTTCATCAGGTCGATACTCTGGTCGAGATAGGCCGGCGAATAAAGCAGGGTCAGATTGTCCCGGTCTGCCAGTGTCCGCAGAGGTACCTGTTCCGAGGCCGGAATGGGAAGCCTTTTCTGGTAATATTTATCCGGCCCGACAAAATCCTGTTCTGCGCATACGATGGTCGGAATGCCTTTCCATATGCTGTTAATGAAATTGCGCAGCAGCGCCGTAGGGGTTCCGATCAGCACCAGGGCCCGGGGTGGTTTTTTGCCGTATTCTCGCAGGAGGTTCGTCTCGAAGGTCTCGATTTCCCGAGGGGAATCTACCAACAGCAGGTTTATATGCTCGGTGTAGAGTTCCAGGTTTTCGATCTGCTCGACGCGCGCCGTGATGTCGGTAATAATGCCTCTGCTCCACGGGGTCGATTCCGCATAGGTGTTGATGACCAGTATATAATCGCGCTTGTCGCCGGAAGGGCTGCTGACGGCCGGTGCGAGGGGGTATGCTAAAATGCAGCCTAAAAGCAGGGCCCATACGAGGGGCCGGAACCGGAGGCCGGGCCGGGTGGTCGGCATGTTCATGGGGAAAAAGGGACGCAAGGTAGTAGTGTATGACGCAAAAATAGCGGGAGGGGGCTGCCGGAAGACAGCCCCCTCCCTTCTTATGTAAAGTTATCGGTTCATGACCGGTTTGATGTCCTTGATGCGGAGTTGGGTGGTTACCGTCCCCCGGTAGTGGTTCTCTACGATCTGGTAGCATACGTCGATCGGGCGTCCCGAGCGCACCCATTCGTAATGCGTGGGTTGCTGGAAGGCGATCGACTGGATCTTCGTGTTGGGTTTCTGCCGCTGGATCAAATCCATGCGCAGGTGCTCGCACTCCATGCCGACCAGTTTGGCGTCGCCGTGGTTGCTTACGCCGTAGGTCGCGAAGACCGGGGCGGTGTTGCCGGGGCCGAAAGGCTGGAAGCGGTTGAGGTCTTTGCGGAACGCGGGGGTGATGTCCGAGAAGAGCAGTTCGCTGTCGATATCCACCTGCGGCATGAGCATCTGCGGGTCGATGTTCTCCTCGACATAGGCGTTGAACCTGCGCGTGAATTCCTCGACGTTCTCGGGTCGCATCGTCAGCCCGGCGGCATACATATGCCCGCCGAAGTTCTCCAGCAGATCCGAGCACGACTCCACGGCCTGGTAAAGGTCGAAGCCCGGTACCGAGCGTGCCGACCCCGTCACGAAGCCGTTGCTCATCGTCAGCACCACCGTCGGCCGGTAGTAGGTCTCGATCAGGCGCGAGGCGACGATTCCCACGATGCCCTTCATCCACTTGGGATTGTAGATCACCGTGCTCTTCAGCTCTTTCATTGCGGGGTTGCGCTCGATAAAATCGTGCGCTTCCTGCGTCACCGAACGGTCGATCGACTTGCGATCCTGGTTGTAGGCGTCGATGACGTTCCCGAACTCCGCGGCGATGCTTTCGTTACCCTCGATCAGCAGCTCGACGGCGGCGTGACCGCCCGAAGGCGACGCATTCTCGTCGTTCTCGTCCATGCGCATGCGCCCGGCGGCGTTGATGCGGGGACCGATCTTGAAGACGATATCACTGATCGTGATCTCCTTTCCGGTCAATCCGCAGATATCGATAATCCCTTTCAGCCCGAGGCTGGGGTTGCTGTTCAATTGCTTCAGCCCGTAATAGGCGAGGATGCGGTTCTCTCCCGTAATCGGGACGATATCCGAGGCGATACTGACCGCTGTCAGCTCCAACAACTTCTCCAGATCCGAGAACGGGAAATTATTGCTCTTGGCGAACGCCTGCATGAACTTGAATCCCACTCCGCAACCCGATAAATGCTCATACGGATAGATAGAATCCGAGCGCTTGGCATCCAATACGGCGACAGCGTCCGGCAAAGTGGCGTCCGGCATATGGTGGTCGCAAATAATAAAGTCGATGCCTTTCTCCTTGGCGTACTCGATCTTCTCGATCGCTTTGATACCGCAATCCAGCGAGATAACCAGCGACACGCCGTTCTCGGCGGCATAATCGATACCCTTGTAAGAGATACCGTACCCCTCGTCGTACCGGTCCGGGATATAGAAATCCAAGGTAGACGAGTAAGGTCTTAAATACTTGAAGACGAGCGATACCGCTGTCGTTCCATCCACGTCGTAATCGCCGTAGATCAAAATCTTTTCTTTATTCCCCAAGGCTTTGTTCAAGCGCCTCACCGCCTTATCCATATCCGGCATAAGGAACGGGTCGTGCAAATCGTTCAAGCTGGGTTTAAAGAATTTCTTCGCCTCTTCGATCGAAGTGATACCTCGTTGAACGAGCAAGAGACAGATCACCGGGCTGAATCCTAATTCAGCCACCAATTGGTCTCTCTTATGTAACTCTTCTTCTGATGGGGTTTGAAAGTTCCATTTGTTAATCATTATATATTGTTTTTTTCTTTTTTGCTTGCCTGATACTACGGATACCTTGTCATCCTTAATCTACCGTATGACAAAGGCGAGATTTCCGCAATATATTTCAACCCGTAAAGTTAGAAATTAAATATGGTATATCCGGTATGGCTTAAAGAAAATAGTTTTTTTGTTATTATTTTTTTGAAGTAGGAGAATGATTCGTACATTTGCCTAAATATTATAAAATACAATGACGGAAGATATTAAAAAAGCTTGCGAAGTAATGGCCGCAGGCGGCATAATACTTTATCCTACAGACACTATCTGGGGAATTGGTTGCGACGCTACCAATGAAAAAGCCGTACAAAGAGTGTACGAGCTAAAGCGAAGGACAGACAATAAGGCTATGTTGGTCTTGATGGACAGCGAGGCTAAATTGGATAGGTACGTGTCGGATGTTCCCGATATCGCTTGGGATTTGATTAGCGTGTCTGATAAGCCGTTGACCATCATTTACTCAAGTGCCAAGAACTTGGCGACAAATCTATTGGGAGCCGATGGTAGCGTGGGTATCCGTATCACGAACGAGGAGTTCTCCAAGAAATTGTGCGAGCGCTTCCGTAAACCTTTGGTCTCTACTTCCGCCAACGTAAGCGGCGAGCCTTCTCCCGCTAATTTCAGCGAGGTATCGGAGGTGATCAAGGAGGGTGTGGATTATATCGTGAGTTATCGTCAGGACGATATGAGCAAGGCCGCTCCGTCCGGCATTATCAAGTTAGGAGCCGGTGGGCTTGTGCAGGTAATTAGATAAGGATGAAGAAAAGCGTACAAGCCGGAAAATATATTGTCTCGGATTTTATAGCGTCGTCGGTAGTCTGGTTATTATTTAACCTGATACGCTATGAGGAGGTGGCGGTGTATGAAGGGTTTGATACCGTCGGGGCCTTTTTGCTGCATATCCCCTCATTGAAGGGGCAGCTATTGATCCCGTTTTTCTGGTTCGTATTATATTGGTTTTCCGGTTATTATAATAAACCGTTCGGTAAGTCGAGGCTTACTGAGTTGTTCTCTACCCTTGGGAGCGTGTCGATCGGTGTCGTGATCTTGTTTTTTGCCTTAGTGCTGAATGACTTGCCCCGTTCTTATCACGTGTATTATGATATGTTTTTCTCTTTATGGGGATTGCAGTTTGTCTTGACGTATATTCCCCGGTTATTGATTACGCAGGCCGGGTTACGGAAGATAAAGTGCAGGGAATGGGCGTTGAATGTATTGATGATTGGGGCGGGGAAGAAGGCGGCGTGTATTGCCGACGACCTGTATGGTTTGGGTTATAATATCGTCGGTTTTGTCTCCGATGGTACGGAGAAAAAGGGCGGGGTCGCCGGAGATCGTGTGATCGGTAGGCTAGAATCTTTGCCGGTGATCGTAGAGGAGAAAAAGGTGGATGAGCTGGTTGTCGCCTTGGAGACGGTGGATAATAACCGTTTGATGGATATCCTGTATTCGTTATATTGCTATAAACGGCCGATCAAGATATTGGCGGATAAATCCAGTTCATTATCGCAAGTAAAGATCAAGGCGATAAAGGGCGTTCCGCTGGTGGACGTGACGGATAACAACTTCTTGCCCATTGAGCAGAATGTAAAGCTCTTTATGGATAAGACGTTATCTCTGATTTTCTTGGTGCTCTTATCTCCCTTGTTCCTGTATATCGCTTGGCGGGTGAAGCGGGATTCCCCCGGCCCGGTGTTTTTCAGTCAGGAACGGATCGGATACATGGGCGAGCCTTTCATGATCTATAAGTTCCGTACGATGTACACGAACGCCGAGGAGGAAGGCCCGTTGCTCTCTTCCGAGGACGATTCCCGTATCACTCCCTTCGGACGGGTGATGCGGAAATACCGCTTGGACGAGTTACCGCAGTTCTGGAACGTGCTGAAAGGGGATATGTCGCTAGTTGGCCCCCGTCCGGAACGTAAATATTTCATCGAGCGGATCGTGAGGAAAGCCCCCTTCTACTATCTGCTGCATAACGTACGTCCGGGAATCACCTCGTTGGGTATGGTGAAATATGGATATGCCGGCAGCGTGGATGAGATGATCGAGCGCTTGGAATATGATATATTATACTATGAGAATATGTCCTTGATTCTGGACATAACGATTCTCATTTATACAGTTAAAACAGTGTTTACAGGTAAAGGTATTTAAAATGGCAAACGAAGGTTTATTCTATAAATTCTTGTTGTGGAGGGAAAAGCGCATCAAGGAGAAGCATTTCATCCTTATTATCAGTTTTATCGTGGGACTTTGTACGGCAGCCGCCGCCATAATACTGAAACAGCTGATCCATTTCATACAGCATTTATTGACGGGCAATTTCAATGCTGATGGCGTAAATTACCTCTATTTGCTTTATCCGGTGATCGGTATCTTGTTGGCCGGATTATTCGTGAAATACATCGTGCGGGATGATATCAGCCACGGTGTGACGAAGATATTGTATGCCATCTCGCAACGAAAGAGCCGTATCAAGCCGCATAATACATGGACCTCTATCGTAGCCAGTTCCGTGACGATCGGCTTTGGTGGATCGGTCGGGGCGGAGGCTCCTATCGTATTGACGGGGGCGGCTATCGGTTCTAATCTGGGGCGGGTGTTCAAGATGGAGCAAAAGACGTTGATGTTGCTCGTGGGATGTGGTGCCGCCGGAGCGATCGCCGGTATCTTCAAGGCGCCTATCGCCGGGTTGGTGTTCGTTATCGAGGTATTGATGCTGGACCTTACGATGACTTCCGTGCTTCCTTTGCTGATCTCGTCGGTGACGGCGGCTACGATGTCTTATATCTTTACCGGCACCGAGGCCATGTTTAAGTTCTCTCAGACCGAGGCATTCGAGATCGAGCGTATTCCTTACGTGCTCTTGCTGGGTGTTTTTTGCGGATTGGTATCCCTTTATTTTACCCGTGTGATGAACAAGGTGGAAGGGATGTACCGGAAGTTGGGTACGTATTGGAAGAAGTTCATGTTGGGGGGGGTGATGCTGAGTATTTTGATATTCCTGTTCCCGCCGCTATATGGTGAGGGCTATGATACGATCGGCTCGTTGCTGAACGGGCAGTTCTCGCATATCATGGACAAGAGTTTGTTTTACGATCTGAACGATACCTATTTCGGGGTCTTGATCTTCTTGACCTTGATCTTGCTTACGAAGGTATTCGCTTCCAGCGCCACGAATGCCGGAGGGGGGTGCGGTGGTATTTTCGCTCCTAGTTTGTATCTGGGCTGTATCGCCGGTTTTATCTTTGCGCATACGTCTAATTATTTCCCGTTCACGATGTATATCTCGGAGAAGAATTTCGCTTTGCTGGGTATGGCGGGTATCATGTCTGGGGTGATGCACGCTCCTTTGACCGGGGTTTTCTTGATCGCCGAGCTGACGGGTGGGTATGATTTGTTCCTCCCCTTGATGATCGTCTCGATCAGTTCCTATATCACGATCCTTATGTTTGAGCCTCATAGTATCTACTCCATGCGTTTGGCGCAGAAAGGCGAGTTGCTGACGCACCATAAGGATCGGGCGGTGCTTACCTTGCTACGGGCGGATAGCGTGATCGAGAAAGATTTCCAGATGGTGTCTCCGGAGATGACGTTGGGCGATATGGTAAAGGTTATTTCCCGAAGCGGGCGTAACACCTTCCCTGTTGTGGACGAGCGGGGCGTGTTGCTGGGTATCGTCTTGCTGGATAATATCCGGAATATCATGTTCCGTCCGGAGTTGTATAATCGTTTCCATGTATCGAAGTTCATGGTTTCCGCCCCGGCCAAGATCGTAATCAACACGCCGATGGATCAGATCATGCAGACGTTTGACGATACGAAAGCGTGGAATCTTCCGGTGGTCGATGAGAATGGCCATTATATCGGCTTTATGTCGAAATCGAAGATATTTAATTCCTATCGGGAGGTATTGGTCGATAACTTTTCCGGGGACTAACTTGTTAAAAACAGATCCAATTTATTGTACATGAAGAAAGAGGATTTACGAATCGTATATATGGGCACTCCCGATTTCGCCGTGGAGAGCCTGCGTGCCTTGGTAGAAGGTGGATATAATGTGGTAGGTGTCATTACGATGCCGGATAAGCCGATGGGCCGTCATGGTAGCGTGCTTCAGCCGAGTGCCGTGAAGCAATATGCCGTATCGGTGGGTCTTCCGGTCTTACAGCCAGAGAAGTTGAAGGATGAGGCGTTTTTGGAGGAACTGCGTGCCTTGCGGGCGGATTTGCAGATCGTGGTGGCGTTTCGTATGCTGCCGGAGGTGGTCTGGAATATGCCCCGTCTGGGAACTTTTAATCTGCATGCCTCCTTGCTTCCGCAATACCGGGGTGCCGCTCCGATCAACTGGGCGGTTATCAATGGTGATACGGAGACCGGCGTGACTACTTTCTTTCTTACGCATGAGATCGATACGGGTAAGATCATCCGTCAGAGACATCTGCCGATCGCCGATACCGACGATGTAGAAACCGTTCACGATGCCTTGATGGCGATGGGGGCGGGGTTGGTTACCGAGACCGTGGACTTACTGTTGGATGGAAAAACAGACGCTATCCCCCAAGAGGAATTCTATAAGGATGCCGCCGAGTTGCGTCCGGCCCCGAAGATATTCAAGGATACCTGTCATATCGACTGGAACCAGCCGGTGAAGAAGATCTATGATTTCGTCCGTGGGCTTTCTCCTTATCCTGCCGCTTGGACGGAATTGATCTCTGAGGATGGCAAACGTCTGGCTTTAAAGATTTACCAGGCAGAGAAACGTCCGGCGGAGCATAACTTCCCGGTCGGCTCTATCCATACGGATCATAAATCGTATATCGACGTGGCCGTGAAGGACGGTTTTCTTCGCTTGCGTTCCTTGCAACTTGCCGGAAAGAAACGGATGAATATAACGGACTTCCTGAATGGTTTCAAGCAAATCGCGGAATATACGGTTGGCTGATGAACGGGACGAGACGTATCATATACATTACGTTAGGAACGTTTTTTCTCATATTGGGAGCGATCGGTATCTTTGTCCCTTTGCTCCCGACCACTCCTTTTTGGTTACTGACTTGTTGGTTTTATGTCCGTAGCTCGGAGAAGCTTTATAACCGGGTGATGAGCAATCGTTATTTCGGGCCGCATATTAAGGGCTTTGTGGAAGATAAGGCTATTCCTTTGCGTTCCAAGATTATCACGATCGCTATCATGTGGCTATCTACGATCATTACTTCCCTTTTGCTAGTCGGCTATTGGTGGGTGAAAGCTTTGTTAGGGCTTATCAGTATCGGGGTCTCATGGCATATCCTCTCTTATCCTACTAAAAAAGAATGAGATAACCTGTTCATCCATAGGATTACTGGGGTTATCCCTCTTTTATCGCTTTCTATCGTAGCCTTACTACTTTATCGGTCTTCTTTCAAGGCCTCTTCTAAGCTGATTCCTAGAGCTTCAGCTACTCCCTTACCGTAAGCAGGGTCTGCCTTGTAGCAATTGCGTACGTGGCGTTGCTTGATGAACAGTTGGGCGTTACCCATCGCACGGGCGGTATTTCCGAATAACAACTGTTGCTCTTCCGGCGGCATCAAACGGAATAAGGCACCCGGTTGGCTGTAGTAATCATCATCGTACTCACGCTCGTTGTAATTATAAACATCCCCGTGTACTTTCAAAGGCGGTTCTTTCTTCTCGGGAGAGTCTTTCCATTCGCCGAAGCTGTTAGGTTCGTAACCCTTTGCGGCTCCATAGTTTCCGTCTACACGCATCGCTCCGTCACGGTGATAGGCATGGAACGGACAACGGGGCTTGTTCACCGGGATCTGCTCTAGGTTCACGCCAAGGCGGTAACGCTGGGCGTCGCCATAAGAGAATAGACGACCTTGTAACATCTTGTCTGGGGAGAAGCCGATGCCTTCGACAGTATTCATCGGGTTGAATGCGGCTTGCTCCACGTCTTGGAAATAATTCTCCGGATTACGGTTCAACTCGAGGATACCGACATCCATTAACGGGAAGTCCTTATGCGGCCATACTTTCGTGAGGTCGAATGGGTTGATCGGATAGGTCTCGGCCTGCTCTTCAGTCATCAATTGGATCTGGAATTTCCATTTCGGGAAGTCCCCACGCTCGATACTCTCGAACAAATCACGCTGATGGGATTCACGATCCTTGGCGATGATCGCAGCCGCTTCCTCGTCACTCAAGTTCTTGATACCTTGCAGGGTTCTGAGATGGAACTTCACCCAGATACGTTCGTTCTTATCGTTGATAAAACTGTACGTATGGCTACCGAAACCATGCATATGTCGATAAGAGTAAGGAATGCCGCGAGAACTCATCGTAATCGTTACTTGATGCAGGGCCTCGGGAAGCAAAGTCCAGAAATCCCAGTTGTTATCCTCGCTTCGTAGATTCGTTTTCGGGTCACGTTTGATCGCATGATTCAAGTCAGGGAATTTTAGGGGATCACGCAAGAAAAATACCGGGGTGTTGTTACCCACTAAGTCCCAGTTGCCCTCCTCTGTGTAGAATTTCATGGCGAATCCACGGATATCACGCTCTGCGTCGGCTGCTCCACGCTCTCCGGCTACGGTGGAGAAACGGACAAAGCAGTCAGTTTTCTTGCCTACCTCGCTGAAAATAGCCGCTTTCGTATACTTTGTGATATCATGTGTAACGGTAAAGGTACCGAATGCGCCGGAACCTTTGGCGTGCATGCGTCTTTCTGGGATCACTTCACGGTCGAAGTGCGCTAGCTTCTCAATGAACCAAGGGTCTTGTAATACCATCGGGCCACGTGGCCCCACTGTTTGTACGTTCTGATTGTCCGCAACAGGGCGCCCGTTGGCGGCAGTTAGTTTTTTGTCTTCCATAACTTTAGTTTTTATGTCGCAATAAAGAATTTTAGATAAAGTAATCTTTAAATAAAACTGTTTAGAAACAACAATTGTTTTTAACTTCCTGACAAAAATAAGATGTTGTTAGACAGTTGTCAAATAGTTAATATCTATAAATATATAGACGGGTAGTAGAAACTCAGTGGGGATAGGCGCATGAGTTATAAAAGTATCTTAGTTTCATCGCCCCATACGCCTAAGATACTTCGCCAATGAACTT
>OLNQ01003712.1_pt1 | contig 12105 bp, 10 predicted proteins | sample 1672821 | NCBI WGS metagenome assembly OLNQ01 (sample SAMEA3136727, study PRJEB25190) | human gut metagenome | biome: human gut; feature: human-associated habitat; material: faeces | place: Austria | collected 2013 | reverse complement strand
GCAGACCTGTTCAGCTACGGCGTGGTGGCCGAGGTCAAGCAGGTGCTGCGCGTCTACGGGGCTTGTTTCTTTCGTTTCTGGTGTTCAGTATTTCAACCAGATGAAAGATGACATTATGGAATCTATTTAAAATTATATAAGTTTTTTTGGAATTCCTCAAAAATACGTGAATATTGTATTAAGGAGAAAAAACATGGCTACAAAAGATAAAAAATCTGAAGTATTGACAGATGAAAAAAAAGATCAGCTTTTGAATGACGCTTTAAAAGCAATTGAAAAAGAATATGGAAAAGGTTCTATTATGAAATTAGGTGATAGAGCTGCAGTATCTGTAGATGCGATTCCTAGTGGTTCTTTAGCATTAGATAAGGCTTTAGGGATTGGCGGATATCCAAAGGGAAGAATCATTGAAATCTTTGGACCGGAATCCAGTGGTAAAACAACACTTGCTTTACATGCAATTGCGGAATGTCAAAAGCAGGGTGGCAGATGTGCATTTATTGATGCTGAAAATGCCATTGATCCAGTATATGCAAAACATTTGGGTGTTGATATTGATGAATTGATTCTATCGCAGCCTGATTCTGGAGAACAGGCATTGGACATCACTGAATTATTGATCAAGTCTGGTGCGATTGATCTAGTTGTTGTGGATAGTGTTGCAGCACTTGTTCCACAGGCAGAATTAGATGGTGAAATGGGAGATGCTTCTGTAGGCTTGCAGGCGCGTTTGATGTCAAAGGCAATGAGAAAGCTTGCCGGTGTTATGAACCATTCCAATACAACAGCAATCTTTATTAACCAGTTAAGAGAAAAAGTTGGTGTAATGTTTGGAAATCCTGAAACAACACCTGGCGGTAGAGCGTTGAAATTCTATTCTTCTGTTCGTTTAGATGTTAGAAGAAGTGAGACATTGAAAAATGGTGCAGATGCTTATGGTAACGTCACAAAGATCAAAGTTGTGAAGAATAAGGTTGCGCCACCATTCAAGACGGCTACAGTGAATATTATCTATGGAGAAGGTATTTCTCATTCTGATGAATTAATCAATCTCGCAGTTGAAAATGATATCATTGAAAAAGCTGGTGCATGGTTCTCTTATGAAGGAGAAAAGATTGGTCAAGGTATCAATTCTGTTAGAGAATATCTGAAAACACATCCTGAATTTGAAGAAAAGGTAACTGCACAGCTGAAAGCTGTCATGTATCCTGAAGAAGAAAGTGAACAGGCATAGTATGTAAGAAGCATCCATGTGGTGCTTCTTTTTGATATAATAATGCAGATGAACTACATAGAAATGAATCAGCAGTTTCAAAAGTATAAGAAATTAATTGTGACATTGAATCAATGGATTACATATGTTTTTTATATGTTATATCCATTGGATCTGCTGTATTTATTTTTGAATAGAAAAGAATTACTTGTGAGAAGTATTCTTGTTCCTGGATGCAGTTTTATTCTTCTTTCTTTTATCCGTAAGAAAATTGCACGCAAAAGACCATATGAAGTCTATGCCTTTAAACCAGTCATTGAAAAAGAAACAAAAGCAAACTCTATGCCGTCAAGACATGTATTTTCTGCATGTCTGATAGCAATGGTTTGCCTGGAAATCAATACAACATTTGGATGTGTTTTATTGTTTCTTGCGCTTATCAGTGCAGTATTGCGCGTCATTGGCGGGGGACATTTTGTAAGCGATGTTGTGGCTGGCTATATTACAGGAATTGTTTGTGGGATTTTACTTTTTTTATAGATGAAGGCTCATATATTTATGAATAGCTGAATGTGATAATGATCATCTACATATTCTTGTAATGTTCCATGGTGTTTATGGATTAGATCATTCATGGAATGAATATATGCAAGATCTGGTTTTTTGGATGATTTCTGTGTTGTGATTTCAAGAAAGAGTTTATTCTCTTGTTGCGTACATTTTATTTCCATATATTTTCTTAAAGAATTTTCATGTATTGTTTCCACAGCATTGTCTATGAAATGAGAGAGTAATAGACAGAAATCAATAAATTCCTTTGAAGTGTTTTTTTGAACATGCATTGAAATGTTAAATTGAATATCTAGGTATTTCTTTACTTTATGCTGGAGCAAAGCATTCATATAAATATTAGTGCTGTAATTTGAAGTTGTGTTAATTTCGATTTTATCTGTCACTGAAGAAATATATTGTAAAGCATCTGCGATTTGATCATGTTCCAGCATAGAATGAATCATAGATAGATCGTGAATAAAATCATGCTTTTGTTGAGAAATGTTTTCTGTCTGTGCCAATGTGAATTCATATTGATGATGTGCAAGTTTTAAGATTTCTTCTTGCTCTTTCATCTGTTTTAAAATACTCTCCTGTTTCTGATTTTGAAAAAATAAAAATGAAATAATACAAACGATTACACATATTACGATAGATACAAGAAAGTAAAATACTGTTTTTGTTTCAACTTGAGAGGCAATGAGAATGAAACTTGTTCCCGCAATGATGATATTAAATATACAATGAATTGTAATTTCTTTGCTTGAATCATCATGATCACTTTGTAGAATCAATGAAAATAGAATCTGTACAATTGAAGCAAGAATTGATTCATTGATAGACAAATTATGAGTAAAAAAATATAACCCGTGCACGCTATACTTTAAACTGCAAAGAAATACTATTTTAGAAGAAAATTCCAATAATTGAAGAGGATTTTGCTTTTGCTGTTCAAAGAAGAATACTATAGAAAATGTAATTGTAATAAGAATTGTTTCTATAAGAATTGGAAGCTGAAAATATGAAATGATGAATGATATAAATAGTATCAAAAATATAAATTCAAAATATATTTTTCTTTGTACATTAATATTTCTAAAACACAACATAATGTAAAGAAAACACCATGTTCCAGTATAAATGAGTATGTCTTTCATGGATAATCCTCCGCGTTATTCTAAATGCAATCCAGTTTTTTTAACTAAATATAGAAATAATGAATAAAAGGATAGAATAGGGGTAAGAATCAATACAAAAAACTCTGAACTTACAGTAATTATAGAATTGTTAAATACATTGAATGACAGAATTAAGCAAATGAAATCAATGCTCCAATAGAATAATAAATCTTTCACTGTTTCTTTTCGAATGACTGCATAAACAATTGTTTGTGTAATGTTATGATTCTTTTTGTGAAATTGAACAACAAGGAAAGAAAGGACAGCCCAGCCGAGTGGATCTAGAAGCAAACCATAGATTATAAAATCTAAAAAATAACGGAACAAATGATCTGAAATATTATTTTCAGTGAAAAACAATATCTGGTGTTTTGTAAGGAACAATAAGATAAATAGTGCAAAGCCACCGAATACTAAACTGGCAATGATAATTATTTGTAATAAATATTTTTTGTTCATAGGAAACCTTCTTTCTTGATTCCAATATAGGAAGAAAGAATTCATAAGACAATAACGCATGTCTAATTGATGTTTTTATTGTCTAAATGTTCTGAAAGATTTTTTGTAGATATTCATGAAATGCTATTTGCTTTCTTCGTATACTTACATATTCTATAGATTGATTATCCAATGTAATTTTAGAATCATTGAATTCTGAGATGTGTCTGTAATTAACCATGATTGATCGATCAATCCATATCATAGAGTCTTTACTTTGTTCATATATGCTTTTTAAATTTGTATCAAATATACGAATGCTTGAGGAATGAAGATAGACAAATATTTTTCTGTTTTCACGCGTGATTTTATAAATTGAAGACAATGGAATGTTTTGTAGTCCATGCATAGTTTTGACACAAATATATTTTTCAGTGTATTGATGAATCAATTTTGTTAAAACGTTTTGAATTGTATTGTCATCATCACTTTTGAGAATATATCCAATAACGTTTTGTGCGAATGCTTCCTGCATTCGATCAGAAATTGCTGAGACATAAATAATATACTTTGTTAGACTTCTACATTTTGAAGATTCGTATATACCATCTTCCTTATCTAGTTCAATATCGAGCAAAAGAAAATCACAATTGTTTTTGGAAGTTAAAAAAGAAGTAATACTGTTGTAACTTTGTATTTCTGTATTGCTTTGTATTTGTTTGAGGATTTGTATGATTCTATTCGTATCGAATATTGAATTATCAATAACTGCAATTTTTAACATAATATCTTTTCATTATTTTGACTCATGAATCGACAATGTGCAACAAAAAATCAAATGAGTAGAAAACTCATATGAGAGACACAACTAATTTCTAGAGTTTAAACTGTAATCGCTTGTGAAAAAGTAACAATAATTGTATAATTACAGATGGGATAATTTCTCAAATCACACGCAATATGGAGGACATAAATATGGCACAGATCATAATTGCTGTGATTGCAGGTATTGTTGTAGGTGTAATCCTAATGTGGATTGCTGGAAAAATGGGCCTGGATCGTAATAAAGAAAAGAGCCAGGGCATTATTGATGAAGCAAATTCCAAAGCGGAGACAATGATCCGTCAGGCAAATCTCGATGGTAAGCAGCAGGTTTATGAAATGAAGCTGCAGGCAGAAAAGGAAATCAAGGATCAGAAAGATAAGATTCAATTAACAGAAAATACTCTTCTGCGTCGAGAAGATAGTTTGAATTTCCGCGAAGAGAACTTAAGAACACAGGAATCTAAACTAACGGATAAAGAAAAACTCGTTGACAGCAAGCTTGCTAATCTCAGTAAAAAGGAAGATGAATTGCAGGAAAAGATTGATAATCAGGTATGTGTACTAGAACAGGTTGCACATTTATCTCAAGAAGATGCAAAGAAAGAATTGATGGAACTTGTTGAAAAGAAGACAGAAAGTGAAATCGCTACTTACTTGCGCGATCGCCAGGAAGAGGCTGAAACAACTGCTTCTGATTATGCTAGAAATGCAATTGCATTAGCTATTCAAAGATATTCACAGGATGAAGTCATTGAAAGAACAGTTTCTACAGTGACACTTCCAAGTGAAGAAATGAAGGGTAGAATCATTGGTAGAGAAGGCAGAAACATCCGTGCAATTGAACAGGCAACAGGTGTTGATCTTATTATCGATGATACACCAGATGTTATTACAGTCAGCTGTTTCGACCCAATTCGTAGAGAAATCGCAAGACAGTCTCTTGAGATTCTGATGAAGGATGGAAGAATTCAGCCAGGACGTATTGAAGAAGTTATTAACAAGGTAACAAAAGAACTGGATGAAACAATCTTCAAGATTGGTAATGAAACAGTCTATAAGCTTGGTATCGGTAAAATGAATCGTGAATTGATCCGTCTTGTTGGTCGTTTACGTTTCCGTTACAGCTATGGTCAGAATGGCCTGGAACATTCTATTGAAGTAGCTAATTTTGCGGGTATGATGGCTGCTGAACTTGGATTGAACCAGGTATTGGCAAAGCGTGCAGGTTTATTGCATGATATTGGTAAAGCAGTGGACTTTGAACAAGAAGGAAGCCACGTTGAACTTGGTGCCAAGTTTGCTAAGAAATATGGTGAAAATCCTATTATTGTCAATGCAATCGAATCTCATCATGGAGATACAGAAGCTACAGATATCATTGCAGTACTCGTTGCTGCAGCAGATACAATTTCTGCAGCTAGACCTGGAGCTCGCTATGAATCCATGGAAGGCTATATTGAGCGTTTAGAAAATCTTGAAAAGATTGCCACAAGCTTCGATGGCGTTGAAAAAGCTTTCGCAATCCAGGCTGGTAGAGAAATTAGAATCATGGTTCAGCCAGAAAAGATCGATGATATTACAATGGTAAAGGTTGCTCATGATATTCGTGAAAAGATTGAAAATGAATTAACTTATCCTGGTCAGATCAAAGTGACTTTGATTCGTGAAGTTCGTGTTCAAGAATTAGCTAAGTAATCAGTAAATTGACATCTCTGATAAGGAGGTGTCTTTCTTTTGCTTTTAAGTTAGCTTTTACTAACTTTTGTATTTTTTTCACAAGTTAGTTGTCGGAAAAATTCATGGGTGCTATAATCTTTCAAAGAAGGAGGAACATTATGCCAGTAACAGTTGATAAGGATACTTGCATCGGTTGTGGTGCTTGTGTAGGTGTATGCCCAGTTTGCACTATCTTTAGATGATGAAGGTAAGTCCAGTTGTGACGAAAGCGTATGCATTACTTGCCTCTCTTGTGTAGGAGCTTGCCCAGTTTCTGCAATTTCTGAGAAGTAAGGGAAATAAAAAAACCAGTTTTCACTGGTTTTTTTATATTCTACTGCATGTTTCTGATATAATACATACTCACGGAGAATAACTATGAATAAAGATTATCAATTACCAAGTCAAAAAGACGAAGCAAAAAGAAGCAGAAATGAAGTTGAAATAGAATATGGTCTGTTCTCTATGAATGACCAGTTAGAAGAATTAGGAAAAAATAAAAAATACTATATTCGTACATATGGCTGTCAGGCTAACGTTAGAGATGGTGAAAGTATTGCGGGTATGATGGAAGTTATGGGTTTTACAAATACAGAAGATACAGCAGAAGCCGATGTATTGATTTTTAATACGTGTGCAGTTAGAAGAGCTGCAGAAGAACATGTATTAGGTGAAATCGGCATGCTAAAGGGATTGAAGAATGAAAATCCTGATCGTATTTTCTGTGTATGTGGATGTATGGCGCAGGAAGAAAGTGTTGTACAGGAAATCTTGAAGAGCTATCCTCAGGTAGATCTGATTTTTGGTACACATAATATTTATCGTTTGCCAGATCTGTTAAAGGAAGTCATGACAACGAAGAAAAGAAAGGTCGAAGTTCTTTCTGAAGAAGGAAGAATCATTGAAAATCTTCCTGTTAAGCGTACACAGAATGTAAAGGGATATGTAGATATCATGTATGGATGCAATAAGTTCTGTACATACTGTATTGTTCCTTATACACGTGGAAAAGAAAGAAGCAGAAGAATGTCTGACATCATTCGTGAAGTGAAGCAGCTGATTCAAAATGGTGGTAAAGAAGTCATTCTTTTAGGACAGAATGTCAATGCATATGGCAAGGATCTTGGCATGGATGATGGCTTTACAGATCTATTGATTGCGGTAGCAGAAACAGGAATTGAAAGAATTCGTTTCTATTCTTCTTCTCCTAGAGACTATTCTGAAAGCACAATCCAGGCGATGCTGGATCACCCGAATATTATGCCAGCTCTGCATTTACCAGTACAGTCTGGTTCAAATGAAGTATTAAGACGTATGGCAAGAGGATATACAGTTGAACAATACAAGGAAGTATTTGACCGTTTGAAAAGTAAAATTCCAAACATTACATTTACAACAGACTTGATTGTTGGCTTCCCTCAGGAAACAGATGAAGAATTCCGCGATACAATTGCACTTGTTGATTATTGTAAGTTTGATGGTGCTTTCTCTTTCATGTATTCACCACGCGAAGGAACACCTGCTGCACGTATGGATGGTCAGATTGATGCTGCAGTGAAAAAAGAAAGACTGCATGAACTCAATGAACATATTAATCATTGGGCAAAAGAAAATAATCAAAAGTATTTGCATAAGACAGTGAAGGTTTTATGTGAAGGTAGAAGCAAGAAAAATGCTGCAGTGTATTCTGGATATTCAGAAGAAAATAAACTTGTTAATTTTACTGGTCAGGAAGGATTGGAAAACCAGATCGTTGAAGTTGAAATTACAGAAGTGCGCAGCTTCTCTTTGAATGGGAAAGCATTGTGATAAAAACGTCTTTGTTTTATAATGATGACGTAAAAATGAACATTGAAAAATAATTGGAGGAAAGATATGAGTAGAGTACGAATTTTTGCTCTCGGTGGTCTGGACGAAGATGGAAAAAACATGTATATCATCGAAAATAATGATGATATCTTTGTTTTGGAATGTGGTTTGAAATATCCAGATGCGGATCAGCTTGGAATTGAAATGATTATTCCTGATTTTACTTATTTGATCAATAATAAGGATCGTGTGAAAGGCTTGTTTATTACGCATGGACATGAAGATGTCATTGCTGCTTTACCGATGCTTTTAAAGCAGGTCCCTGATATTCCTGTATATATGGCTCCATTAACTGCATTGATGTTTGAAAGACGTGCAAAGCAGTATGGTTTAGGAAAATTGAATATTCATAGAGTCAGAAGAAACAGTACATTCAAGATTGGAAAGACTGAAATCAAAACATTTGGAACAACACAGTCTATTGCGGATGGATTTGGTGTCGCAATTAAAACAAGTGATGGATATATTGTGTATACTTCTGAATTTATTGTTGACTATGATATTAAAAATGAAGCATTCTCAACAGATATTACAAATATTACTGATTTAGGACATGATGAGGTACTGGCTTTATTGTGCGAATCTGTTGGTTCAAATCGCCCAGGTCATTCTGCACCTTCTCATCGTATTACAGAAGTCATTGACCCGTATTTTGAAGATGCGAAGGGTAGAATATTAATTACTGTATACAATCAGAATATCTATCGTGTCATTGAAATCATTGAACTGGCGAATAAATACAATCGCAAGATCATGATTTATGATGATGAATTACGTAAGTTAATGAATGATATGGCAAAGCTTGGCTATTATCATATTCCTGCAGGATTGGAAGTATCTAAGGATTCTTTCAGCAATGATATGGAAAATATCGTTATTATCGTTGCGGGAACAGGTTCTACGATCTTCAATAAAGTACATAAGATTGCTACAAAGGAAGATGCATTGATTGAAATGCATAAGACAGATACAGTTATTATTACATCTCCTGCAGTACCTGGCACAGAAAGATATGAAGCAGGTATGGAAGATGATTTGTATAGAGAGGCAGATCGCGTAGAAGCAGTGGATACAAAACGTGCATTCTCTATGCATGCATCCATTGAAGACATCAAGATGATGGTGTATCTCATGCATCCAAAATACTATATGCCTGTCAAAGGTGAATATAGACAATTGATTTCTAATGCAAATATTGCTTTAGATATGGGCTATAGTGCAGCAAATATCATTGTTATGGACAATGGTCAGGTTGCTACTTTTGAAGATGGCAAGATCCAGAAGAATTTTGATTCTGTGGATGTTGGTGATGTAATGATCGATGGTGGCGATTCCCTGGATGCAACAGGTATGGTCATTAAAGATCGTGAAACTTTGAGTACAGATGGTGCTATTATTATTGGTATAGTTGTGAATCACGCGACAAAAGAAATTATTGGCGGACCAGATGTACAGTCTAGAGGTGTTATCTATCTGAAAGATGCTGATTATATTGTGAAGCAGATTGGCGTCTTGATGGAAAACACGATTAATGAGGCAGTGAAAGAAAATCGCTATGATAATATGTCAGTGCGTGCAGAAGCAAGAGAAAAGATTGCTCGCTACGTATTGCATGAAACTGGAAAGAGACCAATGATTCTTCCAGCAATCATAGAGATCAATACAAAGGATTAAGAGGGAATTGTGGCTAGAAAAACAAAAGCACAGTTAAAAAGAGAAAGAGATAGAGAAATCAAGCAATGGATCACAGTTGTGATCCTTTTCGCATTGATGATCATTGGATTAATGAAATCCGGTGTTGTTGGGTTGTTTCTGTTTAATCTGCAAAGATATTTGCTTGGGTTTTTATTCTGGGTCATTCTAGGTTCATTTATTGTTATGATACTGATGAATGTCATGAACCGTCATCATGAAAATGATGATGTTAATCCAGTACCATTTATTCTTGTAGATTGTGCAATCTTATTGATTTGTTCCTATATTTCAACACAGGATACTGGTATTCCAGTATTTATGCAATACATTGTTCATATTGCAGATTACTTTAAAACAAGTGATGCAGTGATTGGCGGAGGTATGATTGGTTCTTTGCTGTATGCCATTTCTTCCATGTTATTTGGAAGAATTGGAGTTATCATTGTAATCATTGTTCTTTTGATCATTTCTATGTTATTAATTGTTTCCTTAGATGTTTATAAGAAAGCTTTCTATACGATTTTTGAATTCTTTAAAACACCAGAAAGAGAAGAAGAAGAGGAAGAAGCTGTTGTTGAACAGCCAGTGGAAGAAGCAAAACTTAAAAACCTCTGGATCATGCTGGAAGAACATAAAGAAAAAAAAGCAGCAAAGAAAGCATTGCCTGGCTCGATCAATGTCGATGAAAATGTGGAAAGCAGCGATACAATGGATATTTTGACAGAAGAAAAGAAAGAAGAGCCACATATTACGAAATTGATTAATATTACAGCGGATCGTGATACGGAAGAAATTCCTGTTGTATCCATTCCTGGAAAAACGATTTCTTCTGAAAAATCTGTATTCATTAATGTGGATGATCTGCAGGATTCCTATGAGAATTTTGAACAAGATGAACCGCAGGATGATTTTGAAAAGACAGCTGAGTTGAGCTTTGATGAACCAAAGCATGAAGAAATAAAGAAAAATAACGCTGTAGAAGAGACTGCTGTTGAAGAAGAAGTGGAAGAAGCACAATCACAGGAAACCGCAAAGAAACCTGAAGTGAAGCTTTCTAAAAAGCCATATAAGATTCCAAACGCAAGAATGATTTCTCAAATGCTTGATCCTTTACCTTCTAAGAATGCCAATATGGATAATGAAATTGCCGCAAAAGAGAAGGGTGAGTTATTGATCAATATTCTGCATAACTTTGATATTGAAGCACAGTTGATTGATACACATATTGGTCCATCTGTTACGCAATTTGAAATCAAGCCAGATGCAAGTGTGAAAGTATCTAAGATATTATCTCTTGCGGATAATATCAAAATGGCTCTTGCTGCAAAAGATGTTCGTATTGAGGCACCAATTCCTGGACGAAATGCGGTTGGTATTGAAATTCCGAATGTGAAGAGCACACCAGTTAAATTAAGAGAAATTATCTCAAATGTCAGTGAAAAAGATAAGAAGCAGCCATTGCTGTTCTTTGTTGGCAAAGATCTATTAGGTCAGACAGTAACATGTCGCTTAGATAAAATGCCGCATTTATTGATTGCCGGTGCAACGGGTTCTGGTAAATCTGTATGTATGAATGCAATCATTACATCTCTACTGTTAAGAACAGATCCAGAAGATGTCAAGATGCTGCTTGTGGACCCTAAAAAGGTTGAATTTACACCATATTCAAGAATTCCACATTTAATTGGGCCTGTTATCAATGATCCAAATCAGGCAAACAATGCTTTAAAGGCAATTGTTCAGATCATGGATGAAAGATATAACATATTCGCTGCAGCTGGTGTCAGAAACATTGAAGTATTCAATGAAAAAGTCAGACAGCAGAATGGTGCAAAGAATCCTGATGGATCTCCATGTCCTAAGAAGATGCCTTATATTGTTGTCATTATTGATGAGCTGGCAGATTTGATGGCAGTTGCTGGAAAAGATGTTGAACAGTCCATTCAAAGAATTACACAGCTGGCACGTGCTGCCGGTATTCATTTGATCGTTGCAACACAGCGTCCATCTGTAGATGTTATTACAGGTATTATCAAAGCAAATATTCCTTCTAGAATTGCATTTGCCGTTTCTTCTGGAACGGATTCTAGAACGATTCTGGATCATGCTGGTGCGGAAAGACTGCTTGGTAATGGTGATATGCTGTATATGCCAATTGGTGCAAGTTCTGCAATGCGTACACAAGGTGTATTTGTTACAGATGATGAAGTTCAGAACATAACAAACTATGTATCACAATGGTCACCAATGTATAACGATAAGTTTGTTCTTCTAGAAGGTATCAATGAAGGAAGTGGTATTGGTGGGGTAGCAACAATCAATGATGACCCATTATTTAAGGAAGTCAAAGAATATGTCGTAGAGGCACAGAAAGCATCTACATCTCTTCTACAGAGAAGATTTGGTATTGGGTATAATCGTGCAGCAAGAATGATTGATGCGCTGGAAGAAGCAGGAGTAATTGGCCCGGCACAAGGCTCAAAGCCTAGAGATGTATACTTAAAACCAGAAGATTTAGGTTTAGATCAGGAAGATTTCCAGTAAAGCCTTTACAAGCTAGAAATATCTCATCTTTGACAGTTTAAGAAGACAAAACAGTCAGAAAATGGCTTATTTACG
>OLNQ01003709.1_pt1 | contig 12116 bp, 10 predicted proteins | sample 1672821 | NCBI WGS metagenome assembly OLNQ01 (sample SAMEA3136727, study PRJEB25190) | human gut metagenome | biome: human gut; feature: human-associated habitat; material: faeces | place: Austria | collected 2013 | reverse complement strand
GATGAACTCGTTTTTGCTGCGGCAGTTATCTTCCTGATACCACCGCTCTATTTTTGCGGCTGTTTCATCCGTCATACGGAAATTCAGCCTATTTTCATTTTTGCTCATCATTCCCTCCAATCTGCCGTAAGGCACGCTTGTTTTTGTTGAAACGCCTGCGCTTGCGGGAACAAAGACGCCAGCCGCTCAAAAAGTTCACTCAAAAGGCACCACAACCGCCTGCGCTGAAACCCCCGTCAACTGCCCGCACTGCGGGCAGAAGTGACTGGGCAGAGCGTCGGTTCCGACGCCATCCTTTTATCCTGCTTTCTTTTTCGTCCTTGGAAAAGCTGTGAAAGGCGTAGGAAATGCAGTCATACCAACGTTTCCAACACCTCCGACACAAACGCCGCAACGTTCGTTTCAAAGGGCTGCGGCGGGTACACACGCCACCACAGCCCCTAACCGCGCACACAGCGGCTCACAGGGCGAAACAGGGGCGTTTTGGATGGGGGTGCTATCTCTACCCTCGGAGCGTTTTACGCAGTTCGGAAACCCTGCGCGGCCGGGTGTCAGAACGGCAAACTTTGCCGCTTTTGGGCCTTGGTCGAGGGGAATCTCGAAGAACGCAGAGAGAGCCTTTGGGACAGCGATGCGCATGATGCGCGTCGCTGTTCCGAGGCGTCGCGGCCCCGCTGGGCCGCGTGATCCCGTTGCTGTTCCTCTCACCGCATCGATGGGTCTCACGGTTCTTTTCGATCACAGCAATAGAACACAGAGAACATATCTGCCGGTTTCACACGCTGGTCTGCTCCATGCGTCTTGCCACCTGCTGACGTTCCCGTGCCCGCTCCGCGGCATCCAACTGCCGCTGATAAAACTGGTCGATGGAAAACTGGATCGGCAGGATCGTGTAGAGCAGACTTCCGTTTTGCTTGCGCCCGTCCCGCGTGATGATGTTGGTGCGCTCTGTGACGATGAGCCCGCGTTCCTCCAACTCCTGCACATACTTCCGCACGGTGTTGCGGCTCATGCCCACCGCCTTGCCGATGGTGGCGTAGCTGGGATGGCACTGATAGGTTCTGCGGTCTTCGATGCGGAGCAGGTAACCGTAGACAGCGATCGCGCCGTGAGACAGACCCAGCTGATAGATTTCATTGGGCAGAGGAAAATAGTTTTTGATCGGATCGCGCTTTGTCCAGGTTCTCATCTGGCACCTCCAGTCTGCCGCTCTACCCACTGTTGGAATTTATCCTTGGGCACCACGAACCGACTGCCGATGCGCACAGACGGAAATACTTCTTCGTGCATCAACTCGTAGGCACTGGAGATGGACACGCCCAGCACCTTTGCCACCAGTTCCGCGTTGAGGAACAGCGGCAATTCATCGTAGCTGTGATAGGTTGATATTTTCAAAATCGTTACCTCCAATAGAATTCAGAGAAAAATTACTTGCGTTTCGGAGGTCCCTCTGTTAGACTGTTTGCAGATGGAGTCTGCGTTTTCCGAAACGCGGCACGCCGCTGGACTGCTGCAACAGTTCAGCGGTTTTCCTTTTTGTAGGAACGATGTATGTTTCTTCCCCCTTTCTTTGTTCTCTGCCACGCACCGTACCCGTTCCTGCCCTGCGGCCTTGTTTGACCTGCACGGCGTTTTCGCTGCCTTGGTACGCTCGACCGCTTTGCTGCGGCGTCCTGGCGTTACTTCTCCGGCGTGTATCATCTCCGGTGATGGGTATTCAGTTGTCGAGGTGCAATCTCCGGATAAACAGTCTTTTTCCCATTGACAATATCTCGTTCCGGTGTTAGACTTATCTCAATCCGTTTTTGACAGTCTTTCCGTGATCGTATGGTAACACACTTTTCACCCCTTGTCAAGACTGTCCGTATTTTTATATTGCGATTGTCTATTTCGAGGTGATCTGCCATGTGGTATGCCAAAATATATTTCTCTGAGGGCAGAGAGATTTTTCAGTATGATTCCCTTGGTATGCAGGGCGTTCCGGATGTCCAGAGGGAGCTTCCCTTTCTGGAGAGCCTTCTCTCCTTTCAGGAATTGGACTGCGCGGAGGTGACACCGCTACTTCAATGCATCGCGGAGAATTGGAGCCGATTTATCGCAGAGGATGACCGGGGCGCGCTGGAGAGCGCCATGAAAAAGCTGGGCGAATTAGCCTCCGTACACATTTATTTTCAGCTTCTCTATGTCCATTGCTACTACCGTCAGACGGCAATGTTTATCCAGAATGACCGAGGCAGCGCGGAGGATGCGCAAATGCTGGACGAGCTGCGCCAGCTCCCCGAACAGCTTCCGCGGTACCAGCAGCAGATCCAACGCTTTTTTGAGTTGGTGTTGGACGTGGACAGCGCGGGACGGGCGCCGCAGGCACAGGCAGCAAGGAATTATACCTACGATATGCCGAAAGATCCCGGCCTGTTTTGTTTCCACCCCATCCCCCTCAGCTTTGAGCCGGTGGAGCCGGGGCAGTGTTCGCCGGTGCTGTATTCCTCCAGCATCCGGGACATGATCGACTACTCTCTGCGGAGCTGCGTGGAGCGGAACATCACCGTGCGGTGCTGCAAGAACTGTGGCCGCTGGTTTCCGCAGACCGGGCGGGTCAGCGCGGAGTATTGCGAGCGGCCTGTTCCGAAAGGGCAGCAGCGCTGCCGCGACATCGGCGCTCTGAAGCAGTGGACGCTCCGGCAGGCAGGCAATGACGCTTTCAAGGCCTACCGCAAGGAATACAAGCGGCGCTTTGCGTGGATCAAGGCCGGGCGCATCACTGACCAGCAGTTTTACGATTGGAGCGAACGGGCCAGAACGGAAAAGGATAAATGCGAGCAGGGGCTGATTTCTCAGAAGGAACTGGAAACCTGGCTGAAGGAATCCAAATGAAAAACCGTGTGCTGACCTTGCGGTCAGCACACGGTTTTCTTTGTCTATAGCGAGGCAGATTTTAACCCTCCCCGGGCGGGATCTGAATACTATTCTTCTTCATCTCCCGCGTCTTCCAGCAGATTTGTAACTACTTCACTGAGCTGCGCGGCGTTTTTGGATGTAATGACGGGAACGCCGGTCTGCGTCTCAATGGCCTTCCGTGCGTCACCGGCCACCTTGCCACCGGCACGGGCCACGTCGATGTTCTCCGAAAGGGTTGCCGGTGCCTTCTGCTTGGAAATTTCCGTGGTGGTGGCCTCCGCCAGCATATTCAGCACCAACTCCAGCGTGGTCATGTTGTCACGAAGGTTTTCCTTTTTCAAGCCTTTTAGGTTTTTGTACTGCCGGGTGGACATCCCCGACCATGCACGGGAGATCTCATCGGTGAGGATGGCGTATTCCACGCCCTTCTGCACGCCGCGGGCATCCCATTCATCGGTCAATTCTTTGCGAACTTGGATGGCTTGCAGCCGCTGGTTAATCCACTCGCGGGTATAGCCCTTTTTGAGATAGGTTTCCAACGCTCGCTCGATGGTCAACTCCGGATCGATGGTTTCCTCAATGCGCTCCCGGCCGACCTGTGCCAGCCAGAGCTTGAACGGTTCTGCTTTAGGGGAAGGAATGGACTGGATGATGCGGAGGAGCTGCTCGGTATCGGCCACATCGGTCAGGCGTTTCTTGCCATCATGAGCCGTCATTTTCAAACCGTGACAATTTGTCACGGTTTCATTGCCCTCGGCCTTCAACCGTTGTTTGAGTTTGCGCCAATACGCCGTGGGATCAACGCTGTCCGTCAGTACACCAACCACATCGACAATGGAAAAATACCATTCTTCCTTTTCTTCATCCCACGCCGTGCGGATGCGCTGGTTTTCAAAAAGCTGAATTTTAAGAGACATCCTGTCACCCCAATTCCTAATCACCCAGGATCAAGTCAATGCGCCGTTGTTCTCTAATTTTTCCACTTCGGACCGCTCTTCCCAATCCTCACGATTTCCGCATCTGCGAAGGTAATCGTGACCGCCGTCCACGGCGCAGGAGCCGCAGCTGCAAAACTTAAAATCATGGACAGTTTTGCTTTCGATGATATCTCCGCAATTTTTGCATCTGATCGCGTTCCTGATAATTTTCGGCATAATCAGTCCCTCTTTAGCGCGTTTTTGATTTTTGCCTGCTTGCTCCCGGCCTCATGGAAACCTGTTCCGTCTACTTCAATCACCAACACATACTTTGCTGATTAGGTCGCAAGTTAGTTCAAAGTTGGTCCCAAGTCAGTTCCAAGTTGGTTCCAAGATTCGTTAGTATTTTGGATTATTTGGACTCAACCACCTTGCGGCACTTGTTGTTCCTTCGCAGAAAACCTTCCCGCTTTCACGCAATTCTCTCATCAAAACGCGGATTTGGTTTCGATCAAGCCCCGGCAAAACTTGCTGCAATTCTTTGAACGGAGTACCAACTTCGTTATTCTGCCGGATGTGCTTTAACAGCAGTTCCTTGTTTGTATCTCGATCCAAGCCGACACGCCTTGTATGCACACCGGTTTTGCCCGTTGCCGCATAGAGACTTCTGGCAAGAATGTACTTCTTGCGACCAATATGCTCGACAATGCCCATCTCAATCAGTCGGTTCAAGCGAGACTGCATCTTCTCGTTCAGCGGTCGTTCATGGTACAGAGCATCAATCACAAGGAAATCCTCGGTGGACAGCAGCTGTGCGCCTCTTTCACTGATCCGATTGATAACAGAAAGCATCGCCTTGTTCACCACAGTTTTGTTACGACCATAAGTTTCTCCGTTGAGTGCGCTTATCAAGTCGCCAGCTGAATAGCAGGGGATTCCAATGGATAGACTAAGCCTTTCACACAAGGTGCTTTTTCCCACGCCATAGATCCCCGCAACAAAAATTATGCCGTCTTTCATTGTTATCCCCCTTTGAAAATATAATGGGTTTTTGGGTTAGCCTTTCCTCATCTCCCGATACACCACATCGGCCAATGCGCTCATTATGGCATTATACTTGTGCTGATCCTCAAAGAGAGAGGTGTAAGTATCCTGCGATTCCAGATAGCTGTCCTGAGCCGCCGCATCGAAGGCCTTGGGGAAAATGCTTTCCACAAAAATCTGCGGATCTGAGGTCTGCGCCATCTTGGTCAGCTTCTTATCGGCCATCAGACGGCTGCGCAGAGCCGTCAGCAGCACTTTATCTCCCTCGGTGAATTCACCCTTGTACTTTTCGTTGATCTTGGCGATGATCTCATCCAGCGGCGACTTTGTGTCCAGACCCATTGCGCCCTTTTGCTTGGCCGGTTCGTACACGCCCTTCACCTGTTCCAGCTCAATGCTTCCGGCGAAGGTCTTTTGCAGCTTGTAGTATTCCAGCTTCAACTTACCCTCAAGGTCCACCATATCCGTGGTTTCCGCAGGCAGCAAATTGATCAGATAGCAGCAGAATACATATTCCTTGTGCAGTTCCTTATCGAACATACGCAGGATCTGCGAAATATAGCCGTACCACTTAATGAGATTGCGCACCTGACGGCGGAACTGATACCGCTCGTTGGGCGTTTTTTGATTATAACGGTCTGCCACCGGCTTCAACACACTGGTCATTCGCCCCATCGCCCGGGCATCCTGCCGGCCTGTGCTGAAATACTCCTTGGCAAAAGCCTCAATATCAGCATCGTTATAGACCGCAAATCCCCGCAGCTCCTTCTGCGTCTGATAGATCAGGTCAGCGTTGACCTCCTGCGAAAGCGAAGTTTCTTGATAGAACGGCTGAAATGCCTCCAGAATGTCCTCTTTCTTGTTGGCAAAGTCGAGAACAAAGGTGTCCACCTTGCCGGTGCAGGTGCGATTCAATCTGGACAGCGTCTGCACAGCCTTGACGCCCTTCAGCTTCTTGTCCACGATCATCGTGTGCAGCAGCGGCTCGTCAAAGCCGGTCTGGTACTTCTCGGCAACGATCAGCACATTGAAATGGTCGTGGAATTCCGCCTTGGTCTGCGTTTCAGCGATGTGCGTCCCATCCGTACGAACATTCAGCTTCGGTTCTGTGTACTCTATGTCACCGTCCTGCACAGCACCCGAAAAGGCCACCAGCACCTGCACATCGTCGTACTTCTGCTCCTCTATGTAGCGCTTGACCTCGTGGTAGTAGCGCACTGCCGCAAGGCGGGACGAGGTAATGACCATCATTTTGCCCCTGCCGCCGATCTTGTTTCGGGTGGTTTCCCGGAAGGTCTCCACGATGATCTGCGACTTCTGGGAGATGTTATACGGATGCAGCTCCTGATATTTGCGGATTACCTTAGCTGCACGGCTGGCGGGCACATCCGGGTTATCTTCGGAGGTTTTGACGATTTTGAAGCAGGTGGCATAGGTCATATAGTTCTGGAGCACATCCAGAATAAAGCCTTCCTCAATGGCCTGCCGCATACTGTAAATATGAAACGGATGAAAACTGCCGTCCTCATATTCCGTGCCGAACAGCTCCAGAGTCTTGTCCTTGGGCGTTGCGGTAAAGGCAAAGAAGGACAGGTTCTTATGCCGCCCCTGAACGGTCATTTCCTGCATCAGGCGGTCGTCCGGATCCAGTTCTTCTTCGGCCTTGCCCTCGATCTCGGCGTATTCCCGCAGAGCATCCTCCGTATCTGCGAGGGCGGCTTTCAGCTTCAGGGCCGAGCTGCCGGTCTGGGAGGAATGGGCCTCGTCCACGATGATCGCATAGTTCCGCCCCGCTACTTTATCCACTTCCTGATAGATGATCGGGAACTTCTGCAAGGTGGTGACGATAATGCGCACGCCGCCGTTGATGGCGTCCCGCAGATCCTTGGAGGTCTTATCTTCCCCGATGGTCTCAATGGCGCCGAGGGTGTGGTCAAAGCCGGAGATCGTCTCCTGCAGCTGCGCATCCAGCACGGTGCGGTCGGTAACGACGACCACGCTGGAGAACACCGGCTTGTTCTCCTCATTGAACAGCGAGGCCAGCCGGTAAGCCGTCCACGCAATGGAGTTGGACTTGCCGCTTCCGGCGCTGTGCTGGATCAGGTAATTGTGCCCCGCCCCGTTCTGCCGGACATCGACCAGCAGCTTGCGCACCACATCCAGCTGATGATAGCGCGGAAAAATCAGCGTTTTGCCGTCCTTCAGGTTCATAAACTTCTGGACAATGTCCATCATACTGTCCTTCTGAAAGACATTCTCCCACAGATACGCCGTCGGGTAGCCGTTGGGGTTTGCCGGATTGCCCTTGCCGCCGTCGTTTCCGGCTCCGTTGGAGCCCTGGTTAAAGGGCAGAAAATAGGTGTTCTTTCCGGCGAGCTTTGTGGTCATCCACACCTCGGTGTGATCCACACAGAAATAGGCCAGAATACGCTTGTTGAACTGGAAGCAAAGCTCCCGCGGGTCGCGGTCATACATCCACTGCCGCTTGGCATCATCCACCGTTTGTCCGGTGTACTGGTTTTTTAATTCAAAAGCGAATACCGGGATGCCGTTGAGCACCAGCACCATATCCACGCTCTTTTTTGTATCGGCGGAGAAGTACCACTGGCGATAGCACTCGATGGTGTTTGCCGCCCACTGGGCAGCCGCCGCCTGATTCAGGGCAGACTCCGGCTTAAAATAGCACACCCGAAAACGCAGTCCACGGTGCTTGAAGCCGTGGCGCAGGACAGAGAGCAGCCCATCCGTCTCGCAGGCGGTGTTGAACGCCGTGCAGAACTTCCGCACCGGGTCCACCTGATTGGCGTTTTCAAAACGCGCCCACTCCTTGGGCTGGGTGCGCTGAACGAAGTCGATCAGGGTATTTACATAGAGCCCCTGTTTGGCGTCATAGGTGTCTGCACTCTTGGTATATCCGCCCGCCGGGGAGAGAAAGAAGGATTCTATATCCGCTTCAAAACGCTTTTCGGTTGCATCAGTTACCATTGTTTCTGTCCCCTAACTTTCTGTTCAAATTTTCCTTTGATCGACTCACACACAACATCTATGCTATCACAAAACAGCGTTTCCTTTGATATTCCGAACAACGCCAGTTCTTTTAAGATTTTTCCCTTTACGCTGCTGGCAACAAGGATTCTACCTGCAATAAAATCCGCACCCTTCTCGATTTTATCAATATACGAATAAAAGCTCATTTGATCGTGTTCGATGTGATTCGGAAACAAGATATACCTGCCTTGCTGCGCCTGCTGACGCATTTCTCTGACGGGTGCGTAGATAAAAAACGGATCTTTACAACATTCTTCAATCCACTGGCCACCCTCTTTATCTGTCTTATGGCAAATTTCATTTGACTGTGCTTGCTCAAGGAAATACGGCTGGCGTTTCACTGCGCCATAGAACAGACTTAATTGCAAGAATGTAGCCCGAGCAAATCGGTAGCTGTCTGCAATAGCGTTGACGATTGGATAATTCGCCACATCCAACTCGTTTGTCTTGAATACAATAACTTCACCATCCGCTCCTGCATTTCCGGCGCAGGCAAAATACAAAGCGACCAAAGCATTTTCCGTAATGTCCAAAAGGCGGGTTGGGATTCCGTGGTGCTGCAAAAGCGCCAATAGTTCGATTGGGGAAAGCGAATCATTAAAGACATTCGGAAGCTTATATTTCGCCATTTCAATCATATTGCGTTCTTCGGAGAAAATCGAAATATCGCAGGCAAATTTCCGGCCTCTGGCTATTGACGGAAGCAAATCATACGCTTTGTTTGACTGGCCCCTAAAAAGCAGCGTCTCGTTATTCGGACCACCGTCACGGATAAGAGAGTTGTCCAGTTCTGTGATCTGCTGAACAAATTCAGCAACGCTTGAAACTGTCGTCACAGCGGATGCACCTCCTTCTTGCCCGTCACATATTCGTAAATCAGGGATTTCTTGTAGTTTTCGATTTCGGTGAGGTATTGCTGCTTTTTCGCAATCAAGGCGTCAATGCCTGCGCACTTTTCGTTGAGGTATTCAGCAATTTCTTCTTGTTCACTCAAAGCTGGATATGGCAAATAAATCGAAAACAATCCTTCGGTATAAAGACGCATAAGTCCAGCGGCGATTCCGGTAGATTTTTTTCTGAATTCCCCAATACACTGTGGAGTCTTGAAGATGTATTCTAAGTATTTAAGATTAGATTTTCCAGTTGAACAGTACACCGCATAGTCTGGACTTACAAGTCCGTCATATCTTGATACCGAAAAAACTCCAAGATGCGCCTTTAGCTTATTGAAGACCAAATCGTCCACATATGCCAGTTTCGCACCAACAAAGGATGATGCCATATTGGGAATGGAATCCAAAAATTTCGTCGGCACTAATCCGACTTTTTGACTCATCGAAAGCGGTTCTTCTTTCCCTTCCTTAGACCTTTCATTGCGCTCTTTTAGCAGCTGCTTTACTCTTATTACATCCCACTCCGCCGGAATATCTCCAATCCATTCAATGCCGCTGTCCTTCATCGGCCTGTCGCCACGGATGCCCTTGGTGACTGCCTGCGTAATGACCGCCTGTTTCAGTTTTTTGTATTCTTCAATGGATGCACGGGTCTTTTCCAATACAGTGTCGATCTCGGCACATTGTGCGTCTAAAAATGTTACAATGCGTTTTTGCTCACAAATGCTTGGAAATGGATGTGGAATATTCAAAAGCTCTTTGGTGTTTAAGGAACTCCTTACCCCGTTATCTCCCATTTGATTAAATATTTCTCTTTGCCACATAGAAAGAAAATGGTACATACTATAACGCACTACCAAATCTTTTGCTCTGCTTTGCTTAGAAAGAACAATGTATGCGGGAGAAACGATTCCAGTATAAGGAGACAATCCAACCCGACTTGTGGCCACATTCTCTAAATCAATCAGTTTGAATACCAGTTCGCCTTTTTTTAATATTTGATACCCGCTAAACTTCTCTGGTTGAAGACCAACACTGTCTTCTTTTGAGCGTTTAATTACACCATTAAGAGTTAAGGCTAAACGCTCAAAATCGTCTGCCCGATCACCAGCAATTTCTTTAGCACTACAATACAAACTCTTTGTCCTAACAATTTCCCAATCCTGCGGGATGACTCCAATCCAAGCAATCCCGCTGTCTTTCATCTCACGCATTTGCCGTCAGCCCTCCTTATGGAACAGTGTGTTCAGGCTGTCGGCAATCTCACGCTCCAGCTTTTGAATCCGCTCCACAATGTCGTCCACCGGCTCCGGCGGCTGATATTCATAGAAATAGCGGGTCATCGGAATTTCATAGCCCACCTTGGTCTTGCTCTTGTCGATCCACGCATCCGGGGCGTAGGGCAGAACCTCCCGGGCAAAATAGGCGTCAATATCCTGCACCAGCGGCACATTTTCGGTATCCCGCAGGGCGGTGTCCGCCACCGGCTTGCCCCGCTTCATCACGATCTCGCCGTTTTCGTCCCGCTGCGGACGCTCCACCACGATTTTGTTGTAGCCGAACTCCTCGCTGCCGAAGATTTTGCTCTCGCAGTACACGCCGGATTTATCCCCATACACGGCATTGTTCCGGTATTCGCCGTAGGCCTGCACGATCAGCTCCCGGCAATGGTCGCTGATGTCGTTGCGCTTGGTGCCGATGGCTTTGCGGCGCTGCTCATAGCAGTGGGAAGCGTCGATGAGCTGCACTTTGCCGCAGCGGTAGGCGGGCTTGTCCTTGCACAGCACCCAGATATAGGTGGAGATGCCGGTGTTCATAAACTGGTCGGTGGAAAGCTGGACAATGGCGTCCAGCCAATCGTTTTCCAGGATATACTGACGGATATTGCTGGGGCCGCTCCCGGCATCACCGGCAAACAGCGGCGAGCCGTTCTGAATGATCGCCATTTTGCCGCCCGGCGCCAGCTTGGACAGACCGTTGAGCACAAAAAGCTGCTGTCCGTCGCTGATTTTCGGCAGACCGGGTGCAAAGCGCCCCAGCTCGCCCTTGGCGGCTTCGGCCTCCACCGCCTTCTGTTCCCGCTTCCAGTCGATGCCGAAGGGCGGATTGGAAATGCAGTACCGGAAGGTGAAGCCGGGAAACTGGTCGTCGGAGAGCGTATCCCCAAACCGCATATTATTGGGGTCGCCGCCGCGAATCATCATATCCGCCTTTGCAATGGCGAAAGTGGAGGGGTTAAACTCCTGCCCGAAGCAGGTCACCTCCACATCGCTGTTCAGCTCGTGGATGCGCTCCTCCATACAGGAAAGCATCTGCGAGGTGCCCATCGTCATGTCGTATACGGTTACATTGCCGTCATCCAGCTTGGCATCGCACAGCAGCAGGTCGGTCATCAGATAGATGATGTCCCGGCTGGTGAAGTGCGCTCCGGCCTCCTCGCCAAAGGACTCGGAGAAACGCTTGACGAGATCCTCAAAGATATAGCCGCAATCCACGGCACTGATCTTATCCGGGCCAAGGTAGCCCTTGGGGGAGTTGAACTCCTTGATGACCAGATACAGGCTGTTGCACTCCACCATACGGCGGATGATGTTGTCAAAATCGAATTTGGCCAGCACATCCTGCACATTGCCGGAAAACCCGGCCAGATAGTCCCGGAAATTCGCTTCAATGTTGTCCGGGTCGGCCAGCAGGCTCTCAAATGTGAAACGGCTGGTGTTATAGAACTGATAGTCGGAGGCACGGGTCAGAAAGCCGTCGATAACCGCCAGCTTCTTAACCTTTTCATATTGCTCGATCACCGCATCGTGGGTGGGCAGCAGGCAGTCGTGAAACCGCTTGACCACCGTCATTGGCAGGATCACAAGGCCATATTCGTGGGGCTTAAACGGCCCGCGAAGTACATCCGCCACATTCCAGATCATCGTGGCCTTTTCCTGTATATTCACACCCACGGCGCTGCTTTTTTCGTTAACCATTGCTTTTCCTCCACGTGTGCTTTACAGTGACTATTTCCTTACTGAATTGAAAAATCAACAAATTATTTTCATCTCACTTTTCATCCGGCACAATTTCCATAATATCCTCAATCCGACAATCCAGCGCCGCACAAATCTTCACGAGTATCTCTGTGGTGACATGCCCATTTCGTCCCATCTTGGTGACGGAAGCTGGGCTGATACCCGCCTTTTCACACAGGTCTTTTTTCTTCATGTCCTTATCGATGAGCAGCTTCCAGAGTTTTTTATAACTCACAGACATAAATATCTCCTCCGTACCGATATACAAAAAATGCTCTGCCGCTTGGCAGAGCATT
>OLNQ01003704.1_pt1 | contig 12127 bp, 7 predicted proteins | sample 1672821 | NCBI WGS metagenome assembly OLNQ01 (sample SAMEA3136727, study PRJEB25190) | human gut metagenome | biome: human gut; feature: human-associated habitat; material: faeces | place: Austria | collected 2013 | reverse complement strand
AGAAACTGCTGGCCGGAGCGCTGGGCGTGCCGGTCTCGGTGATGCAGACCGCCGGGGAGGGCGGTCCCTGGGGCATGGCGCTGCTGGCGGGCTACCGGCTGCACCGGGCGGAAGGCGAAACGCTGGAACAGTATCTGCACCGCCGCATCTTTGCGGGGGCCGTCGGCAGCACCGTGCAGCCCGATGCCCGGGACAGCCGCGGATTTGCCGCGTTTATGAAACAATACATCCGCTGTCTGGCGGTGGAACGCGCCGCCATCGACGCACTGCCGTGACAAGGAGGTTTTGACAATGCGTATGCAGGAATATGAATTCTGGTTTGTGGTGGGCAGTCAGTTTCTGTACGGACCCGAGGTGCTGGAGACCGTGGCCCGCCGTGCCGCCGAGATGGCGGATCTGCTGAACGCCTCGGGCAATCTGCCCTGCAGGATGGTCTACAAGGTCACGGCCAAGACCAACCAGGAGATTGCCGACGTGGTGCGCGAGGCCAACTACGACCCCCGCTGTGCGGGCATCATCACCTGGTGCCACACCTTCAGTCCCAGCAAGATGTGGATCAACGGCTTTGTGAATCTGCAGAAGCCCTACTGCCATTTTGCCACCCAATACAACCGCGAGATCCCCAACGAGGAGATCGACATGGATTTCATGAACCTGAACCAGGCCGCCCACGGCGACCGGGAGCACGGGTTCCTGGCGGCCCGGCTGCGGATGCCGCGCAAGATCATCGCCGGGTACTGGCAGGATGAGGAAGTCCAGAAGCGTCTGGGCCGCTGGATGCGCGCCGCCGTCGGCGTGGCGGTCTCCCGCCAGCTGAAGGTCATGCGGTTCGGCGACAACATGCGCGAAGTGGCCGTGACCGAGGGCGACAAGGTGGAGGTCCAGGCCAGGCTGGGCTGGCAGGTCAACACCTGGGCCGTGGGCGACCTGGTCCAGGTGATGAACGAGGTCACCGACGCCGAGATTGACGCCCTGATGGAAGTCTACCGCGCCAGCTACGACTTTGCGACGGATGACATCGGTGCCATCCGCTACCAGGCCCGCGAGGAGATCGCGATCAAGAAGATGCTGGATGCCGAAGGATGCCAGGCGTTCTCCAACACCTTCCAGGACCTGTACGGCATGGAGCAGCTGCCGGGTCTGGCCAGCCAGCACCTGATGGCGCAGGGCTACGGCTACGGCGGCGAGGGCGACTGGAAGGTGGCCGCGATGACCGCCATCCTCAAAGCGATGGGCGAGGGCGGCAACGGCTGTTCCCTCTTCATGGAGGATTACACCTACAACCTGGTGCCCGGCGCCGAGTACAGCCTGGGCGCGCATATGCTGGAGGTCTGCCCCTGCTGCGCGGCCCAGCGGCCCCGCATCGAGACCCACCCCCTCGGCATCGGCATGAACGAGAAGGACCCCGCCCGGCTGGTCTTTGAGGGCAAGGCAGGCAAGGCCATCGTCGTGAGCCTGATCGACATGGGCGGCCGGCTGCGGCTGATCTGCCAGGACATCGAGTGTGTCAAGCCGATTCTGCCGATGCCCAACCTGCCGGTGGCCCGCGTGATGTGGAAGGCCCTGCCCAGCCTGACGACCGGCGTGGAGTGCTGGATCACGGCGGGCGGTGCGCACCACACGGTGCTGAGCTACGACGTGACCGCCGAACAGATGCACGACTGGGCCAACATGATGGACATTGAGTTTGTGCACATCGGCAAGGACACCACCCCGGAAGCGCTGGAGCATGACCTGTTCCTGGCCGACCTGGCCTGGAAGCTCCGGTAACCGACCCGACATTTTCACTGTTTCTTCCCCTATTGCAAAAACCGCCCGGCTGCACGGAATGTGCGGTCAGGCGGTTTTTGCTGTCAGGGGTCCATGAACACGGCATCGGAGGGCGGCGTCATGACCAGATAACACTGCCGGCCGTACAGCAGCGAGGCGGGCACCCGCCACGGCTCGCCGTTGTAGAAATTGTCCGCCGCCAGCGCCCCGTCGGCATAGATCTGCGCGACATCGCAGCGCTGCGGGAAGCGCAGGAACCCTTCGCTGCCCGAGACCTCCAGTCGGTACCAATGGCGGGGCACCCGGCCGCCGAGGCAGAGTTCCTCCTCATACGGCGGCGCAAACGGTTCCGGGCAGGGGGTCATGGTGAGCTGCGCCGGGGTGAAGGAGCGCGTTTCCTCCCGCGGGACAAAGTGGTCGTCCTGCCACAGCAGGTACCGGAAACTCCCGGGCTGCACGGCGCGGATGGTGCCGTCCTCCTCGTAGAGGTCGCACCCCTGCCCGAGGACGATGCGCTGGCCGAGCCGCCGCAGCCAGAGCGCCTGCCCGAGCGGGAGGGTGACCAGCCGGACCGGACCCGCCGTCTGCACCGCGATTCCCTGCCCGGCCGTGACCAGCGTGCCGTCCGCGAACCGGTACCGGGCCGGGATGCCGGGGATGGCCGCAAAGAACCAGGTATCGCCGGACCGGCAGATCGGCTGGGCGGTGGCCCAGCGCAGCGTCCGGCCGCCCAGCGAGAGCCCGAACGGGAAGAGGAAGGCCAGGTCCCCCGCCACCGTGATGGGCGGGAAACACACCGTGCCGGTATCCAGCACGACATCGGACACCGGGCAGAGCGCCGCGTGCCGCTGGTGATGGTTGACAAAGACGAAGCCGGCGGTTCCGTCCGTCCGCAGACAGCAGCGCAGTGTCTGCCGGTCCTCCGGCGTCGGATGGGTGAGGGAACTGACATATTCCATGCGGGCCAGTTCGCGGCCGAAGTCGGCGGCCAGCAGATGGAGCAGGTTGAGCCACCGGTACTGGGGGCGGGTTTCGCCGTACTGGCTCAGCGCCGTGGCAAAATCATAGTTGAGGATCGGGTAGTCGTTGGGGTAGCCGGTGGCGCGGGATTCCTGCAGGGTGGAGTCCCGGCCGATGGGGTTGGTGCCGCCGTGGTACATATAATATCCGATCAGGTTGTTGCCGCATCCCAGCTTGACGAGCGAGAGGGCGTAGGCGTCCATGCCGGAGATCCGCACCCGGCGGTGGTAGGTGGACTGCTGGCCCGCGCCGATCTCGCAGGTAGCGAAGGGGTAACGGTCATAGGGCAGCTGCCAGCCGTCCGGCGCGGCGGTGTGCAGCAGGTCGGCGCCCACCGCCGTGTCGTTGCGGGTGGGGTTGAACAGATACTGCGGCGAGAGGGGCAGCGGATCGCGGTGCTGGGTCCAGGGGGCGTCGGGATAGGCCGCAAAGACCGGCAGCACCTCCGCCGTCGGGATGCGCGCCCCGCTGACCGCGTTCCAGCCCGTGACAGTGTAGAGCGGCACCTCGAACCCTTCCTCCACCGCGATCCGTTTGAGCGCCGCGAGATGGTCGCTGTTGTCCACCAGCTCGTTTTCCAGCTGGATGCCGACAATCGGCCCGCCGTCGCGGTAGAGCAGGCCGCGGACCTGCCGGTAGATGCTGCGGTACCATGCCCGGACCAGCGCCAGATAGGCCGGGTGGTTCTGCCGCAGCGGGATGCCCTTGTGCAGCAGCCAGTCGGGGAATCCGCCGTTGCGGCATTCGCCGTGGGCCCAGGGGCCGATGCGCAGCACCACATCCAGCCCGGCCCTGCGGCAGCACAGCACGAACCGGCGCACGTCCAGCCGGCCGGAGAACCGCAGCTCCCCTTCCCGCTCCTCGTGGTGAATCCAGAACAGATAGGTGGAGACCATCGTGACGCCGCCCGCCTTCATCTTGCAGAGCTCGGTCTGCCACTGTGCGGGGTCGCAGCGGGAAAAATGGAACTCGCCCATGACGGGCAGCCAGGGCTGTCCGCCCCGGGTCAGGCAGAGACTGTTGACTTCGATCCGCTCCCCGCCGGGGTTGCTCCCGCCCAGATGCAGGTGTCCGTGCAGGATTTCGGATCTGTGATAGGGTTCAAATTCAACGTGCATCATAATTCTCCTTGTCGGGATCTTACCGGGGCGATACCCGGATCAGCCGGCGCAGCTCCTCCGGCGTGACGGCGGCCATGGGGGCGGCCGGTCCGTCGAGGTAGGCGGCCAGACATTCCAGCAGGTAGCGGCATTCGGGGAACTCAAGGTGCCCCGCAAGGTCCATGCCGCTGACGAGCAGCCGGCCTTTCCCGAGCCGGGCCTCCCACAGCAGGCCCAGGTTGTCCAGCCGGGTCACGCTGTCCAGCACCCGGACGACCGGCTCGATCGTGCGGGGCAGCCGGAAAGCCCGGCCGTGGGACTGGGTCCACCACTGCCAGTTTGAAGCGGTCCCGGTCGGATAGTCCTTGAGGGCCGGGTGTTCCGCCCGGATCAGCAGCCCCATCGTGCCTTCCTGCTCCGGGAAGGTGCCCACCGACCAGAAATCGGTGCTGAACTGGCAGCGCACCGACGCCGGGCATTCCGTGCCGTCGGCGGGCAGGTCGATCAGGGCACTGGCCCCCGCCTCGATCCGCCGCAGGTCTGCCTCGGTCAGGCGGCGCAGCACGGCGGGTGCGGCCTTGGCGCAGGGATAGCTCCACAGCGGATAGCGGCTGTTGAGGTCCCCGGCGGACAGTTCGAGCGTCAGGGCATGGGGACGCGCATCGCCGGGCATCTGCCACCGGATACGGCCCGCCTCCCGCAGGCCGCCCGCCGGCCATCCGGCCGGGGCGTCCAGCGTTCCCTGTCCGAGGATGGTCCGGCCTTCGGCAATCCGCCAGCAGAGCGGCCCCGCCAGCGTCTGCCGGCCGTAATTGGCCACCCGCAGATCCGCCGTGAACCACTCGCCGGCCTCGTAGGTATAGCGGTCAAAGCAGGCCAGCAGCACCACCGGCGCAAAGAAGGCCGCAAACCGCTCCGGTCTGGCAAAGTCGGCGGGTTTGGGGGTGAGGTGCGCGTCCATCATGCCGACGAGCGCCGTCCCCTGCCCCGGAAAATCCTGCAAGCCGAGCAGCGAGAGCCCGCTCATTCCGGGTGTGCGCAGCACGGCCTCGACCTCCTCGCGGTAGCACCGCAGCGCCAGCTCCCCGCTGGCCTGCACGCCCGCCTGCCAGTATGCCGCCGCCCCGGTCTGTTCGGCACGGCGGCGGATGGCCCGAAGATTTTCCGGGATGGTGATGCCCCGGAACCGGTCAATCTGGTCAAAATCCGGCCAGCTCTCGTACTGGCCCACCTCAAAGCCGAACACCGGCACCCCGCCGGTTTGGGCGGCGGCCTCCCGGTAATTCTGCCGGGTGCCGGGCCGGCACCGGTTCAGATGCCCGATCATCGGGGAGCTTGTGGCGCGGAGCATCCGGTCCCCATACGCCGCCGCGGTGTAGAAGTCGCTGACGCCGTCATATCCCTGTTCCCCGTACTGGCCGTTGGAGGACCCGGCATACCGTCTGGTGGGGTCCAGCTGCCGGGCCAGCCGGACCAGCTCTGCCATCCGGCGGTGTCCCTCCTCGCCGGTGCAGAGTTCGTTGCCCAGCGTGAGCATGACAAAGGAGGGGTGGTTGGCGTAGCAGAAGAGGATCTGCCGCAGTTCCGCCTCATAATATGCGGCGCTGTGCGGGGTTTCCAGCGCGTTGGTGCAGTTCCAGTCGGACAGTTCGGGCTGGAGCAGCATTCCCAGTTCATCAGCCGCCGCAAAGGCCGCCTCGGGCGGGCACCAGGAATGGAACCGCAGACAGTTGACCCCGTAGGCCCGGTAGCGACCCAGAACCTCCCGCCAGGCCCCGGTCGTCATGGGCGGGTGGCCAGTCTCGGGAAAGACGCAGCAGTTGGCCTCCCCGCGCAGCAGAAACACCCGGCCGTTGAGGGTGAGCCGTCCCCCGTCCGCCCCGAAGGTCCGCAGGCCGAAGTCCGCCCGGGCGCGGGACACCGTCCTGCCGTCCAGCACGAGCGACGCCGTGATCTGCGTCAGGGCGCCGCAGGCTTCCTCCCACAGCGGGGCCTCGGGGGCAACCGGCAGATCCCGGCACCAGAGGGTGCAAAGCCCCTGCCGCAGCGATTCCGGCTGCCAGTCCCGCCGGAGCAGGCAGAACGGCCGGGCCAGGGCGGGGCCTTCCAGCACCAGTTCGCCGTCGCCGACCGCGTCCAGCGCCTGCCGGGGCACCGCCAGATCCACCGCCGCATCCAGCGTCCGGCCGTGGGGATAGACCCGCACCGACCGCACCCAGAAGTCCGCAACGCTGTGCACGCACAGCCGACCCAGAAGGCCGTTCCAGTTGGTCTGGGTCTCGTCGGTCGCCGCCGAGGCATGGACAATCTCCTCCCGCGGCCAGCCCGGATACCGGTTGTCCGAGAGCAGGCAGAGCCGCACCCGGCGCCCCGCCCAGCGGGTCAGCTCAAACAGGTAGGGGGTGCTCAGCGTCCCCTGCAGGGTGGGGACCGGCTGCCCGTCCACCGTAAGCCGGAGCTGCCGGGCGCGCTCGGCTTCCAGGATCAGCCGCCGGCCGGGGTGGTCGGGCAGCGTCACCTCTCTTGAAAAGACCTCCTCGCCCTCCCACCGGAACCGGCGGGTCAGCCGGCTTTCCAGGGCCGGGGTTTCGGGTTCGCCGAGGCCGTTTTCCTCCAGCGTGCCGGGCAGATGCACCGTGGCCGGCGCCCCGTCGCCCAGCCGCACTTCCCAGAGGCCCGAAAGATCCATCGTTGTCTGCATCGTCATTCTCCCCCACTGTACGGTTTTGGTTTTATTGTACCGTGGCGGTGCGCCGCCGCCAATGGCAAATCCTGAAAAAAGATGGACAATCTTGCTTTGTCCGCGGCAAAAAAAGAACCAACGGAAGGTTCCGTTGGTCAGGTTTCCTCGTCCCCGGGCGGGTCGGACCGGCCGAGGCCGTTCTGGTAGCTGCGCGGCGAGACCCCCATCACCTTCTTGAAGGCCCGCGAGAAATAGTAGGGGTCCCGGTAGCCGAGCTGCCGGGCGACCTCGTAGACATACTCCCCGCCGGAACGCAGCATCCGGCAGGCCTGCTTCATCTTGAGGCGGGTGAAGAAGTCCATCGGCGCATGGCCGGTGCACTGCCGGAACACCGCGCTGAGGGTGCTCGGGGAGGTGCCCATCGCGGCGGAGAGTTCCGCCAGCGTGAGTTCCCGGTCCAGGTGGCGGTACATATACCGCACGGCCCGGGTGACCTGCCGGTTCTGCCGGGCCGTGGTGCCGTCCTCCTGCCGGCGGGCGTAGGTTTCGCCCAGGATGAGCGCCAGCAGCTGGGAGAGGTAGATGAAATTGCCCAGCGTATAGTCCTGTTCCAGCGTGCGGAACAGCTGGTTGAAGAGGAATTCCATCCGGCGGACCGTCCCGGCCGACGAAAACCGGCAGACCTGCGGCCGGTCCAGCGGGTAATAGCCGCAGTCCTCGCCCTGGAAATGCACCCAGAGCAGGCTCCAGGGGTCCTCCTCGTCGGCCCAGTAGCGGTGCGGGCAGAGGCGGGGGATGCACAGCGCCTCGTTGTCCCGCAGCGGGAAGGTCCGGCCCTGCACCTCCACGACGCCGCGGCCGCTGGTACAGCACAAGAAGATGTATTCCTCAATGCCCTCGCTGCGCTCGCGGTAATGGTGGGCGGCATGGGGAAAGAAGCCGGCGTCCGTCAGATACAGACGGCGCACCAGCGGATGCCCGATATAGTCCGAGAAGGCTTCGGTGGGCAGGACGATGTAGGTCTCCCCCGCAAAGCCGTCGGGTTTTCGTTCAATCTGCAGTTCCATACGCACAGTATAGCGCCGCCGTGCAAGATTGTCCATCATTTTTGAGAATAAGCCATTTTTCCCGCCGGCCGTCCGCGGTACAATGGGAGCATCGGGGCGCGGCGGAAAGCCCGCCCTGCCAGGAAAGAGGGTTGCTGATGATGAACCACGCCGCAAAAATCTGGGAGGAGACCGTTCTTCTTCCGACCTATCCAGCCGCCGAGCCGGAAAAATATCCGCTTTTCATTGAAAAACGCGCCTACCAGGGCAGCACCGGCAAGGTCTATCCGCTGCCGGTGACCGAGAAGGTGTCGGATGTCTGCCGGGAGGTCGCCTACCATGCCGTCTGGCTGGAAAACGAGTATCTGCGCGTCATGGTCCTGCCCGAACTGGGCGGACGGATTCACCGCGCCCTCGACAAGACCAACGGCTATGATTTTGTCTATTACAACCACGTCGTCAAACCGGCGCTGGTGGGGCTGACCGGGCCATGGATTTCGGGCGGGATTGAATTCAACTGGCCGCAGCATCACCGCCCGACCACCTTCTCGCCGGTGGACTACCGCGTGGCCGAGCACGACGACGGCTCGGTGACCGTCTATGTCGGCGAGACCGACAAGATGTACGGCACCAAGGGGATGGCCGCAATCAGCCTGTACCCCGGCAAGGCGTATCTGGAAATCCGGGGCCGGCTGTACAATCCCACCGACCTGCCGCAGACCTTCCTGTGGTGGGCCAACCCCGCGGTGCCGGTCAACGATCACACCTACTCGGTCTTTCCGCCCGACGTGAACGCCGTCATGGACCACGGCAGGCGCGCGGTCTCGACCTTCCCGATTGCGACCGGCGAATACTACAAGTGCGACTACTCGGCGGGGGTGGACATCTCGCGCTACAAGAACGTGCCGGTCCCGACCTCCTACATGGCGGCCCACTCGGACTTTGACTTTGTGGGCAACTACGACGAATCCCGCCAGGCCGGGCTGCTTCATGTGGCGGACCACCATGTGGCGCCGGGCAAAAAACAGTGGACCTGGGGCAACGGCGATTTCGGCCGCGCCTGGGACCGCAACCTGACCGACGCGGACGGGCCGTACATTGAACTGATGACCGGCGTGTTCACCGACAATCAGCCGGATTTTTCCTGGCTCAAGCCCCAGGAGGAAAAGACCTTTGTCCAGTATTTCCTGCCCTACAAGGGGGTGGGCCGGGTGGGCAACGCCACCCGGGATGCCGCCGTGGGTCTGCAGCTTCTTCCCGACGGCCGCGGCGAGGTGCGGGTCTATGTCACCGGGGAACAGCCCGGCGCCGTGATCCGGGTGCAGCGCGGCGGGGACTGCCTGTATGAGGCGCGCGCCGACCTCTCGCCGCAGGGCTGGTTCGGGGCAGACTTTGCCGCGGACGGCACGCTGCACGACTGCGAGGTCACGGTGGAGGCCGGGGACCGCACCCTGGTGCGCTACCGGATGTATGAGCCGGAACTGCGGCCCATCCCCGCCCCCGCCGAGCCGCTCGGCGCGCCGGAGGAGCTGCGCACCACCGAGGAACTGTATCTGGCGGCGACCCATCTCGAACAGTACCGCCATGCCACCCGCGACCCGGCCGACTATTACCGGGAAGGGCTGCGCCGCGACCCCACCGACCTGCGGCTGAACGACGGCTACGGGCTGCTGCTCTTCCGCCAGGGACAGATCCGGCAGAGCATCGCCTGTTTTGAAAAGGCCGTTCAGAAACAGACCTGGAAGAACCCCAACCCCTACCAGGGCGCGTGCTTTTTCCATCTGGGGCTGGCGCTGGAGGCGGACGGCCAGCACCGCAAAGCCTACGACGCCTTCTACAAATCCACCTGGAGCGCCGAGACCCAGAGTGCCGGGTTCTACTGGCTGGCCTGTCTGGAAGCGCGGCGCGGCAATTTGGAGCAGGCGCTGGAGTTTGTCGGGCTGTCGCTGGTCCGCAACTGGCACAACATGAACGGCCGCTGCCTGAAAGCCGCGCTGCTGCGGCATCTGGGGCGGGACAACACCGCCCTGCTTGCCGAGAGTCTGGCCATTGACCCGCTGCAGATGGGCTGCCTGTACGAGGAATCCCGCCGGACCGGAACGCCGGAGGTCTGGCGCACCGTCATGCGGCAGGAGGCGCACAACTACCTGGACCTGGCGCTGCACTATGCCAAGGCCGGGCTGCTGGAGGAGGCGGTGGAGATCCTGCAGGCCTGCCCCGAACAGAGCCCGATGCCGTCCTACTACGAGGGGTATCTGCACGGGCTGGCCGGGGACGAGGCGGCGGCCCGCGCCTGCTGTCTGCGCGCCGAACACCTGCCGGCGCCCCGGTGCTATCCCAACCGGGTGGAGGAGATCGCGATTCTGGAATACGCGATCCGTCTGCTCGGCCGGGCGCCCCGGGCCCATGCCCTGCTGGGCTGCCTGCTGTACGACAAGAAGCAGGCGGACGCCGCGATAGCGCACTGGGAAGCGTCGGTGCAGCAGGACCCCGGCCAGGCGCTGGTACACCGCAACCTGGCGATTGCGCGCTACAACAAACAGGGCGACGCCGACGCCGCCCTGCGGGAGATGGAGCAGGCCCGCCGGCTGGACCCCGGCTATCCGCGCCTGCTGCTGGAATACGACCAGCTGGCCGCCCGGCTGGGCCGTTCCAACGCCGCCCGGCTGCAGCTGCTGGAGGAGAACCTCGCGCTCGTGGAGCAGCGGGACGACCTGATGCTGCGGTATGTCACGCTGCTGAACTGTGAGGGCCGCTGTGAGGAGGCGCTGCAGATTCTGCTCACCCGCCGGTTCCACCCCTGGGAGGGCGGCGAGGGCAAGGTCAGCGCCCAGTACCGGTATGCGCTGATCCGTCTGGCCAAGGACTGCCTGAACCGCGGCGAGAATGACCGGGCCGTGCAGCTGCTGGAGCAGAGCAAGACCTACCCCGATACCCTGGGCGAGGGCAAACTGCCCAACGTCCCGGACAACGAGGCGGATTACTGGCAGGGCGTCGCGCTGCGGGCGATGGGCCGCGAACCCGAGGCGGCCGCCGCCTTCCTGCGCGCCGCCTCCGGTCCGCAGGAGCCCGGCCGGGTGCTCTACTACAACGACCAGCCGTCGGATTTCATCTATTATCAGGGACTTGCCCAGCGTGCGATGGGCAACGAAGCCGCCGCCCGCAAGGCCTTCCACAAGCTGCTGACCTACGGGGAAACCCACCTGTTCGATGCGGTGGCCTACGATTTCTTTGCGGTCTCGCTGCCCGAGATCGAGGTCTTTGCCGATGACATTGCGCTGCGCAACCGCCAGTACTGCAACTATCTGCGGGCGCTGGGCTGCGCCGGTCTGGGCCGGACCTCCGAGGCGGCGGAACTCTTTGCCGGGATTCTCGAACTTCAGCCCGACGACCAGGGCGCGCTGCGTCACGCCTGATCGTCCTGCGGGAAAAAGTGCAGCGCGTATCCGTCCAGGGTGAGAATCAGCGTGGGGCGGCTGCTCCCGTCGGCATAGCGGGTCAGGGCCGTGACGGCCATCCCCTCGGTCTGTCCGACCGTGACGGTGTAGACCGCGGACCCGGCGTCGCTCTGCTCAAGCCGGTAGCTTCCCGCATACTGCCGGTCGTTGGTCCCGTCGGTCAGCGTGAGCACCCCGTCCGACGCCGTGCAGACCAGCGTGAGCCGCTCGGCCGTGTCGGGGGCGCCCGGTTCGCCGGGTGCACAGGCGATGATCGCCCCGTTGTCCGCCGTGCTCTGGACGGTGGTCATCTGCCAGGCCTCCTCCTCGATGGCCGGCACCGCGTCGCTGCCGCACCCCGTCAGGAGCAGCAGGCAGAGCAGGATTGCCGCTCGTTTCATCGCGTTCTCCTTTCTATTTTTTCCGGGTCTTCCACAGTCCCGCCACCGCCGCCAGGCCCGCGCCCGCCGTCAGCAGCAGGGGCAGCCACGGTCCCGACGGGCGGACGACCCAGATGCCGGTGGCCCTGTCGGCGCCGCCGATGACCGGCGCACCGGAAAGAAGCTGTGCCGGCAGCTACCGGATCAGGCCCGCGGCGAGCATCACGGCCCCCCACAGGGCCAGGATTCCCACCGCCGCAAAGAAGGCCCGCCAGCGCCTGCGGCTGCGTTCCTCCCGCTCGGCCAGCTGCCGGTTGAGCGCTTCCAGCTCGGCGGCCAGGTCCCGGCCCTGTTCCGGCTCCTCCTCGCCGAGAAGATCATTCACCGTCGTGTCCAGCGCCCCGGCGATGCGGACAAGCATCCCGGCATCGGGCACCGACAATCCGGTTTCCCAGCGGGACACGGCCTGGCGGGTCACATATACTTTTGCGGCCAGTTCTTCCTGCGATAACCCTTTGGCGGTACGCAGCTGCAAAATAACTTGCCTGGTTTCCATGGCATTGCCTCCTTTATCTTTTATCGGTAGGATAGCATAGTGGGCTGCGTTTGCCAAGCAACGGGAAGTTGCATTTTGGACTTTGGGCAACACCGCACAATTCCCGCCTTGCGGCTTAAGCACCGCTCCGGCAGC
>OLNQ01003703.1_pt1 | contig 12129 bp, 7 predicted proteins | sample 1672821 | NCBI WGS metagenome assembly OLNQ01 (sample SAMEA3136727, study PRJEB25190) | human gut metagenome | biome: human gut; feature: human-associated habitat; material: faeces | place: Austria | collected 2013 | reverse complement strand
ACTGTAAAGATTGCGGAACAAAAATGCACATTCGCACCATACACAAAAACAAAAAAGTACAGCATGTAACCTATTGCAGTGAATATGCCAAAGGAAAAGCAAAGCACCCAAAATGCAATTCTCCACATCGTATTGATGTCGATGAAGTTATGGAAAATATTGCAGAAGTCTTACGAAAGATAGCACAATATTCCTTAGAAAATAAAGCAGAGTTTGAAAAACTTGTAAAAGAGAGTCTGTATAAAGAGCAGACGGAAGAAGTCAAGAAAAATCAAAAGCGTATGCCCCAAATCACAGACCGAATGGAACAGATAGAAAGAGTGATGAATAAGCTCTATGAAGATAATGCACTTGGAAATATGGATACAGAACGCTATGAGCAGTTATCAAGAAAGTATGCAGAAGAATACTACACCTTAAAAGCAGAAAAAGAAGAAATCAAAGAAGAAGCTGAAAAGGTAAGAGAAGCAGGCGGCCTTTACATTATCGGTACAGAGCGCCACGAATCAAGACGAATTGATAACCAGCTTAAGGGCCGTGCAGGTCGTCAGGGCGACCCGGGTGTAAGTAAGTTCTTCCTTTCTACAGAAGACGATCTTATGCGTTTATTCGGCGGCGACAGAATGAAGATGGTTATGGAGCGCCTTAATGTTGAAGATGATATGCCGATTGACGCTAAGTTGATTTCAAATATCATTGACAGCTCACAGGAGAAAATCGAACTCCGTAACTTCGGTATTCGTAAAGATGTACTCCAGTACGACGATGTTCTTAACAAGCAGAGAGAAATTATCTACGGTCAGCGTGATCAGGTTCTTAACGGTGAGGACTTACACGATACTATCTATAAGATGATTGAAGATACAATTGACACAAGCGTTAAGCAGTATCTCCCGGACGGCCCTCGTGAGCATTGGAATCTCCAGAGCCTTAAGGATTATTATAAGGATTGGCTTATTCAGGACGAGAGCCGTTACGACTTTGACCTCGAAGACCTTGAGGATATGGAAGCCGAAGACATTAAGAATATGCTTATCGAAGATGCAAAAGCTATCTATAAAGAAAACGAGGAGCTTTTGCCGACCGAAACTATCCGTGAAATGGAGCGTGTATATCTCCTCAAGAATGTTGATACACACTGGATGGATCACATTGATAATATGGATCAGCTTAAGTCAGGTATCAGACTCCGTTCATACGGTCAGCATGACCCTGTAGTAGAGTACCGTATTGAAGGCTTTGATATGTTCGACGAGATGATTGAAAGCATCAGAGAAGATACAGTTAAGATGATGCTCATTATGCCTAAAAAGGTATATGAGGTTAAAAAGCGTCAGGACGCTATCGAGGCTGCAAAGCGTATGGCATTAAAGCAGGCACAGGCTGCACATCAGGTAGTTTTAAATAACGGCGAAGATGAAGAGCCTAAAGAAAGCCCGATTGAAATTGCTTTAAAGCGTGAGCAGGTTGCTCAGCCTACAGAAACTTCGGGTGACGGTACAGACACAGCCAACAAAACTATCCGTAAAGGCAAAAAGGTTGGCAGAAATGATCCGTGCCCATGCGGCAGCGGCAAAAAATATAAGAAGTGCTGCGGCAAAGACGAATAATTTTACTGAAAATTAAACAGATAAAAAATTCCGATCTGCAAGGGTCGGAATTTTTATTGTAAAATAAGTGAAGAAAATTAACAAATATACCAGATAACAATAAACAATTTTGTTTCATATTGACAAAATATTTTGCTAATGATAGAATATATTTTAATAAATGTTTTACTTAAAGAGGTTTATTATTAATAATGGTAAATTACGGTTTAGCATAATACTTAGCTAAGTAATTTAAAATATTTCCCTAACATAAAAATAGAACCTAAAAATTTTACATAAGAAAAGAGGAATGATTTTAATGAAAAATGCCAAAAGATTCACTGCAATAATATTGTCTGCGCTTATGGCGGCAAGTGTGTTTTCTGCTGTTACGGTTAGTGCAAAAACATTGGACGGAGAAGTAACCGCTGTTTCAGAGGATTTAAAAAACGATGATTATATGTATATAATACTTGATGACGGTACCGTAGAAATCAAGACTTATATGGGTGATGCATCGGAAGTAATTATTCCGAATACGATTGACGGAAAAAAAGTCACAAGTATCGGCGATGAAGCTTTTTATGAAAATAAAAACTTAGAAAAAATAACAATTCCCGACAGTGTAACAAATATCGGAAATGCTGCTTTCTCGGGTACTGCTTGGTATGAAAATCAGCCTGACGGTATGGTGTTTTTAGGTAAAGTGTTGTATGCTTATAAAGGTATAATGTATGGTAACACAAATATTGTAATCCCTGACGGTACAGTTTCCATAAGCAAAAATGCTTTTTGCGGCTATTTACAGAAATGACGATTTAGGTCTAACAAAAGTAACAATTCCAAGCAGCTTAAAAAAGATTGGGGAATATGCTTTTGGCAGCTGTTCAAGTTTAAGAGATATAACATTTTCAAATGGTTTAACAGATATTGGTGATAAGGCATTTTACGATTGCTACGGTTTAACCGATATAACACTTCCCGAAAGTGTGACAAGTATTGGCAACAATGCATTTGAGGGCTGTTCAAGATTAAAAAATATTGTAATTCCCGATAATGTGATAATTATTGGTGATGCCGCTTTTTGCAATTGTGAAAATTTATCCGAAATTACAATTCCAAATAACATAACAAACATAGGTAAAGAGGCTTTTTTAGGTACAGCATGGTACAATAATCAGTCAGATGGTATGGTATTTGCAGGCAAAGTATTGTACGGTTATAAAGGTGTTATGCCTGAAAATACAAGTATAGAAATTCCTTTTGGTACAATTTCAATTGGTAACAGTGCTTTCTATGATTGCAGTAATTTAACAAATGTCACAATTCCTAACAGTGTAAAATATATTGGCAAAAGAGCATTTCGAAATTGCACAAACATAGATAATATTTTAATTCCCGACAGTGTTACAGCTATAGGCGATTCTGCTTTTGTGTATTGCACGAGTATAGATAATGTTGTAATTCCGAATAGTGTTACAACTATTGGAGAAAATATATTTGGTCATTGCACAAGTCTAAAAAATATAACAATTCCTGACAGTATTACAGATATTTCTTACGGTACTTTTAGCGATTGTACAAACTTGGAGAATATTGCAATCCCTGATGGTGTTACAAATATTGGTGAGTATGCGTTTTACGGTTGTGAAAACTTAAAAAATATTAATATTCCAAACGGTGTAAAAAGTATTAAAGAATCAACTTTTAACGGTTGCAAAAGTTTAATCAATATAACGATTCCTGAAAAGGTAACCAATATCGGTGACTATGCTTTCACCGATTGTAAAAGTTTGGTAAGTTTAGTAATTCCGAACAGCGTAAAAAAAATCGGTTACAGAGCCTTTGAAAATTGCTCGGCTTTAGAAACTATAACAATTCCGAATAGTGTTACAAGTATTTTGGAAAGTGCTTTTGACGGTTGTAAAAATCTCACAATTATGGGTTACAAAAATTCTGTTGCTGAAAATTATGCCAAGGAAAATGAAATTAATTTTATTGAACTTATTAAAAAAATTATCACAGGTGATGCAGACGAAAACGAAATTGTAGATATAAATGATGTTACATATTTACAAAGACATATTGCAGGAAACAAAAACACAGATGAATTACCTTTGATTGATGAGAGTAATAAGGATGTTTTTGAGAGCGTTGATTTGAATAAAGACGGTAAGCTTGATGTTCAGGATGTTACTTTGCTTCAACAGCTTGTTGCCGGCAATAAAGAATAATTAACATTAAAAATTAAACAGATAAAAAATTCCGATCTGCAAGGGTCGGAATTTTTTGTTGTCGGTTGTTTTTGAAAGCTTAGGTAATTATAGTTTAGGAAAATATTTCGCCGAGTAATTATAAAAGTTTGGGTTAAGTATTTTTCTACCCATAATCTAATAAAAATTTTTGTGAAATACAGTATATTAAATTATCATATTAATATGTTATTGTATTAATGTTAAAAAATTAACGGAATATTTTATAGTATCCTACAAAAAATTTTTTCCAATCGAAAAAGCATTGACTTTTTGCTCGAAAGATGTCATACTTTTAGTATTAATGCGGTAAACAATAGCCTTTTGGCTTTTGTATAAAAAATTTAATGAAGGGGTTTTCTAAGTGGAAAAACTATTTAAACTCAAAGAAAACGGTACCGCGGTAAAAACAGAAGTTGTTGCCGGCGTTACCACATTCCTTGCAATGGCTTACATACTTGCCGTAAACCCAAGTATGCTTGGCGCTGCCGGAATGGACTCAAGTGCGGTTTTTGCTGCAACAGCAGTATCAGCAGCATTTGCTACACTTTTTATGGCATTTTTTGCAAACTATCCTGTTGCTCTTGCTTCCGGTATGGGACTTAATGCTTACTTTGCATACACAGTAGTTCCGCAGCTTGCATCACAGGGTATTACAAATCCATGGCAGGTTGCTCTTACAGCAATCCTTGTTGAAGGTATTATCTTTATTATCCTTTCACTTTTCAAATTCCGTGAAACACTTGTTAATAAAGTACCTAAGAACTTAAAACTCGGTATTTCGGCAGGTATCGGTCTTTTCATTACAATTGTAGGTTTAAAGGGTGCAGGCGTTATCGTTTCCGATGCTTACTATGACGGCACAGCCGTTCAGTCATCAACACTTGTAACACTCGGTGACTTAGGTTCCGCAAATGTAGTTCTTGCAATTGTAGGTCTTCTTATTGTAGCCGCTTTGTGGCACTTCAAGGTTAAGGGTTCAATCCTTATCGGCATCATTGTTACTTACATTTTCGGCATTATTGCACAGCTTTGCGGTTGGTATCAGGGCACTTCACTTATTCCTGATTTCTCAAACTATGCAATATTTGCTCCTGTTCAGAATATGGCAACAGAAACTTTATTTAAGTTCGATTTTACTTATGTAGCACAGAATGTAGTAAACTTTGCAGTTATTGTATTTGCATTCCTCTTTGTTGACCTTTTCGATACAGTAGGTACACTTATCGGTGTTGCACAGCAGGGTAACCTCCTCAACGAAAAAGGCGAGCTTCCAAGAGTAGGTAAGGCTTTAATGGCTGACGCCGTAGGTACTTGCGTAGGTGCTTGTCTTGGTACATCAACCGTAACTTCTTATGTTGAGTCAACAACAGGTGTTGCCGAGGGCGGCAGAACAGGTCTTACAGCTATGACCTCAGGTATTCTCTTCCTTCTTGCAATTCCTTTCTACCCGATTTTCCTTGCAATTCCGTCATTTGCAACAGCTCCTGCTCTTGTGTTCGTTGGACTTTTAATGCTTAAGAACATTACTCAAATGGACTTTGAGTCTGACATTGCCGACACAGTTGGCGGTTTCCTTGCAATCATTATGATGCCGTTTGCATATTCAATTGCAACAGGTATTATGTTCGGTATTATTTCTTGGGTTATCCTCAAGATCGTTACAGGTAAAATCAAGCAGATTCACCCTGTTATGTGGGTTGCAGCTGCTCTCTTTGCAATCAGAATCGTAACGCTTATACTTCATATTGCGTCTTAATTATTTATTTTGAATTTATGCTCCTGCAAAATGCTTGCAGGAGCATTTTTTTGTTGTGAATTGTTATATAATATGATACAATAGAATTTAAGGCGGTGAATGCTTAATGATAAGCAAGTTAATATCAAAGCTCGGCTACACGAGATTTATAGCGTTGAGCTTTATTCCTGTAATTTTGTTGGGAACTTTCCTTTTGTGCCTGCCGATTTCCTCAAAGACGGGGGAATGGACGAATTTTATTGATTCACTTTTCACATCGGTAAGCGCAACCTGTGTTACGGGACTTATTGTATTTGATACATTTACTCATTGGACTGTTTTCGGACAGATTGTTATTCTGATAATGATTCAGATAGGCGGTCTTGGTCTTATGACGATAATAACAATGATTTCAATATTTTTGCGCAAAAAGATTAATATGCGTGAACGCAAAATGATGATGCAGTCATCGGGCAATACTCAAATTGACGGTACTTTAAAACTCGTTAAGAAAATAGTCGGAGGTACTTTTATTTTTGAGGGAATAGGTGCTGTATTACTTGCTTTTCGCTTTTGTCCGCAAATGGGTATGCTGAAAGGAATATACTACAGTTGTTTCCACGCTATTTCTGCTTTTTGCAACGCAGGCTTTGACCTTATGGGATTTCGCCAACCGTATTCTTCGCTGACTTACTATACAAATGATTACTATGTAAACATAATTATAATGTCGCTTATTGTAATCGGCGGTATCGGCTTTATTGTGTGGAATGACATTTTAAAAAATAAATTTCATTTTTCTAAATATTTGCTTCATACTAAAATAGTTCTTGTTACAACGGCAATTTTGCTTGTCGCAGGCGGACTTGGCTTTTTTATTTTTGAATACAACGGCGAACTTGCCGACAAGACTGTTCCGCAAAAAATTGTAAACGCTATGTTTATGTCGGTAACCACAAGAACGGCAGGTTTTAATACAATTGACCTTTCAAATCTCTCGGATTCCGGCACATTGCTTTCGCTTATTCTTATGCTTATAGGCGGTTCTCCCGGTTCCACCGCAGGCGGTATGAAAACAACGACTTTTGCTGTTCTGTTACTTTCTGCGATCACAGTGTTTAGCCGCAGAAATGATGTGCAGTGCTTCAAAAGAAGAATATCAGACGAAACTGTCCGCAGTGCAGGCGCTGTTTTGTTTATGTATCTTGTATTGTTCTTTACAAGCGGTGTCATTATCAGCAGAGTGGAAGATCTACCGCTGCTGACCTGTCTGTTTGAAACAAGCTCAGCTATCGGTACTGTAGGGCTGTCACTCGGGATTACAAGCGGTCTGTCTGCTGTATCCCGTGTGATACTGATGATACTAATGTTTTTCGGAAGAGTCGGCGGACTGACACTCATTTATGCAGCTCTGCCGTCGGCGGACAGTCAGAATTCACGCTTACCGCTTGAAAAAATATCTGTAGGGTAAGGAGTCTTATATATGAAAACAGTTTTAATTATCGGAGTAGGTCAATTTGGCAGTCATATTGCCAGACGCATGGAGGAGCTTCGGTGTGAGGTCATGGCAGTAGATGAAAATGAGAAGCATATCAACGATATCCTGCCTTATGTGACCAACGCAAGGATCGGTGACAGCACCAATGAGGAATTTCTCCGTTCGCTTGGTGTAGGAAACTATGATGTTTGTATCGTTGCCCTCGGCAGCCGGTTTCAGTCCTCTCTGGAAACAACGTCTTTGCTCAAGGAGCTGGGGGCAAAGAAAGTCATATCCCGTGCGACAAATGATGTACAAATGAAATTCCTGCTTAAAAACGGAGCCGATGAGGTTGTCTATCCTGAGAAGCAGATGGCACTTCGCATCGCTACAAAATATGCATCAGACAGCATACTCGACTTTATTCATCTGGATAACAATTACTCGATCTACGAATTGAAAGTACCGAAGGACTGGTTCGGAAAGTCGCTTTCACAGATCGATATACGAAAGAAATTCAAGATCAATATTCTGACGATCAAACGCGGAGAAGAGGTATTTATCCCTTCACCGGACACTGTAATTGAAACTGATGACATCGCATTTGTCATAGGTGAGATTCGGGATATCCAGAAATGTTTCAGAATTTAAGAGATGATCGTGTGAGAGATGTTCTGCTTGCACTATCTGTAGGAGCAATGTTTCTCTACGGTTTTTTATATTATGAAAAAAGTAGATGAATTCATCGAGGAGATACAAAAGAGCAGACGTGGACACGACCTGTCAGAAGATGATGTTGACGAACACAAAAGTGATATGTTATAATAACAAGGGTGATTCTTATGACTGTTAATTCTATAAAAAGCTCTAAAGTATTTTCTGTGTTCAAAGACTCCGCTATATGTATTGTGGTGCTGACAGCCGCAACACTTGCCGGATACGCATTCAAAGCCTTTCAACTTGCCGATGCGGATATTATCATGCTGTATATTATTGCTGTGCTTGTGATATCCATTTTTACATCAAAGATGTATTTCTGCCTGATATCATCATTAGTAGGAGTAATGCTTTTCAACTGCTTCTTCACCTATCCTGAGTTTTCTCTTTCAGTTCACGATGCAGGCTATCTTGTCACATTTGTGACGATGTTTATTACAGCGTTCATTGCAGGAACGCTTGCCAATAAGCTGAAACGCAATATCCTGATCGCCGAGCAGAATGCCCGTGAAAAGGAGGAGGCGGCACTTCTGGCGCAGAATGAACAGCTTAGAGCTGATATGCTCCGTTCCATATCCCATGATCTCAGAACACCGCTGACCTCCATATCAGGTAATGCCAGTACGCTCATTTCCGGCGGCGATACGCTTGATGAATCAGCACGTCAGCAGATATACACGGATATTTATTCCGAATCAATGTGGCTTATCGAAATGGTGGAAAATCTTTTATACGCTACACGAATTGAGGACGGCAGAATGCAGCTCAATATCTCGGTAGAGATACTTGATGACATTGTTCAGGAGGCTGTCAGACACACCAAACGCACTCACCCAAAGCGAAATATCATCGTTGATATGTATGACGAGATAATCCCCGTTATGGCAGATGCGAACCTTATCGTACAGGTCATAGTCAATCTTATGGATAATGCTGTCAAGTACAGTGATGAGGATTCTGATGTTACCGTCAGTGTGCGCCGAGAAAATGCGTATGCTGTTGTGATATCCGTGTCCGATCACGGCACTGGTATCTCCGATGAAGAAAAAGAAAAGGTATTTGATATGTTCTATACGGGCGGCAGCCGTTCCTCAGACAGCAGAAGAAGTCTGGGGCTGGGGCTTGCACTGTGCAGGTCAATTATTACTTCACACGGCGGTACTATATCTGTCAGCGACAACATACCAAACGGTACAGTTGTCAGCTTTACTCTGCCAATAGGAGAGGTCGATCTAAATGAATGAATATCTTGTTCTGGTGGTGGAGGACGACAAGCCTATCAGAAATCTTATTACAACTACTCTTAAAATGAACGACTATCGCTTTATTACTGCTGTCAGGGGCAATGAAGCGATCATGCTCAACGCTTCGCATAAGCCTGATATTATCATACTTGACCTTGGACTGCCTGATATTGACGGCGTTGAGGTGATAGAGCATATACGCACTTGGAGCGATGTTCCTATCATCATAGTCAGTGCAAGGAGCGAGGAAAGGGACAAGATAACAGCCCTTGACAAAGGTGCAGATGATTACCTGACAAAGCCTTTCTCTGTTGATGAACTTCTCGCAAGGCTCAGGGTGATACAAAGGCGACTTATGAAGTCCGAAAACATCTCGGTCACGGAGTTTGTCAATGGCAGATTACGGATAGACTATGTTTCGGGCTGTGTTCACCTTGATGATGAAGAAATTCACCTGACACCGATAGAATACAAGCTGCTTTGCCTGCTTGCCAAGAATGTCGGCAAGGTGCTGACGCATAAGTACATTATCCAAAGTGTATGGGGAACTCCTGCGGATAACAGCGAAGCCTCCCTGCGTGTATTTATGGCTACCCTGCGAAAAAAGCTGAGTGACAGCAGTCAGGCGCTGATACAAACACATATCGGTATTGGGTATCGTATGATGAAATTATAGTTTTAGGGAGCAGTACAAAGCAGACACTTTATTTGATGATCTGTATCGCCTTCAATGGCTGCAAAAACAATTGAACTGATTATTTCTAAAGAAAAAAAGGGCAATGCCTTCCACTCACGGAGGACATTGCCCTTTTCCTTATGCTGTGATTATATCAGTCCTGAATCTCCTACAGCATAGTTGCAATCCTGTATAATAAAACTTGACACATACAAAACAATCAAAGTATAATAAAAACAAAGGAGTGTGTCATCAATGGGAACAGGAAAACAATATGATGAAGAGTTTAAAAAGCAGGCAATAAAGCTCGCAAAGGAGATTGGCACCTAGCTTTATGCCGCTGTGTGTATTTTTTTTGTATCGTGTATTATTTTACAGTTCACCTGCCCTAATTTGACAAAAGTACGTCAATGGAGTATAATGTAACCAGCGTTACGCAAATTAATTATAGGCAATACCACACAAGACAAGCCTATACCTATTATTATAGAAACGAGGTCATGAAAATGAGCGAGGAAAGAATACCTAAGAGAAGTGAAGTGCCTGAACAGTTCAAGTGGGCACTGGAGGATATTTATGCCACTGACGAAAAGTGGGCGGAGGACTTGCAGAAGCTTAAGGCTATGCCTGAGAGGATAGCGGCGTTCAAGGGCAGGCTTAGCGAGAGTGCTGACACGCTTTATGATTTTATGAAACTTTCAGACGAGATATCTGTTCTTTGCGACAGCCTTGGCAACTATGCTCAAAGACGTTCTGACGAGGACACTGCAAATGCAAAGTATCAGGGCTTTCTCGGTCAGCTTATGAACGCTTATGTTGCAGTAAACTCAGCAGGAAGCTTTGAAACACCTGAGATCATTTCTATCGAGGAGGATAAGCTTCAGAAATTCTATGAGGATAAGCCTGAGTTGAAGCTTTATAAGCGTGCGCTGGATAAGCTCCGCCGCAAAAAGGCTCATATCCTCTCTGAGGCTGAGGAGAAGATACTTGCCCTGACTGGTGAAATGGGTCAGTCCCCTGAGAATATCTACTCTATGTTTTCTGACGCAGACCTGCGTTTCCCTGACGCTGTGGATAAGGACGGCAAGGCTCATCAGGTCACACACGGAAGCTATATCCCACTGGTGCAGAGCGAGGACAGAATACTGAGAAAGTCGGCTTTCGAGTCTATGTACGGCACATTTGACAAGTTCAAGAACACCTGTGCGGCAACACTGTCGGCACAGATAAAAGCGGTAAACTTCTATGCAAAGGCAAGAAGATATGATTCAAGTCTTGAAGCCGCTTTGGACGGAACAGAAGTACCTGTTTCAGTGTACAAAAACCTTATTGAAGCCGTTCATGACAATATGCACTATATGTACGATTATGTTGCACTGAGAAAGAAGCTTTTGGGCGTTGATGAGCTGCATTTCTATGATCTTTATACTCCTGTTGTTCCTGACGCAGATATGAAGATAACCTTTGAGGAGGCTAAGGAAACTGTCCTGAAAGCCCTTGCACCTATGGGTGAGGATTACCTTGCAATACTCAAAGAGGGCTTTGAAAACCGCTGGATAGACGTCTACGAGAACGAGGGCAAAACAAGTGGAGCATATTCCGCAGGTGCAAGAGTTCACCCTTATGTGCTGCTCAATCATAAGGATACACTTAACTGTATGTTTACTCTGGCGCACGAAATGGGTCATGCTATACACTCGTATCTTTCAAATAAAAATCAGCCTGTGGTATATTCAGATTACGTTATCTTCGTGGCAGAGGTAGCCTCAACTTGCAACGAAGCCCTTCTTATGCAGTATCTGCTGAAAAATACCGAGGATAAAAAGCAGAGAGCGTATCTTATAAATTACTTTCTTGAACAGTTCCGTACCACACTTTACCGCCAGACAATGTTCGCAGAGTTTGAGCTGAAAATAAATGAAATGGTAGCGGCAGGGGAGAGTCTGACAGCCGAGGGGCTGAACGAGCTTTACGGCCAGCTAAACAAGCTTTATTTCGGTGACGGAATAGTGCTTGATGATGAGATAAAATTGGAGTGGGCAAGGATACCGCACTTCTATTATGACTATTATGTTTATCAGTACGCAACAGGCTATTCCGCAGCTATCGCACTTTCACAGAGAATATTGAAGTATGGCGAACCTGCGGTAAAGGATTATATAGGCTTCCTGAAAGGCGGCTGCTCAACTGACCCTATCTCATTGCTTAAGGGTGCAGGTGTAGATATGGCAACAACTCAGCCTATTAATGAAGCACTTGCAATGTTCGGAGAGCTTGTAAAGGAAATGGAAGAAGCAATGGCGGAGTGAGTGAGGAGTGAGGTAAGTGAGGAGTGAGGAGTGAGGAATGTGCATAGCTGAACCGAGCAAATTACTAAGCACCGAGCGAAGCGAGCAATAAAGCGCAGGCTCAAGCCCGACGCTAGAGGGCTTGTGG
>OLNQ01003699.1_pt1 | contig 12141 bp, 8 predicted proteins | sample 1672821 | NCBI WGS metagenome assembly OLNQ01 (sample SAMEA3136727, study PRJEB25190) | human gut metagenome | biome: human gut; feature: human-associated habitat; material: faeces | place: Austria | collected 2013 | reverse complement strand
GCCGTAAAATGCTTTTGCTGCGCAAAAGCATTTGCGCAGGGCGAATTTACTTCGCCCGAGCATTTTAATGTTCCACGGGTTCCTCGCGCGAAGTCGCGCGTCAATTCGCAGCGCAGCGGAGAATTGTTATAGGCGGAATTCACTTCCGCCGTTAAATAATTTGAATCAAGCCGAGACGCGCTCCGCCGCGTCGAGGCCCGGCGCTTTTGCTCCGTAAAATGCTTTTGCTGTGCAAAAGCATTTGCACAGGGGCAATTCACTTGCCCCTGTGCTTTTTCATCTCCCACGGATTCCAAAAAAGAGAGACACGCCTGCGCGTGTCTCTCTTTTTTGGAGCAGGGTACGGGAGTCGAACCCGCCTTAACGGCTTGGGAAGCCGCTGTAATACCGATATACCAACCCTGCGACGGATGGAGTATATCATATTCTTCGTGTCATTTCAAGGTGAAATATTCATGTTGTCGCTGATTCTTTCATATTCTTTGCCAAACGAAGAAAGGAGCTCCGCCATGAAACGAATGTTCCCGATGATCCTGCTGTTCGCGCTGCTTTTGTGCGTGCCCGTGCGCGCCGACGAGCTCACGCTCGACGCCCCCTCCGCGCTGCTCATGGAAAAGCAGACCGGCACGGTGCTCTTTGCCAAGGATGAACACACGCCGCGCGAGCCCGCGAGCGTGACGAAGGTGATGACACTGCTTTTAACCATGGAGGCCATCGACTCCGGCGCACTCTCGTATGACGACACCGTCACAGGCAGCGCGCACGCCGCATCGATGGGCGGCAGCCAGATCTGGCTCAAAGAGGGCGAGCAGATGCGCGTCGAAGACCTCATCAAGGCCGTGTGCGTCGTCTCCGGCAACGACGCGGCCGTCGCGCTCGGCGAGCACTTGGCAGGCAGCGAGGAAGCGTTTGTCGCGCGCATGAACGAGCGGGCCAAAGAGCTCGGCATGAACGACACGCACTTTGTCAACTGCACGGGCCTGCCCGCGGACGGGCATGTCACCTCGGCCTACGACATCGCGCTCATGTCGCGCGAGCTCATTTGGCGCCATCCCGACATCCGCCGCTTTACGACGATCTGGATGGACTCGCTGCGCGGCGGGGCATCCATGCTCGTCAACACCAACAAGCTCGTGCGCTTTTACCCCGGCGCGACGGGGCTCAAGACCGGCTCGACCGATTCGGCCAAATACTGCATCAGCGCGACCGCGGAGAAGGACGGCATGGAGCTCATCGCGGTCATCCTGGGCGGCAGCACGAGCGACAAGCGCTTTTCCGATGCCAAAGCGCTTTTGAATTACGGCTTTGCGGCGTATTCGCTCGTCACCGTCACTCCCGAATCGCCGCTGCCCGCCGTACCCGTGACGCTCGGCACACAGAAGACGGTGCAGAGCGTTCTGACGAGCGAAAACGCTCTGCTTCTCGAAAAGAGCCGCGCAAACGGCCTGACGCAGGCCGTCTCGCTGCCCGAGAGCATTGATGCGCCCGTCGAGGAGGGCGAACCGCTCGGCACGCTCGATATTTTCGACGCAGACGGCACGCCGGTCGCGTCGCTCCCGCTGCTCGCGGGCGAGAGCATACCGCACCTCACGTGGAGCGAGCTTTTCTGCCGCCTGCTCAAGCTCGCCTACTGCGGGGCGTAAGCTCTCTCTGTTTTCCACAAAAATCGCTCCGAAACTTTTCCGTTTTACGCTCATGCGTATAATTTTTAGCCATTTTTCGGCAAAGCATGCTTTTCTTGCTTGACAGAATCGAAAAAAGGTGTATACTGCAAACAATTTCATAAGTCTTGATAGAGGCGCGGCTGACATGAGTAGCCCCCAACAAAACGGCAGGAGACCGTGGGGTGCGGAAGGGGACGCCGCCGAAGGGTCGATAAAATCCCTGTTTTGTCGATACTTGGGTCGTCGGGAAATACCCGGCGGACTGTCGTCCGGAAGGACGGAGTGCTGTCATGATCGACGCGATCAGGAGCCTTGATGTGTTTCACATCGGTTGTTTGATGTTTTTGTGTTAAGTCATGATGGAAATCATGGCTTAATTTTTTTGCTCTGTGTTTTGTAGCACAGGAAAGGAGAAACATCATGCAATTTGTCGGAACCTTCTGGGCGCTCGTGCCCCCCATCATCGCCATCACGCTGGCGCTGATCACCAAGGAGGCGTACTCGTCTCTCTTTATCGGCGTCGTGATCGGCGCGCTCTTCGCCTGCGACTTCGCCCCCGTCGCCACGATCGACATGATCGTCAACGATGGCATCATCGCTGCGATCGCGGACAACGCGGGCATCTTTCTCTTCCTCGTCCTGCTCGGCATCATCGTGGCGCTTGTCAACTTAGCAGGCGGCAGCGCGGCCTTTGGCCGCTGGGCGGAAAAGAACATCCACACCCGCGTGGGCGCGCAGCTTGCGACGTTCATCCTCGGCGTCCTCATTTTCATCGACGACTACTTCAACTGCCTGACCGTGGGCTCGGTCATGCGTCCGGTGACCGACCGCCACCAGATCTCTCGTCCCAAGCTCGCCTACCTCATCGACGCCACTGCCGCTCCCGTGTGCATGATCGCGCCGATCTCGTCCTGGGCGGCCGCCGTGTCCTCCACGGCTGAAGACCTCGACACCGGCATTTCCGGCATCCAGCTCTTCATCCGCGCCATTCCCTATAACTTCTATTCCCTTCTGACATTCGTCTTCATCATCACGCTCACGCTGCTCAAGTTCGACTACGGCCCGATGCGCGGCTTTGAAGAGCGCGCCCGCAATACGGGTGACCTCTCCGGCAGCGCCGGCAGCACCGAGGAGAACGCCAACCCCAAGGGCCGCGTCATCGACCTTGTCATTCCCGTCATTATGCTCATCATCCTCTGCACCATCGGCATGCTCTACGTCGGCGGCTTCTTCGGCGCTGACACGTCCGGCTGCACCGATTACGCCGGCGACTTCATCGGTGCGTTCGGCAACACGGACGCGTTCGTCGGCCTCCCCTGGGGCGGCATCATCGCGCTGGTGCTCACGGTCATCTACCTCGTCGCCCGCCGCGTCGTCGGCTTCCGCGAGGCTATGGGCTGCATCCCCAAGGGCTTCCAGGCCATGATCTCCCCGATCATCATCCTGACACTGGCCGTCTCCCTCAAGACCACGCTCAACGCGCTGGGTGCCGCAGACTATGTGCACGATCTGATGTACGCTGCCTCTGAGGGCCTTTACAATATGCTGCCCGCCGTCATCTTCCTTGTCGCGTGCGTGCTGGCCTTTGCCTCCGGCACGTCCTGGGGCACGTTCGGCATCCTGATTCCCATTGTCACAGCCATCTTCCCCAGCGACAGCGCGCTGCTCTACATCGGTATTTCCGCCTGCTGCGCGGGCGCCGTGTGCGGCGACCACTGCTCCCCCATCTCCGACACGACCATCATGTCCTCCGCCGGTGCGCAGGTGGAGCATGTCAACCACGTCGCCACGCAGCTGCCCTATGCCATCACGGTCGCGTGCCTGAGCTTTGTGTGCTTTGTGCTCGCGGGCTTTATCCAGAACTGGATCGTCTGCCTCGCCATCGGCATCGTGCTGACGGTCGGTACGCTCTTCGCCATTCGCAATGTCGAGGCGCAGAAGGCGCGCATCAAGGATTAACTTGCTCTCCACTCTCTTTTCTCTCATAGGAACGGGGCGAACCGGTCGGTTCGCCCCGTTCCCCCTTATATTCTCCGCTTTGCAATCCCTAAAAAGCATGGTATACTGAGTATAACACTTAACTTCGGAGGACGTTTCCATGAGTATTGTCGTGATGGGCGCGGTGTTTGTCGATATCAAGGGCTATCCCCTCTCTTCCTACATCCCCGGCGGGCGCAACGCGGGCCGCGTCGTGCAGGTGCACGGCGGCGTGAGCCGCAACATCGTCGAGGACATCGCGAACGTCGAGCTGCGCCCGACGTTCGTGAGCCTTGTCGACAACACGAGCGCGGGCGCGGACATCGTCAAAAAGCTCCAGAGCCACAAGGTCGACACGCGCTACATCCGCACAACGCCCGACGGCATGGGCATGTGGCTTGCGATCTTCGACAACACGGGCGACGTGACCGCGTCGATCTCCAAGCGCCCCGACCTGAGCCCCATTGCCGACATTCTCGACGAGCAGGGCGATGAAATTTTTTCGCAGGCCGACAGCATTCTGCTCGAGATCGACATGGAAAAGGACATCGTCAAGCGCACGTTCGCGCTGGCGGAAAAGCACCGTAAGCCCGTCTACGCGGTCGTGTCCAACATGAGCATCGCCATCGAGCGGCGCGACTTTCTGCGCTCGGTGCACTGCTTCATCTGCAACCAGCAGGAAGCGGGCATCCTGTTTTCGGAAAATTACGACGGCCTCTCGCCCGACGAAATGCTTCCCATCCTGCGCGACAAAATTCGCGGCGCGCAGATCCACCGCATGGTCGTCACGATGGGCGCTCAGGGTGCGGTGTTCGCCACGCTCGACGGCGAGGACGGCTACTGCCCCGCGAAGAAGGTCGATGTCAAGGACACGACCGGCGCGGGCGACGCGTTTTTTGCCGGCGCGGTCATCGGCCAGACCTACGGCAAAACGATGATGGAATCCTGCGAGATCGGCACGCGCCTTGCCGCGTCCGTCATCACGACGGGTGAAAACGTCTGCCCGCGCTACCTGCCGAGCGAATTCGGGCTGGACGTCTCCACCGTCGACGATGCGCAGATCGCGCTCGAATTCTGACCGCTATATTTTAATAGGAGGGCCCGCCATGAAAAAAGCGCTTTTTCTCGCTCTTTCCCTCGCCTTTCTCCTGACCGCCTGCGGCGAAACAACGCTGCCGGACACGTCTGAGCAGAACCCGGTCGACAACACGCAGGAAACGTCGCTGCCCGAGAGCTGCCTGCTCTACTACGACCTCGGCAATGTAAGCATTCTCGCGGAGGACAAATCCCTCCCGCTCGCGCAGAACGCGGGCGACGGGTACGCGACCTCTTACAGCGTGTGGTACGATGGGGAGTATCAAGACCTTGCCTTACAGGACGGCGACAGCGGCATTTCCGTCGCCGACATGACCGGCGGCAGCGCAGTCTTCGACTACGGCGCAGGGCTCGTCGTCTGGAACGGCGAGCGCTACCACTGCGCGCACCTGACCGCGCAGGACAGCTACATTCCCAACATCTCCCCCAACATCCCCGGCGGTATCCTGCTGCTTGAAGTGAGCGGCGACTGCTGGGCCGACGGCGGCACAGCCGACGTCGCCTGCTTCACAGGCTTCGGCACGGTCGTCATCTGTGGCAGCGGCACGCTGCGCATCGACGGCGCGGGCATCGGCCAGACCTACGGCAAAACGATGATGGAATCCTGCGAGATCGGCACGCGCCTTGCTGCGTCCGTCATCACGACGGGCGAAAACGTCTGCCCGCGCTACCTGCCGAGCGAATTCGGGCTGGACGTCCCCACCGTCGACGACGCGCAGATCGCGCTCGAGCTTTGATCTCGGCACCTATTAAATACAGTAAAAAGCGAGGGACGCTCACGCATCCCTCGCTTTTTGTGCTTTTTTCACTGCCCGCACATCTGCGCGCGGTTTTCTTCCGCAAGGCGCAGCGCCGCGTCGCGGTCCACGCCGTAGGCAAAGCGGAACGCATACGGCTTTGTCATCGTGATCGCGCTCACCGTGCCGTCTTTCAGGTAAAACGCAATGTCGCGGACGTCGTAGTTCCCGTCGTCCTGCGGCGTCTGCGGCTGCCAGACGTAGGCGCGGTCGAAGTCATACGCAGGCTCACTGTAGCCGCTTTCGTCGCTGTAGCCGTCATAGAGCTCGGACTCGTCTGCCGCGATGCAGTAAAGCGCCTCCGGGTATTCCGTCAGCAGCGCTTTCTCGCTGTCGCCGACCTTGACGCCGCGCGGCGTTCCCACGCCCACAGCACTGGTGCGCAGATAGCTGATGACCTCGCGCCCCGTTTCAGGGTAGTAGTCCGTCCCGACGACGAGCTGCGCGTCCGCGTCGTAATGGCGCGCAAAGTCGTAGGGCAGCATCCCGTCGCTGTCGTAGGTCGTATTCTCCGTTTTCCCGTTCGGCTCGTAGTCCGCTCCAAGGCTCAAAAATCCGCCCAGCAGCTCCAGCGTAAAGTTCGCGTCCGGCTGCGGCTCGACCGTCAGATCTTCCTCCCGCATCAGGGGCTCGTCCGGTGCGCCGTCCGACGTTTCCTGCTTTTCTCCGCAGCCTGACACCAAAAGCGTCAGCGCCGCCAACAGTGCAACAAGCAACAGTCCGGTGTTTCTTTTCATGTTTTCTCCTTTCTCACGGCTCTCGGCCCTTATGCTTCCTTCAGCTTCTCTTCCAGCAGCTTGAAGGCTTCATCCGCCGCTTCCCCGCGAATTTCCTCGCGGGAAGCCGCGCCGAAGTCAAAGCGCTCGGCGATCGTCTCCTTGGGCGACGAAAATCCGATGAATACCGTGCCGACGGGATTTCCCCGCTCGTCGCGGTCGGGTCCAGCGACGCCCGTGACGCTGACGGCGCAGTCCGCCGTCGTCGCCTTGCGCGCACCCTCGGCCATTGCGCGGGCGACGGGCGCGGACACCGCGCCGTACTCTTCCAGCATGTCCGCCGGAACGCCGAGCACGCGGTGCTTAACGATATTCGTATAGCTCACGACGCCGCCCATGAACACGCCCGACGCGCCCGGCACATCCGTGATGCGCTTGGCAATGAGGCCGCCGGTGCAGCTCTCCGCCGCGGCGAAGGTCACGCCGCGCGCCTTGAGCGCTTCATAGCAGCGCTGTTCGACTGTTTTTTCTGCCATGATAAGACTTCCTTTCAGAACTTGATGCGCACAAACTCGCGGTTTGTCATCGCGCGGTCGATGAGGCCCTCGATATCAAGGACAGCCTCGGCCTCACGGACCTCGTCGAGGTTCGGCTTCGTGCGCGGATGACGCGGGGTGAAGACCGTACAGCAATCCTCATAGGGTAAGATCGACGTATCGAACGTGCCGATCTTACGGGACAAACGCACGATCTCTTCCTTATCCATGCCGATGAGCGGGCGCAGGACGGGAAGATCGACGACATCCTCGGTCACGCGCAGGGCCTCCATCGTCTGAGACGCGACCTGACCGAGGTTCTCGCCCGTGACGAGCGCCTTGGCCTTGACCTGATCGGCCACGCGCTGGGAGATGCGCATCATAAAGCGGCGCATGATGAGCGTGAAGAATTCCTCGGGGCAGTTTCTTCTGATCTCCTCCTGGATCTCGGTAAACGGCACGATCTGCACCGTCAGCCGCCCGCACCAGGGGACTAAGAGCTTGGCAAGGGAAAGCACCTTCTCCTTCGCCTCATCGGACGTGTACGGTGGGGAGAAGAAGTGCACCATTTCGAGCTTGACGCCGCGCTTGGCGATCATGTAGGACGAGACGGGCGAGTCGATGCCGCCGGAGAGCAGGCTGACCGCCACGCCGCCCATGCCGATGGGCAGGCCGCCCGCGCCCTCTTCAGCGGGGCCGTGGACATAGGCCGCATCGTCGCGAATTTCGATATGCACGACGAGCTCGGGGTCGTGGACGTTGACCTCGCACGTCGGGAACGCCTGATGCAGCGCGCCGCCGACCTGCTGGGAGATCTGGATCGACGTCAAGGGGAAGGTCTTGTCGGCGCGCTTGCTCTCGACCTTGAAGCTCCTGGCCGTGCGCATCTCGCACGCAAGGTACTCCTTCGCCGCGGAGATAATCTTCTGGATGTCCTTTTCGCACGGCAGCGCCTTTGAAACGGCGATGATGCCGAAAATCTTCTTGCAGCTCTCAAACGCTGTCTCGATGTCGCACTCGTCGTCCTTCGGCTCGACGTAGATGGTGCTCTGCTTGGAGTAGACGCGGAAATTGCCGCATTTCGACACGCGGCGGTTGACGTTCGACATCAGCTTATCTTCGAAGCTGCGGCGGTTCAGGCCCTTGAGCACGACCTCGCCGAGCTTGCACAGGATCATTTCATGCATTGGTATTGTTCTCCTCATTTGTTATGGCCGCTTCCGCATCGGCGGAAAATGCGGCTGAATTTTCGTTGTCTTCGGATTTGGCAGGCTTTTTCCCTTTGCGGGTGAGCCCCAGTGTAAAGCACAGCGGCTCAACGGCGGCCAGCAGGGCAAAGAGCGCATAGCTGAACATCGTGCCCTCTCCGCTCACCCCGTTGATCCCGACCATGGCGGGCGCCATCGGCAGCTCCCAGATCATCGCAAGGATGCTCCCCGAGCCGAACGGGACAGGCATCACGAGAAGCGAGGCAAGATTCAGCACATAGAGCACGATCGCCGCATTCCAGCAGCAATTTTTGTCGATGCCCCGCTCCGGCCGCAGGCCCCAGCCGAACAGGAACGAAAGCGCCGACACATAGACGACGCCGAGCGCGAGCCCGACGGGCGTGGCAAACGTAAAGGACGAGGTCGACCCCGTGCCGCCAAACGCCACGAACAACAGGATAAAAGCCGCGCCCTGAGCGATATGGCTCAAAATGGAAAGCGCGCCAAACTGGATGTAGTCATACCTTTTCATCTCATTCACCCCTGTAAAATATCCGTGTTGCGGTACTGGATGGCCTCGGCCAGATGATGCGCCTCGATCTTCTCGCTGCCGTCGAGGTCGGCGATCGTGCGCGCAACGCGCAGTAATCTATCGTGGCTTCGCGCCGTGAGGCCGAGGCGCTCGAACGCGCCTTTTAAGAGCTTTTCGCCCGCGGTGTCCAGCGTGCAGAACTCGCCCACCATCGCGGGTGTCATTTGCGCGTTGCAGGTGATGTTCGTGCCGGAAAAGCGCTGCTTCTGAATGTCGCGCGCGGTGTTCACGCGCGCTTTGACGTCGGCGGAGGACTCCGCCTTTTCGCGCCGGCGCATGGCTTCGAACTCGACGCTCGGGACGTTCACGTGTAAGTCCATGCGGTCGAGCATCGGGCCGGAGATCTTTTCGACGTATTTTTCCACCTGCTGCTTGGTGCAGCGGCAGCGCCCCGAGGGGTGGCCGTACCAGCCGCAGCGGCAGGGGTTCATCGCGCCGACGAGCATGAAGCGGCTCGGCAGCGTGATACTGCCCGCGGCGCGGGTGATGGTGACCTCGCCGTCCTCGATGGGCGCGCGCAGCACCTCGAGCACGTCGCGGTGGAATTCGGGGAGCTCATCTAAAAAAAGCACGCCGTGGTGCGCGAGCGAAATTTCACCGGGCTTGGGCGTCTGCCCGCCACCGGTCATCGCGGAGGCGGAGAGCGTGTGGTGCGGCGCGCGGAACGGGCGGTGCAGCAGCATCGGGTGCGAGCTGTCGGTCAATCCCGCGACTGACCAGATCTCGGTCGCTTCAAGTGCTTCCTTTCGCGTCATGTCGGGCAGGATCGACGGAAGCCGCCGCGCCAGCATGGATTTGCCCGCGCCGGGCGAGCCGATGAGCAGGATATTGTGTCCGCCCGCAGCGGCGATCTCCAGCGCGCGCTTGACATTTTCCTGTCCCATGACGTCGGAAAAGTCGGGGCCGGTCTCGCTCGTCTGCTCCGCCTGCCACTTCGGCTGGGGCGAGAGCTTCTTTTCACCCTTCAAATGCTGCACGAGCGACACGACGTCCGGCACGCCGTAAACGGTCACGCCGTCGGCAAGCGTCGCCTCCGCTGCGTTCGCCGCGGGGACGTAGAGCGTCCTGATGCCCGCACGCACCGCGGCCATCGCCATCGGCAAAACGCCGTTCACCGCGCGCAGCGTGCCGGTCAGCGAGAGCTCGCCGACAAAGGCAGCGTCCTTGGCAGGGGGCTTTATTTCCTCCGCACAGGCGAGGATGCCGAGCAGGATGGGCAGGTCATAGAGCGTGCCCTCCTTTTTCCGACCCGCGGGGGCGAGGTTCACCGTGATGCGCGAGACAGGGAACTTCACACCGCAGTTTTTCACTGCCGCGCGCACGCGCTCGCGCGATTCCTTGACGGCCGTGTCGCCAAGGCCGACGATGTCAAACGCAGGCAGGCCCCCGGATAAAAAGCATTCTACCGTGACCTCGTAGCCCGAGATGCCCTGAAGGCCGAGCGAGCGCACCGCTGTGACCATACTGTTTTCCTCCCTCTTTCGCATCGAATCGTACAGTTTGCAATTAGTATAGCACATTTTTTGCATCAGGCAAATCCCCCTCCGCGCATTTTTGCACATTTTGCACAAAATCAATAAATCCTCGCAAAAGTTCTCGAAAAATAAAAGGAATTGAACCTATTGTTGCAAAATAGTGAATGTTTTTGCGGGAACAAGGCGTTTACATAGCGAAAAAAGTGTGCTATAGTGTCATCATTGAATTTTGCGTTCACACGCAGAAGAACCGTTTTTTGACGGTGAAATAAATAGGAGGTTCATTTATGGCAAGAAAAATGAAATCCATGGACGGCAATAATGCTGCGGCTCACGTAAGCTATGCTTTCAGTGAAGTTGCGGCAATTTATCCCATTACGCCGTCCTCCCCGATGGCCGACCTGGTCGACCAGTGGTCTGCAAATGGCCTGAAAAACATCTTCGGCAGCCAGGTCAAGGTCGTCGAGATGCAGTCCGAAGCCGGTGCTGCCGGCGCAGTGCACGGCTCCCTCGGTGCCGGTGCTCTGACCACCACCTACACGGCCTCTCAGGGTCTGCTGCTGATGATCCCGAACATGTACAAAATCGCAGCTGAGCAGCTCCCCTGCGTGTTCCACGTCTCCGCCCGTACTGTTTCGACCCACGCGCTGAACATCTTCGGCGATCACTCCGACGTCATGGCCTGCCGCCAGACCGGTTTCGCCATGCTGTGCGAGGGCAACGTGCAGGAAGTGATGGATCTCTCCCCCGTGGCACACCTGGCCGCGCTTTCCGGCAAGGTCCCGTTCATCAACTTCTTCGACGGTTTCCGCACCTCCCACGAGATCCAGAAGATCGCCGTGTGGGATTACAAGGATCTCGCCGACATGTGCGACATGGACGCTGTCAAAGCGTTCCGCGAGCACGCCCTCAACCCCGAGCATCCCGCCATGCGCGGCTCCCATGAGAACGGTGATACGTTCTTCCAGCACCGCGAGGCCTGCAACCAGTACTACGACGCTCTCCCCGAAGTCGTGGAAAAGTACATGGGCAAGATCAACGAGAAGCTCGGCACCGACTACAAGCTCTTCAACTACTACGGCGCGCCCGACGCTGACCGCGTCATCATCGCGATGGGCTCCATCTGCGACGTGGCCGAGGAAGTCATCGACTACCTCAACGCCCACGGCGAGAAGGTCGGTCTCATCAAGGTCCGTCTGTACCGCCCGTTCAAGGCTGAGCGCCTGATCGAGGCCATCCCCGCCACCGCCAAGAAGATCGCGGTCCTCGACCGCACCAAGGAGCCCGGCGCACAGGGCGAGCCCCTCTATCTCGACGTCGTCACCGCGCTGGCCAACGCCGGCATCACCGACAAGACCGTCATCGGCGGCCGTTACGGTCTCGGCTCCAAGGACACCCCGCCCGCTTCCGTGTTCGCTGTTTACACCGAGCTTGCCAAGGCGGAGCCCAAGCGTCAGTTCACCATCGGCATCGTCGATGACGTGACGAACCTCTCCCTGCCCGAGGACAAGAACTGCCCGAACACCGCAGCCGAGGGCACCATCGAGTGCAAGTTCTGGGGTCTCGGCGGCGACGGTACCGTCGGCGCGAACAAGAACTCCATCAAGATCATCGGCGACCACACCGACAAGTACGTCCAGGCCTACTTCCAGTATGACTCCAAGAAGACCGGCGGCGTGACGATCTCCCACCTGCGCTTCGGCGACAAGCCCATCCGCAGCCCCTACTACATCAACAAGGCCGACTTCGTCGCCTGCCACAACCCCAGCTACATCATCAAGGGCTTCAAGATGGTCAACGACGTCAAGCCCGGCGGCGTGTTCATGATCAACTGCCAGTGGGACTTCGATGAGCTGAACCACCACCTCAAGGCGGATGCCAAGCGCTACATCGCCAAGAACAACATCCAGCTCTACACCATCAACGCCATCGACCTTGCCATCAAGATCGGCATGGGCAAGCGCAACAACACCATCCTCCAGTCCGCATTCTTCTCCCTGGCGAAGGTCATGCCCGAAGAGCAGGCCATCCAGTACATGAAGGACGCCGCGACGCACTCCTACCTGAAGAAGGGCCAGGAC
>OLNQ01003697.1_pt1 | contig 12145 bp, 7 predicted proteins | sample 1672821 | NCBI WGS metagenome assembly OLNQ01 (sample SAMEA3136727, study PRJEB25190) | human gut metagenome | biome: human gut; feature: human-associated habitat; material: faeces | place: Austria | collected 2013 | reverse complement strand
GCAAAAGAGCCGCTTTTGGTCGGTAAAACCTACGCTTTTGCAACGTCAAAGCGCAGTTACCACTTTTTAACAGAATTATCTTTACAAAACCAACACTATAATGTTGTTGTGCAATTCATTTTTTTCTTCTATCCAATCTGCTTTTTCTTCGGAGTCGAATTGCTTTATTTTACGTTGCCCACCTTAATCAGATATTCGGCAATCTGCACGGCATTGAGTGCTGCGCCCTTGCGTATTTGGTCGCCCGTGAGCCAGAGTGTAGTGCCGTTTTCATCGGCAAGGTCTTTGCGGACACGTCCAACGTAGATGTCGTCTTTGCCTGCACTTTCCAATGGCATAGGATAAACGTAGTTTTGTGGGTCGTCTACAAGCGTAACGCCGGGTGCTGCTTCGAGTGCCTTGCGTATTTCGGCAATCTCCAAAGGCTTTTCCGTTTCTATCCAAACCGACTCTGAATGGCTGCGGAGCGACGATACACGCACGCAGGTGGCACTGGTGCGAACATCGGAGTGCATAATTTTCTGCGTTTCGTAGAACATCTTCATTTCCTCTTTCGTATAGTCGGTTTCCGTCATCTTGTCGATTTGTGGAATCACGTTGTATGCCAATTGGTGCGAGAACTTGCTGATGGTCTTTGCCTCGCCTGTTTCAAGAATTTCCCTGTACTGCTGTTCCAGTTCCTGCATCGCTGCCGCACCCGCACCCGAAGCACTCTGATAGCTGCTGATGCGTACACGCCTGATGTGGCTTAGCTTCTCGATGGGGTTCAAAACCACTACCATCATAATGGTGGTGCAGTTCGGATTGGCAATGATACCGCGTGGGCGGGTCAGCGCATCTTCGGCATTGATTTCCGGAACTACCAATGGCACGTCTTTGTCCATACGGAATTGGCTCGAGTTGTCAATCATTACAGTGCCGTACTTCGTAATTGTTTCGGCAAATTCAGCCGATGTACTGCCGCCTGCACTGGTGAAAGCAATGTCAATATTCTTGAAATCGTCGTTATGCTGAAGAAGTTTTACTGCGTATTCCTTACCCTTGAATGTGTACTTGTTGCCCACAGAGCGGCTTGAACCGAAAAGAACGAGGTCGTCTAATGGGAAATTTCTTTCTGCCAATATGCGGAGGAACTCTTGTCCTACTGCGCCGCTGGCACCTACTATTGCTACTTTCATTATCCTTGTATTTATTATTTTGATGAGGCTACGCTTGCCCGTAATTGTCTTAATGACCGACGTGGAGCGTAAAACCCATATAGTTTTCAATTGCAAAAATACAAAAAACTCTCTACTATCCCTACTCAACCCATAACTTTTTGCTATCTTTGCACATATTTTAATCATATCGGATATGTTCAATATAGCCCAGTATTTTCCAATCACCGACCCAACATTGATATTCTTTGTTGTATTGATGATGATTTTATTGTCGCCCATTATTATGGGACGACTGCGTATTCCGTACATCATCGGAATGGTTTTGGCTGGTGTGCTGGTAGGCGAGTACGGATTGAACATACTGAAACGAGATGCGTCGTTTGAATTGTTTGGCAGCGTCGGGCTATATTACATCATGTTTCTTGCTGGTCTTGAAATGGATATGGAGGGGCTGAAGAAGAATAAGTGGCGTGTGCTGTCGTTCGGCTTGCTCACCTTCGTTACTCCCTATGTGCTGACTTTCCTAATGGCGACCTATCTGTTGAACTACTCGCCAATGTCGTCTTTGCTGCTTGGCTGTATTATGTCGTCGAGTACACTCGTTGCTTATCCGATAGTGGGTCGTTACGGTCTTTCGCAGCATCCTGCGTCTACGCTCAGCGTTGGGGCAACAATGGTGTCGCTGTTCTTGGCACTTGTTATTATGGCGATGATAGTAAACTCGTATCAAGGTGGCAGCGGTGGCGTGTTCTGGCTGTGGTTTATGCTGAAGTTTGCACTCTATTTGGCAGGTCTTGTCTACTTTATTCCACGCCTTACTCGGTGGTTTCTGCGCCGTTATGCCGATGCAGTAATGCAGTTTCTCTTCGTTTTGGTCGTGCTGTTCTTTTCTGCAGCCCTGTCCGATGCCATTGGCTTGGAGGGAATCTTCGGAGCTTTCTTCTCAGGACTTATACTAAACCGCTTCATTCCGCGCCTTTCACCGCTGATGAGCCATATAGAATTTACGGGTAATGCGCTGTTCATTCCTTATTTCCTGATAGGTGTGGGAATGCTGATAAACGTGCGTTCGCTTTTCGAGGGTACGCACATTATTTGGGTAGTGCTGTGTATTGTGTTCTTCGGAACGGTGGGAAAGGCAGTCGCAGCCTATTTGGCAGGCTTCCTGTTCCGCTTGAAACGGGAAATGTCTGATATGCTTTTCGGTCTGACAAGTGCACATGCGGCAGGCGCAATCGCAATGGTAATGGTGGGTTTGCAGCTCGAAGTAGCCCCAGGGGAGTTCCTTTTCAACGATGAAGTGCTGAACGGAATTGTTGTCATGATACTCTTTACTTGTGTAATATCTTCGCTTGTAACCGAGCGAGCGGCGCAAAAGATTCGCTTAACGAAGAAAGAAGAACCCGAAATGGTGAAAGCCGATGGCGACGAACGCATTCTTGTGCCTGTGAAATATCCCGATTATGCCGACAATTTGCTTTCGTTGGCAATGATGATGCGCAATTCCAAGCTGAAAAGCGAGATAGTTGGATTGAACGTTGTCTACGACGATGTGAATGCAGCAGCCAATCAGGAAGAAGGGCGACAGCTCTTGGAGCATCTGCATAAGCAGGCAACGTCTGCCAATGTGCCGATGGTAACGCAGGTACGCATAGCTGCCAACATAGCCAATGGTATAAAACATGCCTTCAAAGAGTTTCAGGCATCGGAAATAGTAATGGGTCTGCACGCCCGACAAGCTATATCGAAAGGCTTTTGGGGGCAGTTTACGCAGAGCTTGTACAACGGTTTGAGCCGGCAAATAACGATTGCCCGCATTGTGCAACCGCTGAATACGATTCGCCGAATACAAGTAGCCGTGCCTTCGCGTGCAGAGTTTGAGCCTGGTTTTTATCGTTGGTTGGAACGGCTTGCACGTTTGGCGTCGAATACCGATTGTCGTATTGTATTCCACGCTCGCCAAGAATCGCTCGAGCTGATTATGGGATATATTCGTAACCGCCACCCAAATGTGCGTGCCGAATATGCCGGAATGCAACATTGGAACGAGCTGCCACACTTAGCGAATGAGGTAAACGACGACCATTTGTTCGTGATTATCACGGCACGAAAGGGCACAATATCTTATAAGAATGCGATGGAGCGCATTCCAGAAGAAGTAAACCGCTTCTTCAAGAGCAAGACGCTTATGATAATATTTCCCGACCAGTATGGCAACCGTATGGACGGAATGACGTTTGCACAGTCGCAACACACCGAAGAACGCAGTGCTTACGATGTAGTCCGTGATTTTATGCAAAAGAAAATAAGATAGAAATATGATAGAAATAAAAGGTGTTACTAAGAGTTTTGGTTCGCTGCAAGTGCTGAAAGGCATTGACTTGCGCATTGAGAAAGGCGAGATAGTGAGCATTGTCGGTCCTTCGGGAGCAGGCAAAACCACGTTGCTGCAAATTCTTGGTACGTTAGATAAGCCCGATAGTGGCTCGGTTGTAGTGGACGGCATAGAAACCAGCACACTATCGACCAATAAACTAAGCGAGTTTCGCAACACGCATCTTGGCTTTGTGTTCCAGTTTCACCAGCTTTTACCAGAGTTTACGGCAATCGAGAATATTATGATTCCCGCTTATATTGCAGGAATGAAACCCAAAGAAACACGCAGCCGTGCTGAGGAACTGTTGGCATTTATGGGTCTGAGCGACCGTGCGACCCACAAACCCAACGAACTTTCGGGAGGAGAGAAGCAGCGTGTGGCAGTGGCAAGGGCACTGATGAACAATCCTGCCGTAATTCTTGCAGACGAACCTTCAGGTAGTTTGGACTCGAAAAACAAGGAAGAACTGCATAAACTCTTCTTCGAATTGCGCGATAAGTTCGGACAAACTTTCGTCATCGTTACACACGACGAAACGTTGGCTACACTAACCGACCGCACCATACACTTGAAAGACGGACGCATAGTGGGAGAGGGCAACGAAGACAGCGAAGTATAATAAAGTAAGAAAGGAAATAACAAATGGCAAAACTAAAGATAGGCGATTACAATACGCTGACTGTATTGAAGGTAGCATTGCGCGAAGGCAATGGCGACCCATTCGGATTGTATCTCGACGGTGGTCGTGCAGGCGAAATATTGATGCCTCAGAAGTATGTTCCCGAGGGCGTTTCGGTAGGCGACGAACTACGTGTCTTTGTGTATCTCGACCAGGAAGAACGCCCCATTGCCACAACCGAGCAACCACTTGCCGTAGTGGGCGAGTTTGCATACTTGGAGTGTTCGTGGGTAAACGAGTATGGTGCATTCCTTCACTGGGGCGTAACGAAAGACCTGTTCTGTCCGTTCCGCGAGCAGAAGAAACGTATGCAGATAGGCGAATCGTATGTCGTGCACGTACATCTTGACGAAGAGACCTACCGTTTGGTAGCATCGGCGAAGGTGGAACATTATTTCGAGGAAGAGAAACCAACCTACAAGCAAGGCGAGGAGGTTGATTTGATGATTTGGCAAAAGACCGAACTCGGTTTCAAAGTCATCGACAACAAGTATCCTGCCCTTGTTTATGGCGACCAAGTATTCCAATACGTCCACACGGGCGACCATATGAAAGGTTATATTGCCACAGTCCGACCAGACGGAAAGATTGACTGCACGCTGCAACCAACAGGGCAGCAATATGCAAAAGACTTTGCCGAAGTGCTTCTGCAATACTTGAAGAACAACGGCGGCGTGTGCAACCTTGGCGACAAAAGCGATGCGGAAGACATAAAACGCCTCTTCCAAGTGTCAAAGAAAGTCTACAAGAAAGCCGTTGGCGACCTTTACAAGCGTCATCTCATTACGGTTGAACCACTTGCTATCCGCCTTGTGTAATGCCTTACGGTATTACGGTAGGCGGCACTGCGTGCAGAAGGAAATGTAAGAGCCAATTTATCGTTCTCCTACCGCCCGCAAGCAAACTTTATATATCATCTTTCTAATATTTCTTTTCGATTTATTTGTTTTTTTTAAATGTTCTTCTTATCTTTGCAACCGTATTATCAGAAGATAACAAGTGAGACAAGCAAAGAAACATATTCATAACGCACAGCTTTACACCTTATATAATATAGGTGTAGATGCTACGGTTACTGGTTGTGGTTCTTTGCAAAAGAAAATAGAGAAAAAGTTACGTAAATATTTGGTAGTTCCAAATATTTTTGTACTCTCTCTCTCTCTCTCTCTCTCTCTCTAGTAGAGCAGGCGTAACCTCACTTTTAAATTTTCTCGTACGCGCGCGCGGAGCGTGGCGTGCCAACCATAGCGAACAAAGGACTCACAGGAGTTTTCTTTGTTCTTTTTTGTATTCCATAGTTTGCCATGCGCAAAGCGACATAAGCCCAGTTTTATCTCACAAAAACATAATAAACATCTATGGGGTTAACCTCGCTGTATAATCCTAACCCCTTTCAAATATATTTTAATTACGTAAAATGAATGAAATTATGAACAAAGAAACAAAGAAGGGCTATCTACAGCCCAGCATCTCGGTACTCGGTATCGATGCAGAAAGCCACTTGTTAGCAGGAAGTCCTGCAGTACAACCAGGCGGTGGGGGCGGCGGAACTATCCAAGTAATCGACCCTACAGAAGATAACGAAGACAATGAACTGGAGGGCTAAGCCTACTAAGTAGCTTAAAAAGACAAACAAAACAGTAACTAACATTAAAAAAAGGAAAACAATATGAAGAAAAGTATTTTCCATTATGCGCTGTCTTCACTCCTTGTGGGTGGCATTGCGCTGTCGGCAGCATCGTGCGCCGACGATGATATCAACCCCAGCGGCGGCACCGACGGCGACGCCCTGGTGCGCTTCAGCATTAACGACGTACAGGAACAAGCCGTAAGCCGCGGACTCGAAATGACACGCGGAGCCATTGCCACAGGTCTCTCCAATGCCGACCTTGCCGGCGGCCGCCTTGAGGCGCACAACAATGCCGGTCTTGACGTGTGCCTCATCGAGACCACCGTCGAGGGCGTAAATCCTATTAAGGCCGATGCTCGCACCCGTGCCGACATTATAAAGACTGCCACCCTTGGCGACTTCTCGTCTACAGGTATTCGCGGCACAAGTGCAACCAGCATACTCTCTACTCCCGAATGGTTCAAGGCACAGAAGACCAAGAAGAACGGCGAACTCTACAGCCCTATCCGTTGGGCGTTCTCTCAACCTTATGCCCGCTTCTTTGCCGTCCACCCAGCAAAGGAAAACTATTCGAAGATGACCATCAACGACATGGCTGCTGCCGACATTGCGCCCAGCGTAGACTTCGAGGTAGAACCCAACGTCAGAGACCAGAAGGACTTCATGACGGCCTGCACAGGCGACGTGCACTATGCTACACGCGGTGTTCACCCCACAACGAACCTCGACTTCCGCCACGCCCTCACAGGTATCCGCTTTGCCGTAGGTCAGAACCTTTCGTGGAACAAGACCATCGACAAGGTAGAGATACGCAACGCCGTAATGAAGAGCAAGTACACCCTTTCCAAAGAACTCAACGGCACAGGTGCTACTTGGCACATACAGTCGACCGACCCTCGTGGTACGGCGACCCTCTCGGGTGTAAGCGTAAGCACCAGCGAAAGTCCTAACACAACCATTATGGGCAACGCAGGCGATAACTTTACGTTCTATATGATACCACAAATGCTCACGGGCAAAGGCGTAACTGCATACGTTCATTGCACCGACGGTACAGAAATAACCGCACCACTCAAAGGTGAATGGAAGGCAGGAACTACACGCACTTATAAACTTAGCCAGACCAACTCTACTTGGCAATACACACTTACTTCAACCGACCCAAGCCGTGCAGCCGAATGCAACGAAACAACATCACAACCTTACAGTATTACGAGCTATCGTGAAGACCCTGTAACACATACAAAGCAAGCAGTAGCTTGGAAGGTTATCGGTTACAGTGTTGATAACGGTACAACTTGGTCAACCACCAAACCCGCTTGGCTTACTGCTCTTAGTGCTGAAAGCGGCAATGGTGGTACAGCTGCCGAGACAGGTACTGCAACTCTTACCAAAGACGTAAAGGACCTTTTAAAGGAACGCAACGATGGATTAAAGAATGCAACAGCCGTAGGCACATCTTCTGCTCCTTACGACCTCTCTACGCACGACCTTAATGGCAACACAACATTACGTAGCACAGCTAACTCTTACCTTATCTCAGCTCCTGGCCATTATCGCATCCCACTCGTTTATGGTAATGCAATAAAGAATGGTAGCGACAATCCAAGTTCTTACCAAACTAGCCATACAGGCACCACTATTCTAAGCAACTTCCAAGACCATGCAGGTAACGCCATAAATGACCCTTGGATTGAGAAAACCAACGGCGGTGCCAATGCAGGTGTAAATGGTGCGAAGATTGTCTGGGCTGACGAGAAAGACCTTGTTACCTCTCCTTCTATCGCACACGATGCAAGCAATAATGCTTACTTAGACTTCGAGGTCAAGGCAGCCGACATCAAGAGTGGTAACGCTGTCGTTGCTGTTACAAAGGGTGGCACCGTTGTTTGGTCTTGGCATTTATGGTTTGCTCCTCAGAGTGCACTCACTCCAATTCCTGTTACCAACTATCAGAACAAGGTTTACAATTTTACCGAAGAGACTCTTGGTTGGAAGCCTACCAAGTGGGAGGGTTCAACCTACAATACACCCCGCACCGTCAAGGTTCGTGTTGAACAAACCATTGCCAACAACGGTACAAAGCAGGTCAGCGATATAACCATCACCCAAAATCCAGGCACTGTAAGAACAGGCATTGCTACCCTTTATCAGTTTGGTCGTAAGGATGCTTTCCCTGGTATGGACGAAACTCAGCTCCCTCAAGGTTCTATCAACAAGAACGCTGGCAACAATATGTCCATCACCAACGGTATTCAGTATCCTGATCGTTTTTATATGTCGGGTAGTAACTGGAATAACAATTATGGTTATTACAATCTTTGGTCAGCCGATAATATGGTTGCTGGTAGCTTGAATGTTGGTAACGACAATCCTGTAGTCAAAACGGTTTACGATCCTAGTCCTGTAGGTTTCAAGATGCCTGCTAATAATGCGTTTACAGGTTTTACGGCTGATGGTCAAAACAATGGCACAATGAATGTTGACGGTACAGACGATTTGCAGACTTTCTCAAACAACTTTGGTCATAATTTCTGGACAAGCAGCAGTAAGACAGCTACAATCCACTTCCCTGCTTCGGGCTATCGCAGCTACGATGATGGTTCGCTGAACAGCGTCGGTTACAACGGTTACTATTGGTCGGCGGTGCCGGGCTACACGTACGGCGGTTGCAGCCTGTCCTTCAAGTCGGACAAGGTGAACCCGCTGGACGACATCACTCGGTCTCATGGGGTCGCTGTGCGCCCCGTCTCAGAATAATAAATTCATTTGATTTATTACAGACAATATACTATGACAGAATAGTTCTTTTTCATTCTTACTCTTGGGTAAGCGTCGGCGGTGAAAGCCGCCGGCGCAAACCTTTTAAAAACGATGATTTGGAGGCGTAAAAATTCTCACCCGTCGGAACAAAATTTTTCACACGTGAGAAGAAAATTTCTCACGTGTGAGAAATTTACGGGGAACGGGTGAGAAAAATATTTTTCACGTGTGAGAAATTTTCTTCTCACGTGTGAAAAATTTTAGGGCAACCCGTCGGATTTTTCAGGCCTCGAAAAGGCACTGTTTTTTAAGGCTGTACGGAGGTTTGCCTTCGCTTGGAAAACGGAGGGAATGGACACGATAGCGTCAGCTATGTTGAAAGTGTAGACAGAAGACAAACAAAGGAATTGGAAACGTTGTGCTGCGGACGTGGCACGATAATTATTAATAATTTAAATTTTTAATACAATGAAAATAAAGTTGATAGAAAAGAGGAAGCCGGGCACGAAGACGGGTCCCGGCAAGTTTTATGCGAACCCCGTGAACGTGGGGCGCAAGACGCTGAAAGACATTGCGAAGGACATTGCCGGACGGTCGTCGCTGACGCGAGGCGACATCGAAAACGTGCTGTCGAACTTCGTAGACCGTCTGCCCAGCTACCTGCGCGACGGTTTCAGCGTGCAGTTGAGCGAGTTCGGCACCATGCGCCTGACGCTTTCGAGCGAGGGTTCGCTGACGGAAAAAGCCTTCAACATTGAGAAGATTAAACCCCGCGTAACCTTTACGCCAAGCACGGAACTGAAGAAAGAGCTTGCCGACAACTCGTATGAGACGGTGAAGAAGGACGACGGAAAAGGGAAAGGCAAGCAAGAAGAAGGCGGCACGCCCAGCCACCCGTAAGCCCCACGCACAGGGTTTTGGGGAAGCCTTGCCACAGAAAGACAACGCCCCCGCTCGGAGAGAGCGAGGGCGTTGTTGTGTGGTTGTGTGTGTTGTCGCAGGGGCGCGTACTAAAGCATTACTTTTGTTGTGGTGCTGTTGCCGGTAGCATCGTCGGTACAGCGAACAATGCAGGCTCCGTCGAACGGAACACTTATGGTCGTGTCTTGATGGATAAGATGTTGTTGTACCAAAAGCTTTCCGTCAAGAGTGTAAACACGTATGGTGGATTGGGCAAACGGGCTGTGTATGCGCAACAAACCTTCGCTTGCGACAATAGAGAGTGTGTTGTCGGCATCGGCATTGTCTATTCCGTCGGCGCAGCCACTGCCGTCTCCTTCCACATAAACCTTCCAATTCTTCTCTGTTGCGATAGAGGTTTTGCTTGTCAATGCGGCTTCGTCCTTCTTTGTACCGTTGTATAGATTATACTTTTTAGGCATTGTTGGCAAAGTTGGCAGCTGGTTGTAGAGGGTGTTGAGCTCGCAGGCAGTCATACCGTTGGCAGTAACGCCGAGCTGTTTAAGGCTCGGACATTCTTTCAAATTCACACTGTGGAGTTGGTTGTAAGAAAGTTCTAATTCTTCCAAACTGCTCAAGCCCTTCAGTTCAACCTTTGTAAGTTTGTTTGTTCGTAGGTTGATGACTTTCAGCGCAGAAAGGTTTTCGAATGCGATGGCTTCAAAACCATTCTTGGAGAGCAGTGCTTTTTCCAAGGTCGAATTGTTTTCGGGGAACGCAATCGTGGTGAGCTTACACTCGGTTGCGTCTAATAATGTTATTTCCTTGTTATGCGAAAGGTCGAGCGTTGTGAATAGATTTTTGCCACACCACAGTTTCTTCAAGCCTTTCAAAGGTTTCAAGTCGATTTGGTTTACTTTGCAAGAACTGAATCCAAGTTCTTCCAAGTCCTTGTTGTTCTCCAAATTGAGCGATGTGATACCTGCGTTTCCTTTGAGCATAAGGAACTTTAGCTTGGCAAGTTTCGATAAGTCGATGCTTGTAAGTTTGGTTTCCATAGAGTACAAAGACAGCAATTCGGGTGAGCTTACCTTGAGCGATGCAATGGGGTTGCCTGAACAATTAACGTCCTTGAGTTGGTTGAATGCTGTCAGGTCGAGGCTCGTGAGTTTGTTGTTTGTGCAAGAAAGCTCTTCCAATGGTGCATCTTGCGGAATGGTGAGCTTGTCGATAGCACATTCGTTGGCTATGATATTCTTTATTTTATGGCAGTTGCTTAAGTCTAATTCTGTGATGCGCTTCATACGAGAGCAGTCTACGTATGTAAGGTTAGGGCACTTGCTGACATCTAAATCAGACAGGAAGTTTTGCGAAGCCACCAGTCTGATGAGGCTCTTGCAGTGCGAAAGGTCGAGCTCCGAAATACTGTTGCTGCCGAATATCTCAAGATTTTGCAGTTCGGTGCTGTGGGTTAAATCGAGTTCCGACAAGTAATTGTAAGCAGCTTGCAGTACTTCCAACTTTGGACAGTTAGCTACATTCAGCGTTTTTAGCTTGTTAGCCATACAGTTCAGCTTCGTAATGTTGCCCTTTATCTTTAGGTCAGTACCTTTTATTTCCGACTTTATCTCACTGAAATCAGTGCCAAGTGTGTAGTTAACCTCTATGCCATCGCCCCAGTCGATTGTAATAGGCGTGTTAGCCTCTTTCGCAGCGAGTGCAAAACTAATTTCGCCAGATGCTTGTGCGGTAGTCATAGTAACCTCGGCGGGCTGCTCGTTGCTAACGTTTACGCCGCAAGACTGAAGCACGGAAGCCAAGTAAGGCTGCTCGGTGCAAGGGTCTATGATGGAAGCAACAAGGCGATACTTGTCAGCTTCGAAGTTTTCGATGGCAAATGGTTCGGTAGCAAACGTGTATGTTCGGTCGTTGTTCACTTTGAGTTCGTAGCCTTCCACTGGGCTAATCATCTTTACGAACTTATTATACACGGTGCCGTCGGGAATTTCCACGTAGCCGTCCTCATCTGTTTCAGGGATAAAGTTGTTCTCTACGAGATATATATTCATACGCAAACCCTTTGTTTCCTGTTGCTCGGATACCTGACCGGTGATGTTACAAATAAACTTTCCATCGCTGTTCTTTGTTACAGAAGGAGTCATTTGTGCAAAGGCAGGACCGTAGAAACCACGTTGTAGCAAGTATTCGTAAACGTCAGTAACCTTTGAACTAATCTTCATTGCAGGCGAATAGGTGCTGAGGTCTTCCAATTGTGTGTGGTTGTTCAGCGTTCCGTATGGTGTCATCAAGTTTCTGTTCACCATCATTCTTGGCATTTCGCCAATCTTATACATCTTTGCCAATTCGTTTTCCTGTTGGCTTGCCTTGAATGTTGCTTCACCAGCTTGGCTCACGAAAGTTACCAACTCGTAGCGATTCTTCTTCTTTGTTTTGTGTTGCAAGGTTACAATGCTTGTTGCGAGCCCACGATAAAGGTCGTATGCCTTTTTGTCGGTAGGGTCTGCAAACACCTCTACATAGTGTGTCGGCATACGGTAAGTACCTTCAACAAAGTATTGACGGAAAGGTTTTACGCGCACACCCATGTCTACTTTCATACCATTTATCTTGTAAGG
>OLNQ01003692.1_pt1 | contig 12165 bp, 10 predicted proteins | sample 1672821 | NCBI WGS metagenome assembly OLNQ01 (sample SAMEA3136727, study PRJEB25190) | human gut metagenome | biome: human gut; feature: human-associated habitat; material: faeces | place: Austria | collected 2013 | reverse complement strand
GAAACCAAGTCGGGCGGCCGTTACAACGACTACGACGGCGTGGCGATCGAATGTCAAAACCACCCCGACGCCGTCAACCACCCCGAATTCCCGTCGCCGCTGCTCAGACCCGGCGAAACCTACTGCCAGAAGATCGTATTCCGGTTCGGGACTTTCGCATAGGCGGCGGAGAACCGCGGCGCAACCAAAACAAACTCCCGGCACCGGCCGAACACGGGCAGATACGCTGCTCGGCAATAACGCATTAACGCGGGCATACGCCCGCGTTAATGCGTTATCCGCGTTATTTATGATCCGCCGTGCAGCCGGAAATGACTTAGCGTAAAAAAGCGACTATTGTCCGACGCCCGTAATCGGACGCTCACCGGGCCGAGGGGCGCATACGCGCCGAACAATTAGCGTAAAAACGGCCGTAAGTTTGTTTTTCATCCGCCGAATGGATAATTTTACGTCTGCAACCTAAAACCAGCCCCATGTCCATCCAGATGAACCAATCGCTGTCGGTAGACTGCGCCGTGTTCGGTTTCAACGGCAAGTCGCTCAAAGTGCTGCTGATCGAGCGGCGCTACTATGCCCCCGACACCCGTCTCGACAAGCTCAAACTGCCGGGCGCCATGATTCTCGACAACGAGACGCTGCCGCAGGCCGCCTACCGTGTGCTCGAAGAGGCCACCGGACTGCGGGACGTATACCTCAAACAGATGGATATATTCTCCGATCCCAACCGGGTGAGCGGTGAGGAGCTGGAGTGGATCAACCGCTATCACGGCATACGGACCGAACGCGTGGTGACGGTGGGATATTACGCGCTGGTGAAGCTCGACACCCGTACCGTCGCCTACACCACGGCCAAGGGCGCACAATGGGTCGATGTCGATTCGATCCAGCGGCTGGCGATGGACCACAAGCAGATACTTTCGGCGGCGCTGGCGGTTCTCTGCCGCGAGATGCTGCAATCGCCCGTGGCTTTCGAACTGCTGCCACGCAAATTCACCATCCGCGCGCTCCAGAACCTCTACAGCGCAGTGCTGGGCATCGAAATCGACAACCGCAACTTCCGCAAGAAGATACTCGCGTCGGGGTTTCTGACCCCGACCGCAGAACGGGAACAGGGCGTAGCCCACAAGCCGGCGCAATATTATACCTTTAATAAAAACGCCTACAAAAAGGCGCTCAAGGCGAAGCTGAAGCTGGGATTCATCAACAACTGGAGGTATTGATCCATAACAACAGATAACATATGAAAAGTTTAGGCATAGACATAGGCTCCTCGTCGGTCAAGGTATCGCTGCTGGACATCGCGTCGGGCGAGTGCGCGGCCTCGTCCGCCAACCCCGCGACCGAAATGCCCATCGGATCGCCGCAGAGCGGCTGGGCCGAGCAGGACCCCGAAATGTGGTGGCATTACGTCTGCGAAGGCATTCGAACCATTGCGGCGCAGGGCTTCGCGATGAGCGACGTGGTGTCGGTGGGCATCACCTACCAGATGCACGGACTGGTCTGTCTCGACAAGCAGGGCCGTCCGCTGCGCCCCTCGATCATCTGGTGCGACTCGCGCGCCGTGGAGATCGGAGCCGAAGCGCTGGAAGGCATCGGGCGGGAGTTCTGTCTCGCGCATACGCTCAACTCACCGGGCAACTTCACTGCGTCGAAACTGGCGTGGGTCAGGCGCAACGAACCCGGCGTATTCGCGCAGATATACAAATTCATGCTCCCCGGCGACTACATCGCCTACCGCCTTTCGGGACGCATGTCCACCTCCGTCAGCGGCCTTTCGGAGCAGATACTCTGGGACTTCGAAGAGGAGCGGCGGGCCGACTTCGTGGCCGGATGGTACGGCATTCCGCAGGAGATGATCCCCGAAGCCGGCGTCTCGATCGGCACGGAGGCCCGCACGGACGAAGCGGCCGAACGGCTGCTGGGCATCCCCGCAGGTACCCCGATCTCCTACCGCGCCGGGGACCAGCCCAACAACGCCTTTTCACTCAACGTCATGGAGGCGGGCGAAGTCGCCGGTATACGGCGTCACGGACAAACGCCAAGCCGACCCGCAGTCGCGCGTGAACACCTTCGTCCACGTCAATCACACGGCCAGCAATCCCCGTTACGGCATTCTGCTCTGCATCAACGGCACGGGCATCATGAACTCGTGGATACGCCGCAACGTCACGCAGGAGACGCTCGACTATGCGGAGATGAACCGGCAGGCCGCAAGCGTCCCGGCAGGTTCCGAAGGGCTGTCGGTCGTACCCTTCGGCAACGGAGCCGAACGGATGCTCTGCAACCGCTGCCCCAGAGCCGGAATCATCGGACTCGATCTCAACCGCCACACCACGGCCCACATCCTGCGTGCGACGCAGGAGGGCATCGCCTACTCCTTCCGCTACGGCATCGACATCATGCGCGGGCTGGGAGTGCGCCCCGACGTCATCCGCGCAGGCGCAGCAAACTTGTTCCTCTCGCCGCTTTTCCGGCAGACGCTCTCGACGCTCACGGGCGCCCGCATCGAACTGTTCAATACCGACGGCGCGCTGGGCGCAGCCCGCGGCGCGGCGCTGGGCGCCGGCTACTACAAGACGCGCGGCGAAGCGTTCGCCGCGTTGCGCAGGCTGGAGGTCGTGGAACCCGCCGAAGCTGACAGAGAGACGCTGGAAGAAGGTTACCGGGCATGGGTCCGGGAAGTAGAGAAAAGAATGGAATAACAACCTGAAAATCATTCAATATCATGGCATCAAAACAGTATTTCCCCACCGTGGGACAGATCGAATTCGAAGGCCCGGAGTCGAAGAACCCGATGGCTTTCCGTTACTACGACCCCGAAAAAGTCGTGAAAGGCCGCAAGATGAAGGATTGGTTCCGTTTCTCGATGGCGTGGTGGCACACCCTCTGCGCCGAAGGCGGCGACCAGTTCGGCGGCGGCACCAAAACCTTCCCGTGGAACGAGTCCGCATGTCCGATCGAGCGCGCGAAAGCCAAGATGGACGCGGGTTTCGAATTCATGCGGAAGATCGGCATCGAGTACTATTGTTTCCACGACGTAGACCTCGTGGACGAAGCCGCGACGCCCGAAAAGTACGAAAAGAACCTCCGGGAGATCGTAGCCTACGCCAAGCAGAAACAGGCCGAAACCGGCATCAAACTGTTGTGGGGCACGGCCAACGTCTTCGGCCACGCCCGCTACATGAACGGCGCATCGACCAACCCCGACTTCGACGCCGCGGCCCGCGCCATGCTGCAGATCAAGAACGCCATCGACGCCACGGTCGAACTGGGCGGCGAGAACTACGTCTTCTGGGGCGGCCGCGAAGGCTACATGTCGCTGCTCAACACCGACATGAAGCGCGAAAAGGAGCACATGGCCACCATGCTGCGCATGGCCCGCGACTACGCCCGCTCGAAGGGGTTCAAGGGCAACTTCCTGATCGAACCCAAACCGATGGAGCCGATGAAGCACCAGTACGACGCCGACACGGAGACCGTGATCGGATTCCTGCGGGCGCACGGGCTGGACAAGGATTTCAAGGTCAATATCGAGGTCAATCACGCCACGCTGGCCGGCCATACATTCGAGCATGAACTGCAGTGCGCCGTCGATGCCGGAATGCTCGGTTCGATCGACGCCAACCGCGGCGACTACCAGAACGGCTGGGACACCGACCAGTTCCCGATCGACCTCTACGAAATGGTGCAGGCCATGATGGTCATCGTCCGCGGCGGCGGCCTGCAGGGCGGCGGCACGAACTTCGACGCCAAGACCCGCCGCAACTCGACCGACCCCGAAGACATCTTCATCGCCCACATCGCCGCGATGGACGTCATGGCCCGCGCGCTGCTCATCGCCGCCGACATTCTCGACAACTCGCCCTACGAAAAGATGCTCGCCGAACGTTACGCCTCCTACGACTCAGGCGAAGGCCGGCTCTTCGAAGAGGGCAAGCTCACGCTGGAGCAGGTCGCCGACTACGCCCGCCGGCACGAACCCGTCCAGCGCAGCGGCAAACAGGAGCTGTTCGAAGCGATCGTGAACATGTATATCTGACCTTATGACTAAAACCCAAGAAACCGGGAGCCGCGCCTATCTGCTTTCGATCGTGCTGGTGGCCATCATCGGCGGCCTGCTGTTCGGTTACGACACGGCCGTGGTGTCGGGAGCCGAGCAGGCCCTAGACCAGTTCTTCCGCAGTGCGGCGGACTTCACCTACACGCCGTGGATGCACGGCTTCACCGCATCGAGCGCGCTGGTGGGCTGCGTCATCGGCGGTGCACTGTCGGGCCTGCTAGCCTCGCGTCTGGGACGCAAACGCTCGCTCGTCGCGGCGGCCGTGCTCTTCTTCGTCTCGGCCGTCGGCTCGTGGCGGCCCGAAAGCGGCATCCTGCCTTACGGCGAAGCGTCGCTGCCGCTGCTGGCGTCGTTCAACATCTACCGCATTCTGGGCGGTATCGGCGTGGGACTTGCCTCGGCCGTGTGTCCGATGTACATTGCCGAAATCTCGCCCGCGAAGATCCGCGGCACGCTCGTCTCGTGCAACCAGTTCGCCATCATCTTCGGCATGCTGGTCGTCTACTTCGTGAACTATCTGATCCGCAACCAGCTGGGCGACACGGGCGAAGCCATTCAGGCCGCCATGGTCTCCGTCGGCTGGCGCAGGATGTTCCTCAGCGAAGCGTTCCCCGCGGCGACCTTCCTGCTGCTGATCCTCTTTGTGCCCGAAACCCCGCGTTACCTGACCCTCACCGGACGCGATCAGAAGGCATTGCAGGTGCTCACGCGCATCAACGGCGCGGCCGAGGCCCGCACGATTCACACCGAAATCCGCCGGACGGTACACGCCAAGACCGAGCGGCTCTTCGCCTACGGCGCAGCGGTGATCCTGATCGGCATCCTGCTCTCGTTTTTCCAGCAGGCCATCGGCATCAACGTCGTGCTCTACTACGCCCCGCGCATCTTCGCCGGAATGGGCGCGTCGGGCGACGCTTCGATGCTCCAGACCGTGGTGATGGGCGTGGTCAATATCCTCTTTACGGTCGTGGCGATCTTCACCGTGGACCGCGTGGGCCGCAAACCGCTGCTCATCGTCGGTTCGGCGGGTATGATGATCGGCATGGCCGCTCTTGCGGCGCTTTCGTTCACCGGGTCGATCGGCATTGCGGCACTGGTCTTCATCATCATCTACACCGCATCGTTCATGATGTCGTGGGGCCCGATCTGCTGGGTGCTGATCTCCGAAATCTTCCCCAACACGATCCGCTCGCAGGCCGTGGCCGTAGCCGTGGCGGCGCAGTGGATCTCGAATTTCCTCGTCTCGGCGACCTTCCCCTCGCTGAGCGCATGGAGCGTCGGCGGCACCTACTGCATCTATGCTCTGATGTCGCTCGCCTCGGCTCTCTTCGTCTGGAAATGGGTACCCGAAACCAAGGGCAAAACCCTCGAAGAGATGTCGAAACTCTGGCGGAAAAACGGCGACTGAGCCGCGGCAAAAACAGACATTGCCGGCGAACCGGAAGACCGGGCCGGGCGGATTCGTAAATAAAAATTGTCAGCAGTAACGCAGCAACACGGGTATATGTCCCGCGTTACTGCGTTACCCGCTTTACGGAACCGCCGAACCGCCGCCGGGTCGGGTCGGATCGCTATTTTTACAAATTCTTCGCATACCGCTCCCGATTTCCCGAATCTTTTTATTACCTTTGCCGTCGATATTTCGAAGGGGTGCCTTACTTTCAGGCTGAGATTATACCCATTGAACCGGATACGGGTAATGCCGAGACCGGGACGCATAATCAACATTACATACCCCTTTTCAGTTCTTTAACTTTAAAAAGTTTAAACATGAAAAGGTTTTTACTACCCATTGCGGCCGCCGTCATAGGCACCGCCGCACATGCCCAGGCCGTGGAGGCCGGGCAGGAAGACTCGCTGCGCATGTACCGGTTGCAGGAGATCGAAGTCACCGCCACACGCGCCGACGCGGCCACGCCCGTGGCCTACACGGACATCGCGCGCGACGAGATCGCCCGCAACAGCTTTGGATTCGACATCCCCTCGGTACTGGCGCTGACCCCCTCGATGGTCGCCACCAACGAAACCGGCATCGGCATCGGCGCCACCTCGGTACGGCTGCGCGGCACGGACGCCACGCGCTTGAATGTGACGATCAACGGCGTTTCGATGAACAACCCCGACTCGCACTCGATGTACTGGTACGACACGCCCGACCTGATCTCGTCGGTAGGGACGGTGCAGGTGCAGCGCGGAGCAGGCATCTCGACCAATGGCACGGGTGCCTTCGGCGGCGCGGTGAACATGACCACCGAGGCACTCCCGACCGATTTCAACGGCTCGGCATCGCTCTCCTACGGATCGTACAACACCAACAAGCAGGCCGTGCAGGTTTCATCGGGCCTCATGGGCGGCCACTGGGCCGTGGATGCACGCCTGACCCATATCGGCTCGGACGGCTACATCGACCGCGGGGCCACGGATCTCAAATCCTACATGTTCCAGGGTGCCTATTACAACGGCAATACGATGCTGAAACTGGTTTCGTTCGGCGGCAAGGCCAAGACCTACCTCACCTATAACGGCGTCACGAAGGAGGACATGAAGCGCTACGGACGCCGGTACCACGACAGCGGGCAGTACGTCACCTCGGACGGCCCCTTCGTGCTGGCCGACGGCACGCACGTCGACTACTACGACGACCAGACGGACAACTACCTGCAGATCAACAACCAGCTGATCCTCAACCACCGTATCAACGACCGCTGGGTGATGAACGCCACGGCGTTCTACACGTACGGATACGGCTATTACAGGCAGTACAAGGACGACGCATGGCTTGCGGGCTACACCAACCTGCAGAGCGACATCGAACAGGCCGACCTGATCCGCGAAAAGATCATGCGCAACCACCTGGGAGGCATCAACGCCTCGGCCGCCTATTCGGTACGCAACCTCGACCTCACGTTCGGCGGTTCGTGGAGCTATTACTCCTGTCCCCACTGGGGCACGCTGGACTGGGTGGACGGCCTGAAGAAAAGCGACATCCGGGGGCGCTGGTACGACAACGATGTCGACAAACAAGACGCCAACGTCTTCGTGCGCGCCAACTGGACAGTCGCCCGGGGGTTGCGCCTGTTCGCCGACATGCAATACCGCTATGTGCATTACCAGGCGTGGGGCGTCAACGACAACTACAACTGGGACACCTCCGCGATGCAGCCTATCGACGTAGATAAGAAATACCATTTCTTCAACCCGCGCGCGGGCATTCATTACACGCTCGCCGACCGCCACAACTTCTACGCATCGTTCGCCGTCGCACAGAAGGAGCCTACGCGCAGCGACTTCACCGACCGTTATATGTTCTCCGGCGACAACTCGTATCCCTCGTCCGAGAAACTCTACGACTATGAACTTGGCTACCGGTACGACACACCGAAATTCAGCGCAGGCGTAAACCTCTACTACATGAAATACAAGGATCAGCTGGTCGCCACGGGCATGGTCAACGACGGCGACGATGCCCTGAACACGAACGTGGAGGACAGCTACCGCCGGGGCATCGAACTTTCGGCGCAATGGAAAGCCACGGGCTGGTTCACGCTCAGCGGGCACGCAACGTTCAGCCAGAACAGGATCGAGGATTACGTCGACGCCCTCAAGGACAGCCCCACCTTCGGACAGAACCTGGGCGACATGACCATCTCCTACTCGCCCGACGTAATCGCCGGGGTGCTCTTCGACTTCCACTGCAAGGGCTTCGAGGCCGTATTCCACACGCAGTATGTCGGCAAGCAGTATTTCACGAACAACGAAATCGACGCCCTGTCGCTCGACAGCTATTGCACGACCAACCTCAACCTGGGCTATACGCTCCGCACGAAAGCCGCCCGCAGCGTCCGCTTCGGGCTCATGGTCTACAACCTCTTCGATTCGGAGTACTGCGGCAACGGGTACGGCTATTCCTACATGGACGACGGCAAGCGTACGGACGTCGCACTCTACTTCCCGCAGGCCCCGCTGAACGTGCTGGCCAACGTGACGGTGAAATTCTGAGAACAGATGGACTGGAAACTCGTACTGCAAATCGCCGGGGTCGTGCTGGGGCTGCTCTACCTGTGGCTGGAATACCGGGCCGACATCCGCCTGTGGGTCGTCGGGCTCATCATGCCGCTGGTGCACGGTGCACTCTACTACAAGGCGGGGCTGTATGCCGACTGCTCGATGCAGGCCTACTACGTACTGGCCGGCCTTTACGGGTGGATCGTATGGCATAACGCACCGCGAAGGAAAGCAGCGGCCGACCGGATCGGGCATACGCCCCTGCGCCAGGCTGCGGGGCTGATCGCCGTCTACGCCGCAGCGCATACGGGCATCTACTTCCTGCTCGTGGGATTCACCAACAGCACCGTGCCGTTCTGGGACGCGATGACCACGGCCGGAAGCATCGTGGCGATGTGGATGCTCTCGCGCAAGTACGTCGAGCAATGGCTCGTATGGCTGGCCGTAGACCTGGTAACGGTGGGGCTGTACCTCTACAAGGGCATCCCGCTGACGGCAGGCCTGTACGCCCTCTACTCGGCGCTGGCAGTCGCGGGTTATCTTCGCTGGAAGGCAAAAATGCGCGCATAGCAATCCGGCCTCAAAACGACGGAAGGCCGTCCCCTGCTGCGGGGACGGCCTTCGTTTTCGAGTATCCGGGCCGCTGTGCCGGATGCCTATTTCACATCGGTGAGGTAGACATTGCGGAACTCCAGGGTGCCGCCTTCGCTCTGGAGCGCAATGTAGCCCGTGCGATCCGTACCCGAACATTCGTTCTGCAACATGCCGTTGATATAGACGGTCATCCGGTCGCCCCGGCAGACGATCTCGGCCTCGTTCCACTCGCCTGCCGGCTTCTCACAGCCGGCATCGCCGATCCGTGCCTTTACCGGGAATTTCCCCACCGGTTCGATCCCGGCGGCCCTTGCACCCCCGAGCAGCACCAGGTCGCCCGCACGCCCTGCCATGAGCTGGCATTCGATCCCTTGGGGCCAGACCTTGTCGCCCTCCTGCACGCGCTGGAAAATGCCGCTGTTCGTAGCTTCGCCGATCCAGCGCCACTCGGCATGGAGCCTGTAATCGCCGTACTGCCGCGCGGTACGCATGTAGCCGAACGGCTGCCCCGCGATACGGATATTGCCGTCCCGGACGGTGAATACCTCCCCGGCAGGCACGTCGCCCAGGCTGTCGACGACGCATACCCAACCCGCAAGGTCTTTGCCATTGAAAAGTTCGGTTCGGGCATTTCCGCCGCATGAACCCAAAGCCAGCGCACAAACCAGCGCTGCGAAAAGAAATCGGATATTCATAGTTTATCGAGTTATTTGATCGGACAATCTCAGGGCCGGGGCAGGATTCCCGCACAGCGGCTATTCGGGCAGGCCGTGTTCCCCGACATAGGCCAGTATCTCCTCGCGCAGGGACTTGGGCGTAACGTTCTGCCGCAGCACAAGCAGGTAGGAATTGCGGATCTGCGCCCGGATAAAGGCATCGGGCAGGTCGCCCGTCGTGCGGATGTCGTTCCAGTGCTTTTTGCTCGAATGCCACGCAGGCGTGACGTCGGGATACTCCTCGCGCAGGGAAACCGCCTCGTCGGGATCGCACTTCACGGCGACCCGCCCGAAATTCTCCATATCGGCATAGGCATACATCTTTCCGCCGACCTTGTAAACCAGCGTAGTTTCATCGAAGGGCGTACATTCCTCGGTCAGGGGCAGCGACAGGCAGTAGTCGCGAAAAGCCAGGACATCCATAGCAAACTGATTTTCGGGTAAAGATATGAAATTTTTGGCACACGGATTGCGTCCCTGCCATAAGTAAAACCAAAATCAAGGAAACGATGAAAAAAATTCTCCTCTGTGTATCCCTGCTCTCGATGTTCGCAGCAGGCTTCGTAGGCTGCTCGCAAAAGCGGGAGTGGAACCACGAACAACGCAAGGCCATGCGCGAAGCGCTGCGCAGCTACCGCCAGATGGTTTACCTCGACGACCTGACCGATGCCGAGTTCGTACTCTTCACCGACCAGGTGGCCGGGGAGCTGGAAGGCACCTATCCCGTCTACGCGACCTTCGTGGAGATGCCGGGCGTAACCGACACGGTCGACATGGTGGTCGTCACGACCATCGTGGACGAACTGAACGCCGACGCACACAACATGCGCCATATTTATCCGTACAACTATCTGGTGGCGCAGGGCGTGCTCCCCGCCGGGCTGGACCACCAGCAGCAGAAGGCTTTCTACAACTGCTTCGCTGGCAAGGTGAACGCTGCCTACAGCACCATGTCGCAGTTCTTCAACGCCATACTGGCCGACACGACCGACATGTCGCAGATACGTCAGATGGAAGCCGGATGCGCCAACGACCTCTTCGACTGGGTGATTACCGAAGTGGAGGTGACCGAGACCGCCGACTGACAGAACCGGGACCGCATAACCGGGACAACCGGAATCGCACGGCAAACGACGCGCAGCCGCACGGTCCGCGCACAAAAAAGGCAGGCTTTTGCAAAAGCCTGCCTTTTTTGTTTCAGATTCTCATCGGTTCACATACCCGATCGACGAACAATCCGATAACGGAACGTCAAAAAACAGCCGCGACGAATTCACAGCATTATTCAACAGGAAGATTGTACTGTTTCAAAAACGAGAGTTTATCCCAATACCCTCTCTGAAAGACGATTTTATCGTTTTTCACATGAAAAAATCCACATCCGCGAAGTCCGAGCTGATCTTTCCATTCCATTATCGCCCATTCTCCATCTTCAAAAATATTCTCTACGATACAAACCATTTCAGCCGTTGCAAATTCATTTGCAAACATTTCACGGATCGCCGTTTTTCCTACCACCGGTTTATTCGCGACCTGATGGTTTACCGCATCTTCGGCATACAGCTCCGTAAGACGGACCGCATCGGCGGCATTAAAGCGGTCTATCCACTTTTCCAAAACTTCTTTAGGCGTCATAATCATGCTTGATTTATAGTTCGGATTTACCTTCCAAGCGGCTTCCGAGTGTTATACATCGTTTTTTAAGAGACTAACGTATTATTTTCCGCTTCTTCCCGGAAACGCCGCCCGACACAACCGCTTGCCGCACGCCGTTTTCCGGCGCAGATTCCGGCCGAGGCCGCTACTTTCCCTCGCACGGACACTCGCCGCGCTCCTGCCGGTCGTAGAACTCCCGGCCCACGACGATACGGACCGCCTTGTGGAGAATCGAGAATTCGAGCGGCGTCTCGCCCAGCAGCTCACCGTCCACCTCGACCGAAATTTCGGGCGACGACTCGATGCGGATACAGCTCCCCCTCTCCTGCAGGATATGCCGGATGCGGTAGATGCCGCCGTTGAACAGGTAGTGGAAGCGGAACAGCAGATGCCAGAAATGCACGGGACGCACCAGCGACACGTCGAGCATACCGTCGTCGGCCACAGCGTCGGGCAGCTGCTGCATGCCGCCGACGTTGTACTTACAGATGCCGATGGCGATGCTGAACAGCAGGTTGTTGTAGACCAGCCGGTCGTCGACCCACACCTTCACGCCCGTCGATTTGTAGCGGAAGAAGTTCTTGACCAGACACCACGTGGAGCGCCAGCGGCTTTTGCGGCCCTTTTTCTTGAGGTGCGAAAGCTTGCGCACCATCCGCGCGTCGAAACCCGCGCCCGCCACGTTGGCCATATAGCGGCTCTGGCGGTAGTGCGACTCCTCGTACGACACCACGCCCACGTCCTGCAGGAACGAGTAGCCCTCGCCGATGGCCTTCACGGCATCCTGATAGCGGTTCGAAATACCGAACGTGCGGACCCAGTCGTTGCCCGTTCCCACGGCGATCACCGCCAGCAGCACCTCGTCGGGACAGACCTCCTGCTGGATGAAAAGTCCGTTCACCACCTCGTGTAGCGTGCCGTCGCCGCCCACGACGATGATATTGCGGTAACCCTCCTTGACGGCCGACACGGTAAGTTCCGTGGCGTGGAACTTATGCTCCGTGAAGACCGGTTCGCAGACGATATGGGCGTCGCGCAGGAGCTTCGATATCTGCGGAAAATGGTCAAGCCCGCGGCCGCCTCCGGCCACGGGATTGACAATGACGAACCAACGCCGGCCGCCGCCGGGCAAGG
>OLNQ01003688.1_pt1 | contig 12174 bp, 11 predicted proteins | sample 1672821 | NCBI WGS metagenome assembly OLNQ01 (sample SAMEA3136727, study PRJEB25190) | human gut metagenome | biome: human gut; feature: human-associated habitat; material: faeces | place: Austria | collected 2013 | reverse complement strand
GACTGGCTGTTAATTCTGATAACATCTGAATCATATGTACGTCCTACATCTTCAGGATTAATTGGAAGATATGGAACTGTCCAATGCTCTGTATCATTTTCAATACGGTAATGCATCCCCTTTGAAATAGCATCCTGATGTGAACCTGAGAAAGCTGCAAATACAAGTTTACCACAATACGGATGTCTGTCATCTATCTTCATCTGTGTAAGTCTTTCAAATGTCTCTGAAAGTTCAGGCATATTAGATAAATCAAGTTCAGGATTAACACCCTGTGCATACATATTCATTGCAAGTGTAATTACATCAACATTACCTGTTCTTTCACCATTACCGAATAATGTTCCCTCAATTCTGTCCGCACCTGCAAGAAGACCAAGTTCTGCATCAGCAACGCCTGTTCCTCGGTCATTATGAGGATGAAGCGAAATAATAACATTTTCCCTGTTATGAAGATTCTTATCCATGTATTCCACCTGGCTTGCAAATACATGAGGAAGTGACATCTCCACTGTAGCAGGAAGGTTGATTATGCATTTATTGTCAGCTGTAGGTTCCCAGATATCAATTACTGCATTACATACTTCAAGTGCATATTCAGGTTCTGTTCCTGTAAAACTTTCAGGACTGTATTCAAATGCAAAGTTTCCTTCTTCTTTTGCAGCAAGTTCTTTAAGAAGCTTTGCACCCTCAACAGCAATCTTTTTGATATCTTCTTTTGACTTTCTGAATACCTGTTCACGCTGTGCTAAAGATGTTGAATTGTATACATGAACAATAGCTCTCGGTGCACCCTTTACAGCCTCAAATGTTTTCTTGATGATATGTTCTCTTGCCTGAGTAAGGACCTGAATTGTAACATCATCAGGAATCATGTTCTTTTCAATAAGTGTTCTTAAAAATACATATTCTGTCTCTGATGCAGCCGGGAAACCAACTTCGATTTCCTTAAATCCAACTTTTACAAGGAGCTTGAAAAATTCAAGTTTCTGTTCAAGGCTCATCGGTTCTACAAGTGCCTGGTTTCCATCTCTTAAATCAACTGAACACCAGATTGGTGCCTTATCAATATACTCCTTTTTCACCCAGTCGTTGCACTCTACAGGTGGCATGAAATAACCTCTCTTGTACTGTCTGTAATCAAACATCTTAATACCTCCAAAAAATTAATACTATTCTTAAATTCAATAAAAAGCATTTGCAATTTTCTCGTTTTTTGAACGCATGTATTTTTATAACAAGACATTTTTTAGTATATCTGCTCAAAATATCCTGTCATATAAAAAAGTCTTCCGTCCATGACAAAACATCTGTCAAGAGACGAAAGACTATAGTCTCACGCGTTACCACTCTTATTCACGAATCAATCGTGCACTCACTGAATACGGACATCTCTGCCTTATATTCTGTCCAATATAACGGTTGGCTTCCGGCTACGCCTACTCATATATAATAATACTTTCAGATAGCAGCTCCGAGGTGAGTTCAATATCTTCCTTCCATTGCCTCGCACCACACGGCAACTCTCTGACTCCGGTTAATACCTATTATTCCTCTTCATTGCTTTTGCTAATTATTATCTAAATAATACATTATATTTTTAACCATGTCAATAGTATTTTATTATATATTATCAAAGATTGTTAAAAATAGCTTTTTCTTCTTTTGTAATCTGCTCTCTGGAATATCTTGCCTTTTCATATACCGCTGTTATTTTTTCTGAAAGTTCACTGTCAGCCGTAATATTTTCAGTTGTAAGAACACTTGGCAGAACTGTCTCATCAGGTGCTTTTCCACCCGTTCCTTTCAGTATATGCTTTTTATAAAGCTTCCTTACTGAACGTACCTCACGTGGTTCTTTTGTTTTTACCTTTGATACATCTTTATCAGCCCTTACATTTTCATCATCAGGTGAAATATACTCAATATAGTCACTGCCGAGTTTTTTCGTCTTGTTAAATGTCTTTACATATGTTCTTATCATATAAATAATTGCAATTATCATGGCAATTATTATTGCAAAGACCATCCCCTCAAACAATGCCTGCATAATCGGTGAGTCAGGATATTCAAGTTCTCTTTGCATGGCATCTTCAATATCTTCCTGTGTTTCATCATCCATCTGAGGTGTATTGCTGCTCTCCGGTCCTGACTTACCCAGAAGCCATAAAAATCCTTTTACAAGGATTCTCACAACTCCTGTCACTGAACTTCCTATAACACCAAAAAGTCCACCATATCTTCCATTATAAAATATAAGCATTCCAAACAAAATAAGAATTGCAGAAGCAGCCGTAATAAACGTATTTACCTGTTTCATCTGTTTTGCCGGAAAATCATTCTTTTTGCTGTTAAGGCTGAGAACATTATTAAGGTGGCTCATATTGTTATAAATAATTTTTAACACTACAAACAATATGCACAATGTAAGTTCAATATACATAAGCGGAAGTACATTTCTCCAATATCCCACAAGGTACCCGAATGCAGGTGCTGCTATAAAAACTACATGAATATCTTCACCGGCATACATCTTTGCAAGTGCTTTTTTCGCATCATCAATTGTCTTTCCATCCTGAACAATAAGATTTTCTGTTGAATATCTCTGAACTGTATTATTTTTCTGCCATATTGAGTATGCACATATAAGAATCGCACACAACATGTTTGCAAACAATTCACTGTCGTTTCCGGACATCACAACCGATACCGCAAATATTGCAATATTGCACAACATAAACAGATTGAATTTTTTTATCTTTCTTCTTGTATAATATGCAAATATTACAGCCGGAATAACCCAGAGGCACATATATACCCTGCTGTCATTTATCAGAAATACCCCCATATATTCCATAAGAATAAATGATTCAAATAATACACATTGCAATATCAGTTCCATAATTGAAAGAACTGAATCACTTTTTTTGATTGTTGTTTTATTTTTATTAAAACTATCAGATTTAATCGTCACTGTAATGCACCTCCCAGTCAATCACAGATGCACAAGTATCTTCAAGTCTTTCACCCGGCTCACCGTAATATGGTGCAATCCAGACACACTGCCTGTTATTTCCAGTAAGCATGTCAAATGATTTCTGCAAATCTTTTCTTCTATTCTGTGATATCATAATATAAAGAGTATCAGACATTTCTGACATTCCATATTCATGTTTATTGTGAGTTCTGTCTGTCAGTTCTTCAAGAATATCTGTAAATCTGTTTGCATTTTTTGACAGATCAATCCCTGCAAGAACTGTATTAATCTCATTGAGGTGTGATAATCCACCCCCCTCTTCAACTTCAAGAAAATCTGTTTTTTCACCATCAGTTTCTACACCATTTGAAATAAGTGAAACATTGATTTTTTGTGATATAAGATACTGTGCGAGTCCTGACGCCATCGAGATTGTTATCTCTGACAAAAGTTCCTGTTTTAACATTCCTTCCGGTTCAACATTGGCAAGAATACATACTGACTGGCACATTGTCTCCTTATACTGGTTGACCATAAGCTGTCCTGTTCTCGCAGATGCTTTCCAGTTAATCATATTCATAGTATCATGTGTATCATATTCCCTAATTCCACGAAACTCAAAAATATCAGGATTTAGATAAGTATTCTTTTCAACCGCACCCATTATTTTTGAAAATGTTATATCAGTCAGTTCAGGATTAATCTGTTTTGGAAAAACTACAATATTAGCATTCTGGTTTGTTCCAACGAGATTGATATCGTTCATAAACAGCCCCGATGAAACCATATCTGCACGCCCAATTGAATAAATACCTCTTTTAGTACACTTAATCGGTATCTTTCTTGTCACTTTCTGATACATCATCAGTGAAAAAATATCATTTCTGTAAGTATTATCAGAAACCACAGAATTTTCTTCGCCATCTTCAAATCTGAACGCACGATTTACCTGAAATTTAAGATTAATATACGGAAGCGGAAGTCTCTTTTTATTTGTAACTGTCTCTATAAGTTCTATGGTTTCGCCACAGACTGCATTTTTCTTTGAAAAATCAATTCTGACTGTAAGATTTTTATACCATAATGCAGCATATATTTTTCTGAGTACCATATACACGGCACCGGCACCCAGCAACATTACTATTATAAGCATTCTGTCTCCAATCCTTCTTTATTTGCTCCAGTCTTCTGTAGGCACCTTGCACTGTCCGATAACTTCCCTCATAACATCTTCTCTGTGTGCTGAGTCTGATATTCCTCGAGAAAGTAAAATCCTGTGAGCAAATACAGGAATTGCAAGATTATATACATCTTCAGGAACTACATAATTTCTTCCGTTGATATATGCATATGCTTTTACAGCTTTCACCATATTAATAACGCCCCTTGTGCTTACACCAATCGCAATATTTATATTATTTCTTGTCTTATCAGCAATATCAACAATATAATTCATAATCGCCTCATCAACATGCACGCCTTCTGCTTCTTTAACCATGCCTTTTACGTCATCTGCATTACATACTGCTGACAGGCTCTCAAGCGGACTATCTGTCATAAATCTTTTTATAATTTCAAGTTCTTCATTCTGCTTAGGATAACCCATTGAAATCTGTAACAAAAATCTGTCAAGCTGTGCTTCCGGAAGCTGATATGTTCCTGCTGTTTCTATCGGATTCTGTGTTGCAATTACGATAAATGGAAATCCAAGTTTTCTTGTTTCACCATCTACCGTCACCTGATGTTCTTCCATACATTCAAGCAAGGCTGACTGTGTACGTGGAGTAGCCCTGTTAATCTCATCAGCAAGAAGAATATTAGAAAATACCGGCCCTTTTCTGAAAACAAATTCACCCTGCTTCTGATTATAATAATTAATACCGGTAATATCTGACGGAAGCAAATCAGGTGTAAACTGAATTCTTGCAAATTCAGCATCTATTGATTTTGCAAATGACTTTGCAATCATAGTCTTACCTGTTCCCGGAACATCCTCAAGGAGAACATGTCCTCCTGCAATCAATGCTGTAAGAATTAAATCTGTAACATTTCCCTTTCCAACAATAACTTTACTTACGTTTTCTTTCATCTGTACTGCTTTACTCTGAAATTCCATCTATATCCTCCTTGTTTTTCCGAAGGAAAAATGCGACCACTCCGGGGAGCAGAGGATTTGTCCTCCTTGTTTTTCCAAAACCTTTTCATTTAACTTTATATATAATAACAAAAACAGCACTGACAAACAACGTATCAGTGCTATTTTATACTTTTTTAATATTAAAATGTCATTTAAATACATAATTAATCATTAACAGGAAGTTCTACATTGACATCTATTCCTCTTGGTTCAACCGGTGTTGAAAACACAATCTGTGTACTCGTTCTTCCAAACTTCTGGAGTTGTCCTATAAATGTATCAAGCTCCATTGTACTAGGAAATACAACTTTAAGTAACATTGAATAATTTCCTGTAACGCAGTTACATTCTACAACATTATGACACGACTTGATGAATGGATAGAAATCCGGTTTCTGAACAGGTGCAACTTCAAGATTTATAAAAGCTGTAATATGATATCCAAGTTTTAACTGGTTGACTTTGACCTCATATCCCTCTATAATCTGCTCTTTTTCAAGCCTTTCAATTCTTGCAGATACTGCCGGAGATGACAAAAAAACATTCTCTGCCAGTGCCTTCAAAGGCATTCTTGCATCCTGCTGTAACAATGTAATCAGTTTCTTATCAATCTTATCCATAACACATTCCCAACTTTCATATATTTTCACTCTAAAGAGAAAAAAGACAATTCTGGAAAAACATTCCAAAATTGTCTCCTTTGACTCTCTTAATCTTGTAATTAATATACACCTTTTTCATCACATATGCAAGTTTTTTTGAAATTTCATTAAGTTTTGTTAACTCATATTGCAATAATACAATTATTCTGCTAAAGTTTTATTAAGAAAAACTATTTATATGGAGGTTAGTAATGGCTGATAACAATGCAAATGAATATTCTACTGTTACATTATCTTTAGATGATGGCACAGAATGTGAATGTGCCATAGTAAGAATATTTCCTGCCGGAGATAATAACTATATAGCACTTCTTCCTCTTGAAGGTGAAGCTGCCAGCAACGATGAAGTATATCTTTACAGATATACAGAAAAAGACAATGGTGAACCGGTTCTTGAAAACATCGAATCAGATGAAGAATACGAAACTGTTGCTGACGCATTTGACGAAGAACTTGATGCTATGGAATACGAAGAACTATATGCCGAAGAAGATGCCGAAAACGAAGAATAATCCCACAAAAATCAATTTAAAGATGCAGTTCTCTTATAAAACGTGAGGACTGCATTTTCCTGTTATACTGCTTTTGCACCGAACATATAATAAGTTTCTTTTTTGCTCTTGTCAGTGCAACATAAAAAAGCCTGCGTTCCTCTTCAAGCTGCTCTAAAGACACAGCCTTGCAATATGGTATATTTTTCTCATTGGCACTCACTATTATAACGGTATCAAATTCGAGTCCTTTTGCCCTGTGCATCGTAGATACACTGCATAAATGTGTCTTTGATTCATCAGCTTTTCCAAGACCATCTGCATCATTGACATTATCTTCCGATACATTATCAACATATTCTATGAACTGCTTTAAATTATCAAAACTCTTTGAAATGTTTTGCAATTTCTCAATAATATCAAGAAATATCTTTACATCTGTACCACGTTCGCTTGCATATTCATGTAAATATCTATCATAACCGACTACCTTTCTCACATAATTAACTGCTGCAAACGGTATCATTGTATTCATGTTCTTAACATGGCATTGAAGCTTTATAATCTCTTCAAGATTTTCTTTGCTGCCTCTGCATCTGATATTATCTTCAAGCGTGTTAAAACCGGTATTTTCATCAGTAAAATACATCCTGCTTATATATCTTTGCGGTTTGTTAATTATTCTTATAAAGTTCTGTCTCCTGTAATCTCCCACCGATATCCGTAAATATGCAATAACATCCTTCACAACCCACTTATCAAAAAAATCCGATTGATTCCCACAGTACAATATATTAAGGCCATGTTTTTGAAGCTTATGCGTAAATTCAGAGGCTTCAGCATTCGTCCTTGTCAGTATGGCAATACTTTCATCTGAATCACTGCTGGTATCATTATAAATTTTATTATATACATATCCTGTAACAAAATCATCCTGTTTTGAAATATCATTAAAATTATAATATTCCACAGAATTACCACCTTTATTAAACGCCTTCAGATTCTTATAAAACCTGTTCTTATTATGATTAATAAGACTTAATGATGCATTAACTATAGTCTCACAACATCTGTAATTCATATTCAGCCTGAAAATCTCTGCCTCTTTATAAATCTGTGTAAACATACGGCACACATCAGGCTTTGCACCCCTGAAACCATATATACTCTGGTCATCGTCGCCTACCACAAATATGTTGCGGTTCTTTTGTGCAAGCATATTAATCAGCCGTAACTGAACCGGTGAAACATCCTGAAATTCATCCACCATAATATACTTATATTTTTCCTGCCATATGTTAAGACTCTCTTTGTCACTCTCTAACATATGTAATGTACGAATCATCATATCCTCAAAATCAATATATTTGTACTGATTCATAAATAATTCGTACTCATTATATATTTTTTCAAAAAAATCGTTCTCGCATGATGTCGGATTAAATATAGCAGACTCGCTGCATCCCTTTGCTTTGGCAATATCATTTAATATGTCATCTTCCATCTCACCATCTGACGGCAACGGAATATTATAGTATAAAAGCTGTTCTCTTATAAATGCCCTCTGAGCTTTCGGTGTTATAACATTATATCCTGCATATTCTCCTGCATTCTTTAGCATCATAAAAAATACAGAATGAAACGTTCCAAATGTCACATCGTCATATAATTCTGCATTATCATGCACATCTGATTCTGATGCCAGTTTTAAAAAACGCTCTTTCATCTGGAGTGCTGCCATCCTTGTAAATGTTATTACAAGGATATTCTCCGGATTAACTTTGCAATTGTCAATCATATTGAGTATTCTGTTTGTGACAACTGTAGTCTTACCACTTCCCGGACCGGCAAGAATCATCGCAGGTCCCTCGAAGTGCTCCACCGCCCTTTGCTGTTCACTGTCAAGCAGTACATATCACCTCTTCAATAATATTATTAAAAATATATTTTTATAACATTATATTATCAGAATACTTTCCATCTGTCAAGCATTAATATTTTTTTATTAGAAATAATTAAAATTAATATGGCTGAATTTCGTCTGTGCTGTCATCTGAATTTTCTATTGACTTAATTCTGACATAATAACTTACACTCGAATTTACTTCTATTAAAACACGGTCTCCAGCCTTATGTCCAAGAAGTGCCTTTCCAAGTGGTGATTCAATGCTTATCAGTCCCTCAAGTGAATCTCCTCTTACAGTAGTCACAAGCTTGATTTTTTCAGTAGTTTCATCATCCTCATAAAATAATTCAACTATATTATTAACACCAACCTCATCATCAGCTGACTCGTCTGATATAATTTTTGCTGTCTTTATCATTCTCTGGAGATAACGTATTCTGCTCTCATTTCTGTTTTTCTCACGTTTTGCTGCATGATACTCAAAATTTTCACTCAAATCGCCATGTGCTCTAGCTGTCTTAACATCTTCAAGAGCCTCTTTTCTTACTACAAGTGTTCTGTATTCTATTTCCTTTTCCATTTTCTTTATATCATTTTCAGTTAATTCATTATACATAAACATCACTCCATTTCCAAAATACAGATATAATTTTAATAAAAATCAATACAGTTTTTCTTTATTTCCAATGCTCTTATTTTATCACCAAATTATTTAAATGTACAAGCTGCAAATACATAAGATTTTTTAGTGAATTTTGCCAAAAGATGTGCTACAATAGATATAATGTTTTGAAAGCACTTTCAATTCAGTAAACGTAAGTTATACGAGAATGGAGAAAATGTAAAATGAAAAATAAGATTATTACTTTTGGTGAGATTATGTTAAGACTTTCACCTGAAAATAACGAAAGATTCACTCAATGCCATGAATTTGAAGCTGTTTATGGCGGAGGTGAGGCTAACACTGCTGTATCACTTGCCAACTTTGGCGTTGACTGCGGTTTTGTAACAAAACTTCCTGAACATTCAATTGGACAGAGTGCTGTCAATTCGCTTCGTCAGTATGGAGTTGATATCAGTAACATTGTCCGCGGCGGCGACCAGATTGGTATCTATTTCCTTGAAAAAAAGACAAGCCAGCGTCCTACTAATGTTATTTATAACAGAAGCGGTTCTGCTATTGCTCTCGCTGAGGAATCTGATTTTGACTGGGATAAGATTTTTAAAGATGCTACATGGTTCCATTTTTCAGGAATCACACCTGCCATAAGTGATAATATGGCAAAAATTACTCTTGCAGCGTGTAAAGCGGCTAAAGAAAAAGGTCTTACAATAAGCTGCGACCTTAATTACAGAAGCAAGCTCTGGTCAAGTGAAAAAGCCAATAAAGTTATGAGCGAATTATGCCCTTATGTTGATATATGTATTGCTAACGAAGACGATGCTGTAGGCATCTTTTCTATGGATGCCTCAAAATCTGATAAAGAAAAAAATGCATACATTGCCGAAGAACTTACAAAACGTTTTCCATTTAAAATGGTTGCTTCTGTATGGCGTACAGAAACTTCTATCACAACATTTAAGCTCCAGTCCATGATTTATACAGAAGGCAAAGCTTATTACAGCAAAGAATATTTTATGAATATTCTCGATTATATCGGTGCCGGCGATGCTTATTGTGCCGGAATCATATACAGCATAATCAACAACTTTGATCCTCAGAAAACCGTCGAATTTGCAAATGCAGCAAGCTGCTTAAAGCATACAGTAAGCGGTGATTTCAACCTTGTAACTGTTGACGAAGTTATGAAGCTTGCATTTTCAGCAAGTGGAAACGAAGTCTCAAGATAAAAATTTAATTTGATATAAAAATATTACGGGAAGTGTTTTGACACTTCCCGTATTTGCAGTTTAAATCCATCAAGATTGGGATTCTGATTTATCTTTCCAGCAGAAGTCATAACTGTATTATGCAATGCCTCATTTGCTTTTGTTACGGCACTGTCAAGATTATCTAAATATTTTACCGTTTCTGTCATAGACATTGCCGAACCGGATTTATATATGATTGCAGCAACAATTCCGTGTCTTCACGCATACCTTTATCCTCCAAATTTATCTATATAAAAAACATACCTGTAATATATTTATATCAAATATATCACAGGTATGCAAGCATTATTATAAAAATATTTTTAATTAAAGATTAGCCTTAATCTTTGCAATCATATCAGCATATTCTTCGTCTGAAAGATACTTCTTATCAGGATTCATAAGGAATACACCACCCCATTCAAATTCATCTTTGTACTTAGGGCAAAGATGGAAATGAAGATGATGACCCGTATCCCCATAAGCGCCATAATTGACTTTGTCTGGATTGAAGATTTCATGCATAGCACAAGCTACCCTATTGATATCCTCCATATATACAGCTCTTTCCTGGGCCGTCAACTCTGTAATTTCACTCACATGTTTCTTATGAGCCACAATCACACGACCCGGATGAGACTGTTCCTTAAACAAATACACTTTTGAACTTTCTAGTTCACAAATTTTAATTCCGAAAGCAGCTACTAACTCGCCTTCCATGCAATAAGCACAATTTTGATCTTTCATTTTTTTACCTACTCTTCCTGAAGGTATAATACCACAGTTTGTAAGTATACATTCGATAACAAAGTGCTTTCTTTTCCCATAAAAGCATGTTATACTATAAGTGTGTTGATTAAGTTAAGTCTCTAACCCTTTCAATTAACTTTCTCAACATTCCCATTTCTGGACCGGGCCCATTCCGGTCCTTTTATTTTGTCAAAAAAAAGCCACTTCTAAGAGTGACTTTCTATAATTCTGTTATACAATAACTGACAATCCTCAAATTCATTGATCTGTTGATATAGATTATCCTTTGTCAAATTTCGAATCAACTCAGAAAAAGCATTTCCATGTGATTCCGTGTCTGTAACCCCAAGAATGAATATGGCTCTAATAACTTTATTCTTCCATCTTGGAACTACAAAACCATCTTTAATAAATCCTAAACTTAAGCAAGGACTTTGCACATCATTTTCCGGTACGGCATGGGCTACTAGAATTCCATCAAAACATTCACAATACGGTCCGTGCTGGTTCAATACATTTATAATATTGTCCAAATAAGACTTTTGAATCATAGAACTATCCAACAATGGTTTTCCAGCTTCATATATAAACTGTTCTAAACTCTCCAAGTTTGATAAGGAACGAATACTGTTCGCATTAAATATATCTTTTAAATGTAATAAAGGTGTTTCTTTAACTGGATTAAAATAATGATTTAGTTCATGGAACAATTTCTGTTGATCCTTAATAACGGTGCATTCTTTAATGATATCCATAACATCACGAATAACTTCTGATTCTTTATTTAACGAAAAACGATTCATGAAGAACCATTCCGTTAATTCTTGTTTTTCTTTATCTGTTAAAACTGGATGTACTCGTTTTAAAGGCACACCATGTCGTAATGAACTATCAATATGGATAGTTGAAACAATCAATTTCGTATCTTCATTCATATTGTCATTTAGATTCTTCAAATCACTGATTGTGATTGTGAAGGCATTGTCAAAAATCTTTAAACACTGCGACTTTAGATACATTGAACTACCCAGTCCTGCCACACAAACAATGACAATATTCCCCATTCCATCTGTTGATGGTTCATTTGCATATTCTAGACTGGCAAAATAATAGCTTAGAAATTTAACTTCATCATCGTAAGTTAAAGCATATTTTGATTGTACTTTGGCCAGAGCCTTCTTGGCTATGCAGTAAAATCCATAGAGACCACTGATGGCTGTATCACTAAAGTTAGTGATTTTAATCTTATGTTTTGTTCTAAAATACATGGACTTAACATGGATCAAGAACATGTTGTATATTTCAGATTGTTCAAATATATTTAGGCTTAACTAGCAATTTGGTGACTTTGCTATAATTCTGCGTTTTATCACTTATGC
>OLNQ01003672.1_pt1 | contig 12222 bp, 9 predicted proteins | sample 1672821 | NCBI WGS metagenome assembly OLNQ01 (sample SAMEA3136727, study PRJEB25190) | human gut metagenome | biome: human gut; feature: human-associated habitat; material: faeces | place: Austria | collected 2013 | reverse complement strand
TCAATCGTTTCTTTTATATGTTTATCGTAGTCTAATACGTATAAATAAGAATACATAACATTTAAATAGTATTCCATACTTGCACGTGAGAAGAATGCCGCAATTCGATGTCCTTTATCTTCTTTTGCGGGTAGAAATAATGAAATATCACATATTTTAGCGAGTTCACTGCTTGCATTTGCGGTAATGCAGATTGTAGGTATTTTTCTCTTTTTTAATGATTTTGCATTATCAATTGTACTTTGAGTAGAACCAGAATAGGAAAGCAATAATGCACAATCATCTGGATGTAATGTTTTAGCTAAATGTCCTTGTTCACCATAAACAGGAGTAACAATATAATTTGTTCCAGTACGTGTCATACTTGCCTGGAATGCTAAACCTGCAAGATACGCATCACCAACTCCAAACAATGCAACGTGTTTTGCATTTTTCATCATAATACATGCTTTCTTCATGTCTTGTGTAGAAAGCATTTTCTGTGTTTCCTGAAGTGTCTGAATCGTTAGCTTCTTTAACTGTTGAGAGATTTCTGGAATACTGTCATTTTTAGAAAATGGAAAGTTTGGATCTACGTCATTATAGTCTGTATTTGCGCGGAGAAGTTCTTGTGAAAAACGGAGCATTAAAAACGGAACTTGAAGTCTTTAAATCCGACTAGATTTAATCGAGTGCATAATCTCATGATTGCACTTGTTGAAGTAAATGTTTTTAATGCTAGAGATTGAATGGACATTTGTAGTACATCATCTTTATGTGAAAGGATATAATCTGCGATAATTTTTTCGTTTTCTGTAAAGTTATTTTTTTCTTTTAATTGTTCTTGTAATGTCATGCATCTATTATAGCAAAGTTGGAATAAAATTCCGAAATAAATTGTAAAAATGTAGAAAAGTTTCGGAACAAACTGCCACTTTGTGGGCAATGTATTTTCATTTTTTTTATCCGTGTTATTCTGTAAACAGTTAAAGGAGAAAACTAAAATGAGTGAAACAAAAGGTGTAAAAATCGTTACAATTGGTGGTGGATCATCTTACACACCAGAATTAATGCAGGGATTTATCAAGCGTTATGATACGCTTCCAATTCGTGAAATTTGGCTGGTTGATATTGAAGATGGAAAAGAAAAACTTGAAATCGTAGGAGCATTGGCACAAAGAATGTGGGATGCATCTGGATATGATGTAAAGGTACATTTAACTCTTGATAGAAGAGAAGCATTAAAGGATGCTGACTTCGTAACAACACAGTTCCGTGTTGGTTTATTAAATGCACGTATCAAGGATGAAAGAATTCCACTATCTCATGGCTTCTTAGGCCAGGAAACAAACGGTGCTGGTGGTATGTTTAAGCTGTTGAGAACAGCCCCAGTGATCAAGGCAATTGTTGAAGACATGAAGGAACTATGTCCAAATGCATGGCTCATTAACTTCACAAACCCATCTGGTATGATTACAGAAACAGTTATCCGTCAGTGTGGATGGAAGAGATGTATTGGTCTATGTAATGTTCCAGTAAATATCATGATGCAGGAACCAAAGATGCTTGGCAAAGCAGAAGATGAATTGAACTTTGAATTTGCTGGATTGAACCATTTCCACTTCCATAAAGTATTCGATGCAAAGACAGGTGAAAATCTGACACATGAAATTGCTTATAAGATGATGGAAGATGATAAGAGCAACATGCAGAATATCCAGAACGAAAAGTTCTTATTAGATCAGTTGCTTGCTATGGATTGCCTGCCATGTGGATATCATCGTTACTACTATTTAACAGAAGAAATGATGAAGAAGGAATTAGAAGATTTTGCTAAACATGAAACAAGAGCTGAAAGTGTTAAGGAAGTTGAAAGTCAGTTATTTGAACTCTACAAGGATCCAGCTTTACATGAAATGCCAGAACTTCTTGGAAAACGTGGTGGTAAATACTACAGTGATGCAGCATGTGAAACTATCAATGCTATTTACAATAACTCTGGTAAGGTAATGGTTGTATCTTGTGAAAACAAGGGTGCATTACCTGATATTGAAGATGATGCAATCGTCGAAGTATCCGCAAGAATTACTAGACACGGTGCAGAACCTCTTGCATTTGGCCATTTTGAACCAGCAGTTAGAGGTATGGTTCAGTTAATGAAGGCTATGGAAGAAACAATCATTGAAGCTGCTTTAACTGGTAACTATAACAAGGCTTTAGAAGCATTCCAGATCAACCCACTTGTAAAGCATGGTAAGTGTGCACAGGACTTGCTGGATGAAATGCTCGTAGCTCATAAGAAGTACTTGCCACAGTTTGCTGAAAAGATTGCTGAACTTGAAGCAAAGGGTGTTACTGTACAGGACGAAACAGCTAGAAAGCTTTGCGAAGCAGGACTATAAGAAACTTATAATAAGATCCCCTTTGTGGGATCTTTTAAAATTCTTGTAATTTTAGTTTGTTATTACTGACTAACTTTGTTAGATGGTATATCATAGTAAACGAATGGAGTAAGAATGTATGATGACATTAAAAGATTTAAAAATTGGACAGAGTGGAACAATCCAAAGTGTTGGCGGTGAAGGTGCATTGAGACAACATTTCCTGGATATGGGAATGGTTCCTGGTGTAGTCGTATCAGTCGTAAAGTTCGCTCCAATGGGAGATCCTATGGAAATCAAGATCCATGGATATGAATTATCTCTTCGTTTATCTGAAGCTGAAAAAATTGAAATATCTGATATAGAAGCAGTTGATAAAAGCAAACAGAAAAGCAAAAAAATGAAAAGAACAGCACATCCAGGGCTTGGTGAGAATGGAAAGTATCACATCAAGAAAGATGAACACCCATTAGCAGATGATGTGTGCTTAACATATGCGCTGGTTGGAAATCAAAACTGTGGAAAAACAACCTTATTTAATCAATTGACAGGATCCAATCAACATGTTGGAAACTTTCCAGGTGTTACTGTAGATCGAAAAGATGGTGCAATTAAAGGATATGAAAATACTAGAGTGACTGATTTACCTGGTATTTATTCGATGTCTCCGTATAGCAGTGAAGAAATTGTGAGTCGTAATTTTGTATTGAATGAAAAACCAAAGGCTATCATCAATATTATTGATGCAACAAATATTGAAAGAAATCTGTATTTAACAATGCAGCTATTGGAAATGAATACACCAATGGTTGTTGCATTAAATATGATGGATGAAGTGACAAATAATCATGGATTTATTGATGTAAACCAGATGGAACAGTTACTAGGTGTTCCTGTTGTACCGATTTCTGCCGCAAAAAATGAAGGTGTTGATGAACTTGTTCGTCATGCAATCCATATTGCGAAATACCAGGAAAGACCGGAGCAGATAGACTATTGTGATGAGAATGAAAGAGGTGGTGCAGTGCATCGTTGTATTCATTCCATCTGTTATCTGATTGAAGATCATGCTAAAGCTGCGGATATTCCTTTGCGCTTTGCTGCTAGTAAAGTCATTGAAGGAGATGCGTTGATCATTGAGCAGTTAAAACTGGAACAGAATGAAAAAGAAATGATTGAACATATCGTTGTACAGATGGAAAAAGAATCTGGTTTAGATCGTAGTGCAGCGATGGCGGATATGCGTTTTTCATTCATTGAAAAAGTATGTGAACTAACGGTTGTAAAACCAAAAGAAAGCAAAGAAAGAGTTCGCAGTGAAAAGATCGATTGTATTTTAACAGGAAAATATACGGCATTGCCTTGCTTTATTGGTATTATGCTTTGTGTATTTTATTTAACATTTAATGTGATTGGTGCTTTTTTGCAAGATTTATTGCAGGCAGGTATTGATGTACTATCAGCAAGCGTGAGTGGATGGATGCAGCAGATGCAGGTAAATGAAGCTCTGCAAAGTTTGATTGTCAATGGTATCTTTGCGGGGGTTGGTTCTGTATTATCATTTCTTCCAATTATTGTGACGTTGTTCTTCTTCCTTTCTTTAATGGAAGACAGTGGATATATTGCACGTGTTGCTTTCTTTATGGATAAGCTGTTAAGAAAGATTGGTTTATCTGGCAGGAGTATTGTGCCTATGTTAATTGGTTTTGGTTGTACGGTACCTGCGGTCATGTCAACGAGAACCCTTCCATCTGCACGTGATAGAAAGATGACAATCTTATTGACACCATTTATGTCATGCAGTGCGAAACTTCCAATCTATGCATTTTTTGCAAATGCATTCTTTCCACATTATGCAGGACTTGTGATGGCAGCGTTGTATTTTGTGGGAATGCTGGTTGGTGTTCTTGTTGCGGTTATTTTCAAGAAGTATTTATTTCCGGGGGAAGCAGTTCCTTTTGTGATGGAACTTCCTAACTATCGTTTACCTAGTGCAAAAAATGTTTTACAGCTGCTATGGGAAAAAGCAAAAGACTTTATCCAAAAAGCTTTTACTGTCATCTTTATCGCAACAGTTGTTGTATGGTTCTTACAAAGTTTCAACCTGCATTTTGATCTTGTACAAGATTCTAGTCAAAGTATTCTAGCATTGATTTCTTCTAGAATTGCTTTTCTCTTTGCACCGCTTGGATTAAATGACTGGCGTATTGTAACTTCTTTGATTTCTGGTGTGATGGCAAAGGAAAGTGTTGTTTCTACTTTACAGGTATTATATCCAGCTGGCTTTACAGCTTCATTATCTGTACTTTCTGTGATTTGTTTACTTGTATTCTGTTTGTTATATACACCATGTATTGCGGCAATTGCTTCCATCAAGCGAGAGCTTGGAAGCAAGTATGCGATTGGTGTTGTTGTGTGGCAATGTGTATTGGCATGGTTGATTGCATTTGCTGTTCATATTCTTGGAAGTTTGCTGATATAATTGTTTCATGGCAAAAGTGAAAAGAATTGGAAAAGGTTGTGCAGTCAAGTGCCTTCCAGATAAATATGTTGTTGTGGATATTGAAACAACAGGATTAGATCCACAAAGTAATGAAATTATAGAAATTTCAGCATTAAAGTATGAACAGAATGTATTGATTGATTCATATCATACACTTGTTCATCCAAATGAAAGTATTTCTGCTTTTATTACTGGTTTAACAGGCATTACAAATGAAATGGTAAAGAATGCACCAGATATCTCAGAATGTATTCATGATTTCTATTCGTTTGTAAAGAATGAAGTTATTGTTGGATACAATATCAATTTTGACTTGAACTTCCTGTATGACAATTTAAAAGTATGTACGAATGAAATCTTAAGTAATAACTATCTCGATGTACTTTTATTAACTAGAAGAGTGTATCCATCATTATCTTCACATAGACAAACTGCAGTGGCTGAGTATCTTGGTATTAATATTCAAGGTGCGCACCGTGCAGAAAAGGATTGTATGATTTGTCAGGCAATCCTGGAAGATATTCAAAAGAAGTAAAAGAAAAGATTGCCGTGAAGCAATCTTTTTTAGATTTGATATTGTACCCATTCTCCTTTTTTAAAACGTATTCCAAGAAGAATGAAACGAGATAACTGGTCGGATAATACACCAATCCAGATACCTGCAAGACCTAAAGGAATCAAAGATACAAGAGCATACGTCACAATGGAACGAATTAAAGTTACAGAAATTAATGAAGCAACAAGTGTATATTTAACATCTCCTGCACCTCTCAGACATCCACCAAAGATAATCTGAGAAATCTGGAAGAGTACAATGACCATAATGAATCTTGAAATGAGTACACCATCATTTAAGATGTCTTCTTGTGTAAAGAATAAACCAAATAGTTCTCTTCCAAAGAAGAATAAGATGACTGCTAGAATGAGTGAAATCATAAATCCAATTAACTGACATATATTTCCATAAGTTTTTGCCTTTTCAGGATTCTTCTCACCTAGGGAGCGTCCAATTAATGAAACCGCAGCGACCTGCATACCATCACCAAACGAGAAAGCCAATGTTAAGAAGTTCATACCAACATTGTGTGCCGCAAAGGCATCTGTACCAAGGCGTGCTGCTAATAAAGAAGTTACAAGGAAGCCAACACGCATTGCAATATTTTCAGCTAACATGTTACTGCCAAGTTTTGTGATTGCGGATAATGTTGTAGAAACAGGATGAATTTTTTCTTTTAAGATATAAGGAATGGATACATAGCTTTCTTTCTTGAATAAAGAACGAATAGAAAGAATGGATGCAACAACAGTACCTAATACCGTCGCAAAAGCTGCACCGAATAATCCGAGTTTAGGGAATCCAAAATTACCGCCAATCAAAAGATAATTAAAGATGATATTGACGATTGAAGAGGAGATATTTGTGGTCATCGCAATCTTTGTGTTGCCACTTCCTCTTTGTGCAGCATTAATGACCATAGAGATGACATTGAAGATCATGCCGCCTTGAATTACACAGAAATATGTTACTGCAGCATCATGTGTATCAGAAGCAGATCCTGCAAAACGAATGATATCACTTGCGAATATGAGTGACACAGTTGTTAATATAACACAGAGAATCAAAGATATTACAAAGGCAGTCACAAGTACTTCATTTGCATTTCTTTGATTGTTTTGTCCTCTTCTTCTTGCGACAAGTGCACTGACCGCAACATTAATAGAAAAAAAGAAGCAAAGTGTTATGAATTTTGGCTGTATTGTTAAACCAACTGCGCTAACGGCATACGTACCTAATGTAGCTACCATCATCGTATCGATCATACCAGCCAAAGAAATAAAAAAGCTTTCTAGGACTGCAGGCCATGCAGTGGAGAGCGTTTCTTTGATCAAATCTATTTTATTCATATTTTCCCCTCGATTCCTAATTATTATAAGACGGAATGAACGAAACAATTTTCCATAATATGGAAATAAGACTGTGTATGCTAAAATAATTGAGATAAAAAAGGAAATACATATATGAGTAGACAATATTGGAAACCAAGTAACATGTTAAATCCAGTACCTGCAGTATTGATTACATGTAGAGATGAAAATGGAAAAGCAAATGCGATGACAGCTGCCTGGGCTGGAACAATCTGTTCCGATCCTGTTATGGTATCTGTATCCATTCGTAAGAATCGTTATTCTCATGACATTATTGAAAAGAGTGGTGAATTTGTCATGTGTTTAACAAATCGTGCCATGGTTAGAGCGACAGACTATTGTGGTATCTATAGTGGGGCAAAAGTAGATAAGTTTGATCTTCCTGGTCAATTACATATCACGGAAGAAGAAGCAAAACTTGTAAAAGCACCTTGTATTAAAGAGAGTCCTGTATGCCTTGAATGTAAAGTGAAACAAATTCTAGAACTTGGCAGTCATGATATGTTCATTGCTGAAGTTGTCAGTACAGATATTGATGAATCATTACTGGATGAAAATGGCAGACTGGATCTTCATAAAGCTGATTTAGTTGCTTATAGTCATGGGGAATATTTTGCTTTAGGAAAGAAACTTGGTAAGTTTGGCTTTACTTCTTTAAAGAGCGAACAGAAAGAAAACCTGAAAGTTGTGAAGACACCAAAAGGAAATCGTACAAATTTCAAAGGTAGAAAAAAAGGCAGACAACATTAATTTAAGATATATTAGTCATTGCATGATGCATCTATGTGGTGGCTTTTTTTTGGGAATTAGGAAACCAAGCGAGAATCCTCGGTCATTCAATGACCGAGTAGACAGTTCACTTAAATGAATCTTAATGAAATGTAAATAAATCAGTGGTGTATTTTATGATATAAAAATAGTAGGAATAAGGTGTTTTCGACTCTACTCATAAATATAGAAATGTCAATCAAAAGACAATAAAAAAAGCAGAAACTTTATTGGAAATTCTTGAAATACCTTATGTAAAGAATCAAAAGATACAAAACCTTTCAGGTGGTGAAAAACAAAGAATAGCAATTGCTAGAGCACTTATCAGTAATACTTCTGTAATATTAGCAGATGAACCAACGGGTGCTTTAGATGAAAAGAGTGGGAAATTGATTATGAACTTGTTTCAAGAATTAAAGTCTCTTGGAAAAACAATTATTATTGTTACGCATGATAAAGAATTAGCGGAAAAATGTCATAGAATAATTGAAATTTCAGACGGTCGAATTATATAGGATTTTAAGTTGAAAAGTTATCTTATATTTTTTCAAAATACAAAGCACAGATTCATTCCCAATCTGGATACGGCGTTCCTTTGATCCCTTTCCATAGATTAGAATTGTTTCGTCTTACAGGTCAATGGAATCATTGTGAAGAGAGTAAAGCTCGGAGATTCGAATACCCGTTGCAAAGAGTAGTTCCAGTACGGCAGTATCTCTTAATGCATTTTTTCGTTGATATTCTGTTGGAGCCAGTGTTTGCTGTCTGTGTGCTACAGACAGAAGCGTTTCGACAGTAGCTAATGGGATTGTTTTTGGTAAAATAATAGGTTCGCGAAAACGCAGTTGAAGCTTATCGAATGGATTTTGAGGCAGAAAATCCTTATATAACAGGTAATGAAAGAAGGCTTTTAATGAAGCAATTTTCCGTTTTACCGTTCTTGGTTTATATTGTTCGTGAAGACCTGCGACATATTCCTCTAAAAGATCGGGAGTGATATCTGTGATGTCAGAAGGAATTTGTGCATGTGCAAATTGTGCCAGATCAATCCGGTATGCTTTTAATGTTTTTTCATCCAGTCGCTTCTGGTTCTTACAGTAGGTGAGATAGTTTTGAATGTGTGTAGATAAAAGAGTCGTAGTCATTTGTATCTGTTCTCCTTAAAATTATTTATTAGATGCACTTCAAGATAGATCCGATATAAGTCCGGTATGGGTCTTACCAAGGTCATTTTTGCTGTGCATAGAATCTTCGTAGCAGGATTCTGCCTTGCTTAGTATATATTCCAGAATTTATAAAATGGAAGAATACAATCGAAAAATAAGAGAAATTTGGTCATTTTCTGCAATATATTGCCGTTTTCTGCAAAGTGGGTTGTTTGGAGGGGGATAAAACAGTATAGTGCATGAAAAGGAGAAAGTAAAAAATAATTAAGTAACAAAAGAAAAAGGATCAATACATGGGAGGGTATTTATTATGAATTGGAGAAGAAAATGGAAACAGATAACAGCGGTTATTGCTGCTGGAGCAATGGTGGCAGGCAGCATGACGATATTGCCAGCAAAGGCTGAGGAGAAGACCAGGTATCCATATACTATATTTGCATCAGCACAGAAAGAAGGAGCCATTACGATAAATGCAGATAATTTCTGCTTGAATGGTGATATGGTGACGAATGGAACGATATCAGCATCGGGAAATCTTCAAATTAATGGAACAAAAAAAGAATCAGCAGAGGAATCTATGATGTATTTGTTTCATGCAATAGATGATGCATATTTTACTGATACCGATTATGTGGCATGTGAAGGAGACTATGTTTTAGAGGAGACGAATATCAATATCAGTACTCCGGTTGCGGCATCCGGAGAGATGAATCTGGAGGGAAATATTAACCTGAATACGGCAATTAAGGCATTGGAAACCATAACGCTTACCGGAGAGGTGAAAAATACAAATAATTCTGTTATCTATTCCAAATATGGAGATATCATTATTGACAGTACAAATGTGAATCTGAGTGGCTTGATCTACGCACCATTTGGACATGTGAAGATACAGGCACAGAATCTGGGATTAAATAACATTATTGTAATAGCGGAAACAGTTACGATCATAAGTAGTAGTGTAAATGTAAATTATAGCAGTCAAATGGCAGAGTTTGTAGGCACAGAGTCTGAATTCCCGGACATACCGGATGATGAGAGAAAATATCTGGAGGGAAGAGAGCTTCCAGATGTTACTACTGAAGAAAATAATTCAGAAGAAACAACAGAAGACAACAGTACCGAAGAAAATACAACAGAAGATAGTAGTACGGAAACGACAACAGAGGATTGGGATGCGAAACAGAAAAGATATGAGGAATTGATGAGTGATTTTGATAATTGGAACTCTTATCTGGATACTGATGAGGATGGGTTACCGGATGAACTGGAAGAATTGATTGGCAGTGACAAGATTCTTTCAGATACTGATGGAGATGGATTGGATGATTATTACGAGTTTTTACAGCTTGGAACATCATTAACTGAACCAGATACCGATGAAAATGGCATTAGCGATGCGGAGGAGGATTTTGATGGTGATGGTTTGAATAATGCACAGGAATATCTGTACGGAACACTTCCATGGGAGTCAGATACGGATGAGGATGGGCTGTCTGATGGAGATGAAGTTCTGGTATATGGAACAGATCCATTAAAACCGGATACGGATGGAGATGGTTTGATCGATGGGGATGAACCGGCAATGGGATTTGATCCTACAAAGCCGGATACCGATGAAAATGGAATCCCTGATGGAAAAGAACGGATTGAACAGAGTGTTACATATGAGGTTGAGAATAAGGAGTGTGCTGTTACAGAGATTCAGGTGGATATGGTGACATCCGGCAGCCTTACGGCATCAACAACAATTGAAAGTATAATGGATACAGATTATGGATGTTCAAATGTAGCAGGTCTGGTGGGTGAACCATTTGAGATAACAACAACATGTACATTTGAAACCGCAACACTTTCTTATAAGGTTGATCAGACAAAACTTGGAAAAACGGAGTTTAATGATCTTCTGTTTTTATGGTATGATGAGGATAATGAACAGATGGTTGAGCTGGAAACAGATCATGACGCTGCGACTGGGATTGTTAGTACGGAGACAACACATTTTAGTAAATATATGTTGGTAGATCAAAAGAAGTGGGAAGAGGTATGGAATCTGCAATTTGATTACCTTACCACCGTTTTGCCGGAACGTGAAATTGATGCATGTTACACATATTTATTATTTGATTGTACGGTTCCTTGGGAGCTTGCGGGGACACCCGGCAATTCATCGGGGTTAAAAGGAAAAAATTTAACAGAATATCACTCACAGTATATTGATGCTGGGCGACAGATTATAGGTGAGGTTACGGATACCATGAGAGAGAATGATAAAGTAGCATTTGCATTTTATCATGAGATTCATAATGATATGAGTAATACAGATACGTTTGAAGTTTTTGGGCGTTTGCTTTATGATGATGGGGATTATCTTACAGAAGCAGAAAATATAAAAGAAATAGCAAATCGTAATGAATTGGAAAAAATGTTGATAAAAGAATGGCAGTATGATAGAGAGATTAAATTAAATGAAGATTTAGAGATGCTTGGAGTTATATCACAGAATTATGAAGACTATGAAAAAACGGATACAAGATATCCTGACAGACGTATTGTTCTTGTATGTGGAAGTGATTTTAGCTATGGGTCATCAGAATTATTAATTTATTTGAAAAAAAGAAATATAAAAGTAGATACGATAGCATTAGGAGAATACGCAAAAGAAGCTCCGTTGATCAGAGTGGCAAAGATGACTGGTGGAACTTTTTATAAAATGCAGGATTTAAATGATTTATCCGATATGATTATGAAATTGGGGATTGGAAAACGCCCGGTCACAAATTCAAACACAGAAGTAACAGATCTGACAGATACGGATGAAGATGGTATTCCTGATGTAGTAGAACGAGGAGGAATGAGAAATCAGTATGGTATGATCGTTTATACTGATCCAGAGAAAAAGGATACTGATGGGGATAAATTGACAGATGGAGAGGAAATAGATCCGACAAAACGAAATAAGCAGTTTTCGAATATAATGACACTGAATGTTCCTAAAAATGCTGATTTTTATTACATGAAATCCAGCCCAAATAATCCGGATACTGATAATGATGGTTATACAGATTATGAAGAGGTAAGAACATATCATTCCAATCCATTATTCAGTGATGTCCATATTTATGAGTTGCAGCATGATTATATTGCGGTGAATTTTATAGATGGAGATGGAAATAGTCAAATTTCATATGGTGGAAATCAAGGATGGTTTGGAGAGGAATATAAACAAAATAATATTGAAAAATATTCAACAATTGATAGTTATGGGTGTGGTTTAATTTCTATAAGTGATATTTTGTTGTATTTTGCATAGATTAGTTATACTTATGCAATAAAAATCTAGTCTACAGTAAGCGTATTGCCTTGCAAGGTGACTGTCACTTTTTTCATTCTATTAAGTAATGAGATCGTATGTTCCAGGTCTTTGGTACGATCGGATATAAAGTGCATTTTATACTCCATCGCTTCTTTGTTTCTGAACTCTATGTTTACATTGTAC
>OLNQ01003669.1_pt1 | contig 12225 bp, 10 predicted proteins | sample 1672821 | NCBI WGS metagenome assembly OLNQ01 (sample SAMEA3136727, study PRJEB25190) | human gut metagenome | biome: human gut; feature: human-associated habitat; material: faeces | place: Austria | collected 2013 | reverse complement strand
AGAGGAGCTGCGGGGGTGTACACAGGGAGAACATTCAACCGGGAGCCACGCCGTTTGATCCGTCCGAACCGCCGATGATCGTGATCTTGTCGATCTGGGTCAGAGGCTCTGCGATCTTGCCTGCGATATCGGGCAGCACCTTGATGAGCATTTCCGCCATTGCCGCGTTGTTGTATTTCTGATAAGCCTGCGCACGTTTTTCCATCGCTTCCGCCTCCGCAACACCTTTGGCGCGAATCGCTTCTGCTTCGGCTTCGCCGACCATGCGGATACCTTTGGCTTCCTGTTCTTTAGAGAACAGATCTGCTTCCGCCTTCGCACGCTGCGCCTCTGCAGCCTTTTCCGTTTCAAATTTCTTTGCTTCCGCTTCTTTCTGGCGTTCAAACAGCTCTGCTTCCGCTTTCTGCTGACGTTCGAATTTCTCCGCTTCCGCTTTTTTCTTAACCTGTGCATCCAGCGATTTTTCCATCGTCTCTGCTTCACGCTGTTTTAAGAGCACCAGACGTTCCTCTTTTGCAATGTTGGCATTTGCCGCAGTTACTTCGATGGTCTTTCGCTGTTCCTCTTTCTGGATCTCATATGCCGCATCTGCTTCCGCCCGCTTGCTGTCCGCGTTTTTCTGAAGCTCTGCCTTCTGCATATCCAGCTCGTTGTTCTTGATGGCGATCTCTCTTTCGGAATTGATCCGCGCGTCGTTGGACTGACGATCCGCTTCCGCCTTTGCTACCGCGATTTCTTTTTCTGCCTCAGCCTTTGCAATCGCTGCCTTTTTCTTGATCTGGGAAATGTTGTCGATACCAAGGTCATCAATGACACCGTTGGAATCCGTAAAGTTCTGCACATTGAAGCTGACAACGTCCAGACCCATGGCAGCCAGGTCAGGCTCGGCATTTTCCTTTACCAGGTCCGCGAATTTCTGACGGTCGCTGACCATTTCCTCCAGACGCATGCGGCCTACGATCTCACGCATGTTGCCTTCCAGAACCTCTCTCGCTACCTGCGCAATGTACTGGGTGTTCTGATTCAGGAAGTTTTCTGCTGCCTGCTTTAATTTTTCGGGCTCGCTGGAAACCTTGACGTTAACTGCTGCGTCCACCTGAATGTTGATGTAATCCGCCGTCGGCACCGCTGCTTCTGTCTTCACATCGATCGGGATCAGCTTTAAGCTCAGCTTGTCAAGACGTTCCAGAAACGGGATCTTGATACTCGATTTCCCGATAATGATCTTTTTGCGCAGGCCGGAAATAATAAATGCCGTGTCCGGAGGTGCTTTCACATACCCGGAAGCGATAATTCCAAGCAGCGCGATCACTGCGATTATGGCAACAACAGCTCCTAAACTAATTCCTGTAAACATACTCATTCTCCTTTTCTCCACCAGTCTGGTGGACTCGTAAAGTAAATAGCTTCGGTCGCTGCCAGGCGACTTTTCCGGAAAAGTGCTTTTCCCCCGGAGGATTTTGTTTCCTATGGACACCCTTTCCAACGAAACAAAAAAACGAGGCCTCTATTACAGCCTGACAGCTGCAATAAAAGTCTCGCGCATTTCATTTAATACAGACATCTGCAACAAATCGATTATCATCTGGCTGCTTGTCGGGGTGACGGTTTCAAACCACCTCTCGGTGCTGGCTACTCCCTTTTATTGTTGAAATAAATTATAGCACTTTTTTATATTTTGTCAACACCCTGTCGATATATCGTTCTATCAAAAAAATGTTTGCGTCAGACCGAATACATATTTTGAGGCACCGCAAGCCCCACGCAAAACTGCCATTGGATGCGTTCGCTTTTTTGGAATCGCTTTTCATCACGATCTGTGCACAGCCTTTTTCTGCCATCTGTAATCTAAAGTCCCCTCCATGATATTTACTCCTTTCGTTGCCAAAAAAGGATGCCGCCCGATCAATCAGCTCAAAGGCTCTGATTACCGGGCGGCATCCTTTTCTTTGCATGCGGTCAGTGGGACTCGAACCCACACGGTTGCCCATTGGCACCTAAAACCAACGCGTCTGCCAATTCCGCCATGACCGCTCACCCCTTCGGCAGCCGGTTGTTTCGACTGCCGAAGGTTTCTCTTTCGTATAACTCAATTATTATACCGAGCTTTTGAAACTTCTGTCAAGGGTTTTACGGCATCAGCTCATAGATTCCACGATTCTTGTTGTCGCGCACGGACAGCCAAAGGTAATTGTTATCATCGTCCACATCCTGGCAGACCGGTACCTCCTTGCGGTTCGAACCGGCTCCGTAGGGGCTCCAGATTCCCGCGTCCGCAAAGCCATTCCACTCTTCCTGATTGCCGTCCCAATTTAACGTCGTCAGGTACATTTCTCCGCTGTAGAAGCCGCTGCGGAACGTTCCGATCACATTCTGGATGTAACGCTCCTTTTTGGCAGCCTTGCTCATATCCAGCTCGTAATGCTCCTGTCCTTCACCGTCCGGCAGGTCGTTTTTCCATTCTCCGGCATACATATGCTCGCGGTAGGCGCGGTCCGACGTGGTATCATCGTCGTAGTAAACGTAAAAGCGCACCCACTTGCCGTTGCCTTCGCGTTTGCCATTCGACCACTCGCCGTAGTAATAGGCGTTATCCGCATAGCAGGCGATTCCGGTTCCGTCCGGCTGTCCTGCGCTGCTGCGCTCGCCATAATAATAAAAGCTGTTTGCATCCGAAATGTCCGACGACATCCTCATATACCAGGGCAGCATCGCCAGATCCTCCACCGCGTCCATATTATCCTGTTCCCAGTAACCGGACATCTCCAGAAGCATCTCTTCGTTTGTCTTGTTCGCACTCTCCGCGCCGGATAACGGATCGTTTCCGCTCACCGTCCGGGGGTTGCCCTCCTGCTTGGCACCCTGACTTTCCTTCCCTTTGCCTGCTGGAAGTTTGCTGTCCGGATGCTCTGTCAGCGTCTCATCCTCCTGCTGTCCCCTTTCCGTCGTCTGCTTTTTCCCCGCTGTTGTTTCTTCCGTCTGATCCGCTGCGTCCTTCGTCTCTGATTCTGCAGACTCTGCCTGTTCCTCGCTGTACCATATCTGCGTGCTTTCCGTTTCTGCGATCTCTGCCCGTGTCTCCCTGCGCTGATGCAGCCGTACTGCGCACAGCGCGATGATAATTACCAGAAAAAGAGCAATCACCGCCACCGGGATCAGATCCCTTTTTTTATCGTCCATGTCCGCATTTCCTCCAGTTGGTTTATTGTAACATAGGCTTTCTTTTTTTCCTATTTAAACTTTATTAAGAAAAACGAAAGCTTTTTCTGTTTCTTATATATATGCGTTTTCCTCCCTTGACATCCCTCAAAGTCCTGACTATTATGGAACAGAAAACGAATTTACCTTACACGAAAAGAGGAGTTTTATGAAAAAATGGATTGTCTGGCTGAAAAAAAGCAGTCCCTGGATTTTTCTGCTGATCGGCCCTGTTCTGAATTTTTATCTGCTGGAATGGTACACGCATAATCCGTTCCAGACCATGAAACCGTATATACAGGGGATGAATCTGGCACTGTTTGAATTTGCAGCACTGTTTTTATTTGCACTGACCGGCAGGATCAGCCGCGCACTCGGCATCGAAACCACCTTCTGCGCCGTTTACGGTCTTGCAAACTATTTCGTCCTGGAATTTCGCGGCGCGCCCATCCAGCCGTGGGACATTCTTTCGATCTCGACCGCTGCCAGCGTCGCGGACAACTACGAATACAAATTGAACCGCACCGCAGTAATCGTGCTGATCTGTTTTGTCCTGCTTCTGGTTCTGGAATTTTTCCTGAAAAAAGGCTTTCCGAAAAAAAATAAAAAAACCCGGATTGCCCGCGTCTGCCTCGCGCTTTCCTGCGGTCTTTTATGCTTTGGCTACACGAAAATGCTGCACAGCGAGGACATCGTCGAGCAGAAGCTTCACCTTTACAACAAGCTTTTCACTCCGACGACGATTCAATTTAAAAATGGTACTGTAACTGCGTTTTTAATGGAGCTTCAGTACATTTCTGTCGATAAGCCCTCCGGTTACAGCGTAGAAAACGCCAAGGAGCTGCTGGCATCCTATGATACCGGCTCTCAGGAAGCAGATGGAACATCCTCGGACAATGCGCAAAAGCCGAACATCATCGTCATCATGAACGAGGCGTTTTCCGATCCGTCCGTTCTCGGCGATTTTACAACGAACGAGGATTATATGCCCTTCGTGCACAGCCTGCTCGACGGCGCGGATAACACGATTTCCGGTCACTTAAATGTCTCCGTCAAGGGCGGCAACACTGCCAACACAGAATTTGAATACCTGACCGGCGCTTCAATGGCGTTTCTTCCTTATGGAAGTATCCCGTATCAGCAGTATGTGAAAAAAGAGACGCCTTCGATGGCCTCCTATCTTTCCTCCCTCGGCTACTACACGATTGCGATGCACCCGTACCGCGCCGCCGGCTGGGACAGAAATCTCGTTTATCCCAAGCTCGGCTTCGACGAGATGCACTTTCAGGAGTTTTTCACAGATTCTCCGCTTGTGCGCAAATATGTCAGTGACGAGGGCAACTATGAAAAGATCATAAAGCTCTACGAGGAAAAAGATGCGGACACGCCGCTGTTTTTATTCAACGTGACGATGCAGAACCATTCCTCCTACAGCGACTGGGCGGATTACGACAACTTTTCCCCCGATATCACGGTAGAAGGCTCGGATTCCAAGCTGCTTCCGGCGTACCTGTCCTTGATCAGGCTGTCTGACAGCGCCATCCAGAACCTGGTTTCTTACTTTGAAGCACAGGAGGAACCTACCATGATCGTCTTTTTCGGAGATCATCAGCCTGCCGATTCCGTCGTACGTCCGGTCTGGAAATTAAACGGCAAAGATGACGCGGACTTAACCGACGAGGCAGAGGCGCTGCGCTACAAGGTTCCGTTCTTTATCTGGGCAAACTTCGATATCGAAGCGGAAAGCGACCTGGAAATCAGCGCAAACTATCTTGCGGCAAAGACGCTGGACGCCGCCGGGCTTCCAAAATCCGCTTACGATAACTTCCTGTCGCAGCTGCGCACGGAAGTACCCGTCATTTCAGCCAACCATGTAACGCTGTCCGACGGAACCTTTACCACTGCATCCAAACAAAAAGATCTGCTTTATGATTATCAGACCCTGCAGTATTACCTGCTTTTTGACTAAACCGCGGAGGATTTCCTTTTTTATGAAAAAAAAGATCTGTTTCTTTTCCTTCCTGCTGCCGTTTCTTTCCATGATGGCGATTTTTATCGGCAACGGCATTTATCCCTTCGGAGATCAGAGCTTCATGCACTCCGACATGTACCATCAGTACGTCCCCTTTCTGGAAGAATTTGTCCGGAAAGTGCGCGACGGCGAACCGCTCTACTACTCCTGGCGCATCGGTATGGGCTCCAATTACCTGTCTCTTTACGGCTACTACAGCGCAAGCCCGTTCAACTGGCTGATGCTCCTTTTGCCCGAAAAATATTTAATCGAATTTATGAGCTACATGGTCGTTTTCAAAATCGGTCTGTGCGGCTTCACCTTTTCCTGGCTTTTGACAGAAAAATTCCACACAAACGACCTTTCTGTCCTGTTCTTTTCCACATTTTATGCGATGTCCGGCTTCGTTGCCGCATATAACTGGAACGTCATGTGGATGGATACCCTCGTCCTCGCTCCGCTGATCGTTCTTGGTCTGGAAAAGCTGGTCTTCGAAAAAAAATACAGCCTCTACTGCATCACCCTCGGGCTGTGCATTTTATCGAACTATTACCTTTCCATCATGGTCTGCATCTTCCTGTGCCTGTACTTTCTCGTGCTCGTGCCGAACCTGTATGGCTCTGATGGCTGGAAAGCGTTCCGCGCAAGGCTGCTTGGCGCAATCGGACGTTTTGCTTTATTTTCCCTGTTGGCTGGCGGTCTCGCCGCCGTGCTGCTGATCCCGGAAATCGCTGCCCTGCATGCGACTGAATTTTCCAAATTCAACTTTCCGGAAAAGATCAACTGGTACTTTTCCTTCTTCGACGTAATCGCGCGGCATGCGACCGGTGTATCCAGGGAAACCGGTCTGGATCACTGGCCGAATATTTTCTGCTCCAGTGCAGTCTTTTTCCTGATTCCGCTCTATATCGTCAACCGAAAAATCCCTCTGAAGGAAAAGCTCGGCAGACTGGTATTATGCACCTTTTTCATCGTCAGCTTCTCGGTCAATACCCTGAATTTCATCTGGCACGGTTTCAACTACCCGGATTCGCTTCCGGCACGTCAGTCCTTTTTGTACATCCTGCTCGTACTGCTGATGTGCTATGAGGCGTTTTCAAAGCTCGACGGCTTTACCATGCGCGAGCTGTTTGTCTCCCTCGCCTGCGGGCTCGGTTATCTTTTGCTGGCAGGAAAGCTCGTGGAGGACGACGCCTTTACCCAGGGCACCTTTGTGCTGAGCGCCTGCCTGCTTGCTGCCTACGCGCTGCTGCTCTATGCCTGGAAAAAAGGGAAAGAAAAACAGCCTGCAGACAGCCTCCCGTATCAGCGCGCGATTGCAATCGCCGTGCTGGCGCTGGTCGCTTTTGAATCCACCTACAACATGGCGCTGACGAGCGTTTCCACCACCAGCCGCAGCAGCTATCTGGAAAGCATTCCCGCCTACCGGGAGTTAGTTGCTCGTAATGAAGAAAAAGATTCCGATTTTTACCGCTACGAAAAGCTCAGCCGCGTCACCAAAAATGACGGTGCGCTGGCAGGCTATCCGACAGCGTCGCTGTTTTCTTCCACCTCCAACGCGGCGGTTCAGGACTGGTACGACCGCATGGGTATGAGCGAAAGCAAGGTATTTTACTGCTTTGACGGTCAGACGCCGCTTTCTGCTGCGCTTTTAAATGTCCGCTACCTGTTTTCCCGCTCCGATGCAGAGGATTCCAGCCTCTACACGCTGATCGACGAGCAGGACGGCGTTTACCTGTACAAAAACAACAAGACGCTGCCCGCCGGATTTATCCTGCAGGATGGACAGAATCTTTCTTCCTCTGAGTTTTCTGAAGAGACCTCCGACCCGTTCGAGGTACAAAATCAGATGGCGGCTTCTGTTTCGACCTCTGATCCGCTCTTTGTTTCCATCGAATCAGAGGAATCCGGCAATCAGGTTTTCTTTGATGTATACACGGAGGGGCATTACTACGCTTACTGTAAAAGCTCCAAGATCGATACCGTTTCGATCTCTTCCGCCAGCGTCAACAAAACGTATAAAAAAGTCAAATATGACTATATCCTCGATCTCGGTCGTCACGAAACCGGCGACCATGTAACACTGACCAACGACGAAGATAGCGTGCTGAATGCCGTTGTTGTGCGCCTGGATGAAGCAGTTTTGTCCCGCACACTGCAGACGCTCTCTGAGCAGCCCTTTACGGTAGATTCTTATGATTCCAGCCATGTGACCGGACATGTCGACGTCACCAAAGCCGGTCGGCTGATTTTATCCATCGCGGACGAACCCGGCTGGACAATGAAGGTGGACGGAGAAGCCGCAGACTACGACGTGTATGATGGTGTATTTCTATCCGTTCCGCTGACGGAGGGCAGCCACACGATTGAGCTTTCCTACCGCCCTGCAGGTCTGACTGCCGGTCTGATCGTCAGCCTGATCTGCCTGCTTGTGTTTATCGGAATCGGAGTTGCTCAGAAGCGTTTGGGAAAAAAATCCTGACACCCGGCTGATTTTATGCTATAATTTTTAACTGGTGCAGCGTTTCGTACCTGCACCATAAGACGTTTGATTCCTGATTTCCTGAGCTTCTGTCAGAAGCCAACGTCCGCTGCACTTTTTTACAGCTTCCTAAGATTATTGAAATATGCCGCCCTGCGGCAGAAAAGAGGTAATATGGAACACTTAATCATCCCGGAGAATTATTCCTCCGCCCTGAACCTGCACGATACCCAGATCGGTATTAAGACGGTGAAGGACTTTTTCCAGAGTCTTCTGGTCCGTCATTTAAACCTTCTGCGTGTCTCTGCTCCGTTATTCGTCGATCCCGCTTCCGGCATGAACGATAACTTAAACGGTTATGAGCGCCCGGTTTCCTTCGGCATTCTCGAGCAGAACGATTACCGCGCAGAGGTTGTACAGTCCCTTGCAAAATGGAAACGCTACGCGCTCAAGGAATACGGATTTTCTCTTGGCGAAGGTCTTTACACGGATATGAACGCCATCCGCCGCGACGAAACGACTGACAACATCCATTCCATTTTCGTCGATCAGTGGGACTGGGAAAAGATCATCGATAAAAAGGATCGCAACCTGGAAACCTTAAAGGCAACCGTCCGCGACGTTTACAAGGCGCTGCGCAAAACGGAAATGTACATGGCGATCCAGTATGATTACATCGAAGAGATTCTGCCCCGTGAGATTTTCTTCATCACCACCCAGGAGCTTGCAGACATGTTCCCGGACAACACGCCCAAGGAGCGTGAATATTTCATCACCAAAGCAAAGGGCGCTGTCTGTATCATGCAGATCGGCGATAAGCTCGAAAACGGCGAGCCCCACGACGGTCGTGCACCCGACTACGATGACTGGGCATTGAACGCCGACATCCTCGTTTACTATCCTGTTCTGGACATCGCCCTGGAGCTGTCCTCTATGGGTATCCGCGTAGACAAAGAGGCTCTGCTGTCCCAGCTGGAAAAAGCCGGCTGTCCCGAGCGCGCAGAACTTCCGTTCCAGAAAGCAATCCTCAACGAAGAGCTGCCTTACACCATCGGCGGCGGTATCGGTCAGTCCCGTATCTGTATGTTCTTCCTGCGCAAGGCGCACATCGGAGAAGTACAGTGCTCCATCTGGCCGGAGGAAATCCGCAAAGAAGCGGAAGCCCACGGAATCCAGCTGCTGTAAACAATAGAATGCTCGCAGAGCGTACATTCTATTGTCATGAATAAGGATAAGCGGCTGTGTATTGTCCTGTTATAAAATACACGACGCTCCGTGAACCTTCCATTGTCATAAAAGAGCGAGGAAGCTGTATCGTATAGCTTCCTCGCTCTTTTTGGTCAGCGTATCTCACAAAGGATCCTCTTCTCGTCGCAATGCAGGCGCTGTCACCAGCTAATCTTAACTTCTTCTCTGCTCATCCTTTTTGCCGCGATGCCGCCTTTCCCTGCAGCATCCACAATAAAAACAGGCTTCCTGCTGACAGCACCAAAAACAGCACACAGGACGGAACGCTTAAAAATACGCCGCCAAAGGGCAACAGCTCTAACATCACATACACAAACAGGTTCGCAACGCTGTGGAACAGCATCGGCGCTGCAATCGTTCCATACCATTCATACACCAGCGCCAGCAGGCAGCCGATTACGGTCGCATAGACCGCCTGAACAAGATTTCCATGGAACAGACCGAACGCCAGTCCGGAAAGCACCACCGCATACGGCACCTTCAACACCTTGCGCAGCTGTCCATAGACCACTCCGCGGAAAACGATCTCTTCGCCCAGCGGCGCAAGAATGCCGTAGGAAATGATTCCCAGCCACACCGGCGTATCGAACTGCATTTCCGAAACCCTCTGAAAGGTCGGAGAGAACCGATACAATTCTGTCAATGTCAGAACGCCGTTCATGCCGATTGCAATTGCCGCCGCCAAAATCACCATCGGAACGATGGACAGTTTATCGATTTCTTTTGTCGAATGGAACCGGATCTTTTTGTGCCAGATTCCGTAACAGATTATAAATGCACCGAACGTCGAGAGTGCGCTCGCCACATTCAGCCAGAAATTGTAGGAAGAGCCCTCCAGCTCCTGCAGCCCGATGGCATACACAATCGATACCGCCGTCAAAATTACGCTGCTGATTAGGAGACTGATTACATAATAGGCAAACATCGCCAGCGCGCTGGTTCCAACTGCACTCCAGAACTGCCCGGATTTGGTCTTCGTTTTGGCAGCGCTGCCGCGGTAGCGCTCTGAAAGGGTATTCGATCCAGTCGCCGTGCTGTTTCCTGCCTGCGTATCTCTTCCTGCCTGCGCTCTGTTTCCTGTCTGCGTGTCTCTTCCTGCCTGCGTGCCGGTTCCTGCCTGCGTGCCTCTTCCTGCCTGTGTGCCGCCCAGCAGTACGCTTCGCAGTCCTTCCACATCCCGGACAATGATCTCCGCACCGGCATTTTCCAGCTCTCCCGGCTGTGCATACCCATATGACACCGCGATGCAGTGTGCACCGATCGCTTTCGCACCCTCCACATCGAAGCTGCGGTCGCCGATCATCACCATCTTATCCGGATCGCTTTCGCCCCGCGCTGCAAGCTGGGACAGCACCTCTGCAACCACTTCTTCTTTGTGCACTCTTCTTCCGTCCAGCTCGCTTCCGACCACGATGTCGAAATATTCCCGGATTCCGAAATGCACCAGAATATCCTCCACATAAACGGTCGGTTTGCTCGATGCAATCGCCAGCGTCGCCCCGGATGCCTTCAGATCATGCAAAAGCGCTCCCATTCCGGGATACAGCACATTTTCGTATTTGCCGGTTACAGAAAACCGCTCCCGGTACTTCTCAACTGCCTCCTGCGCCTGCTCCGCCGTAAAGTTATAATATTTCATAAAGCTCTCTGCAAGCGGCGGTCCGATAAACGGCTCCAGCCGATCCAGCTCCGGTTCTTCAATCCCAAAGCTTCTGAGCGCATACTGCACACAACCGCAAATTCCCTGTTTCGGATCGCTGATCGTTCCGTCCAGGTCAAATAAAATACAGGAAAACATAACAGTCTCCTTTCATTTCTCTTCTGTTCTGCAGCCAAACGCCTGCAGCCTGTCTTTATAGTGTACCAGAAAGCACACGAAAAGGTTATGAAATTTTTGTGAAATAGAGATTTTCCGTTTCCTGCGTTCATAAGTTGTAACAAAAATCCGGCAGGAGCCTTCATGATCCGAGATTTCGTTCATCTGATTCAAAATAAACTGCGCCACTATGCCGTTTTTCCCTCTCTGCACAGTCTCTCCCGCTCGTCTGCATTCCAAACTGCCCTGTTTTTGCTCGGCGTCCTCGCCTTTGCCCGCGCGTGCATTTTTCTCGCCCCTCCGTCTGTAACAACACTGGCGTCTGCCTCTGTAAACGGCACATTTATGCCTATTTGCCGTGTCGAAACCGACCAGAAAAAAGTCGCGCTGACCTTCAACTGCACCTACAGTGCACAAGACATGCAGCAGCTTTTGGAAATTCTGAAAGAAAAAAATGTGCACGCCACCTTTTTCGTTTCCGACACCTGGGCAAAAAACTATCCGGAGCTGCTCTGTACGATTCACAACGCCGGACACGATATCGGCGGTCTGTGGACAACGCAGGCATCTCTTTCCATCCGGGAACAGACGCTCACACTGGAAAATCTCACGCAGCGAATTGATCGCCTTACCGATTCTGAAACGACGTTGTTTCGTTTTGAAGACGGAAACTATGACAACTCTGCTATCCGGCTCATCCAGGAAGCCGGCGGTTATCCGGTGCAGTGGAACATCAATTCCATGGACTGGAAAGACTACGGGGCACAGGACATCCTCCATCGGATTTTAAACAGTCGCCAACTCCAAAACGGCTCTATCCTCCTGTTCCATGCCGGAACTGTTTATACCGCACAGGCGCTTCCTGACCTGATCGACAATCTGGAGGATCAGGGCTATCAGCCAGTTCCCATCTCCGAGCTGATCTGGAAGCACTCCTATTATATGGATGCAGACGGCGTACAGATTCCGAAGACGGAACCGTAAACAATAGAATGCACGCAGAGCGTGCATTCTATTATTTCTTTTCTTCTTTTTTATCTTCTTTTTTCACTTCCAGCATAGACGTACAGTACGGACAGCGGGTTGCCTCTGCCGCAACCTTGCTTCTGCAATAAGGGCACATTTTCACAGCAGGTTTTTCCGGCTCCTTCTTTTTGCCAAGACCAGCCAGCGCATTCATCCCTTTTACCATCAGGAAAATAATCACTGCCATTATGATGAAATTGATCACTGCGGTCAAAAATGCACCATAGCGGATTTCCACATCCCCGACCATCACAGACAAATACGTCAGATCTGTATTGGCAAACAGGCCGATCAGCGGTGAAATCACATCGTTTACCAGCGAATTGATGATCGCCTGAAACGCAGCACCAATGATAACGCCGACTGCCAGATCCATGACATTTCCACGCAGGGCAAATTCTTTAAATTCCTGTAAAAACTTTTTCATAGCCGTTCTCATCCTCC
>OLNQ01003666.1_pt1 | contig 12237 bp, 9 predicted proteins | sample 1672821 | NCBI WGS metagenome assembly OLNQ01 (sample SAMEA3136727, study PRJEB25190) | human gut metagenome | biome: human gut; feature: human-associated habitat; material: faeces | place: Austria | collected 2013 | reverse complement strand
GCTCTCGCAAGCTTTCTTTTTTCCTCTGAAACTCCTCAAAGAGGTTCAGCTCTTTTCCAGTTGTTTTCATTGATTATCTCGCTTAAATATTCCTTAACTTCTTGCAGTTCTCTAGATCGATTATCGACATACCCCTTTTTCTGATAAGCATCATTTAATTGGGATGACAACTCGATTAGTTGTTCTATATCATTTATCAGTTCAGTCATCTGACTATCTCCTATCTCTTCCAATAATACAGACATTTTGCTTGCTGCATCAGGACTCAATTCGTAGCGCTCTGAAGAGAAAAAACCTCCAGGGTTATACTCAGGAAGAGACAAAATTTCATTGCAATTATCCTGCATACCTCTCAGACGTCCATTGCACTCGTCAATAGCTTTACTCACTTGCTTTTCCAACTTTATCACCTCGTTTAACGCAGCACCCACCTCCCTCGCGGATAGCCTCAATAGGTTATCAATTGAATTCTCAATAAAGCGTAGATAGGCATCATCCCCCTCCGATGATGGCACCTTATTAATGGCATCAAAAATAACAGTTACTGGGATCTCAGTGGAGAAGCTTAAAAAGTCAGCCACTTCAATCCCCTCTTCCTTTAAGGTCCTTCTCACCAACTCCCGCACCTTTGCCACCTCAGACTCAGCTTTGGTATCCACTTTATTAATAACTATATAGAGTGGCTTACTCAACTTCTCCTTGATGAGCTGTGCAGAACTACGGTTAATGGTACCTGCATTCACATCTAAAACCCAAAAGAGGGCATCGCACTCATTAATCACATCAATAGTACGCTGAGCATCTTCAGGGTCATTGGAGTTGAATCCAGGGGTATCCAATATACTTAAGTGCTCCAAACTTGGGCTTTTATAGTTCATCACAAAATACTTGATCAGGGATGAAATACCCTTCACATTCCCCAAGACCTCTTTTGAAACAGATTTGAATGTTGATTCTGGCAAGGACTTCTGAGTGTTATCTGGAGCTACAAATGAATAAATTGCGTTTTTCCCACTTGCTATATAGGTAGGGATAGCAGTAGTCGCCTTCATACTCACGGGAAGCAATGTCGCATTTGGATTATCCTGAGACAGTATTCTATTGACAATAGAAGTTTTCCCAGCTGAGAACTCACCAACGAACGCAATCTTTTTCTTATTTTCAATCCAACTTTTCTTCTTAACTGCCTCCCAATGCTCAAAGCCAGAGCTAAGTTCCTCTAATAGGTTCTCGTTGTCGCCAGTATAAAAGTCGTCAAAATCTCTGCCATAATCAAAGGCATTCCATACCTGAGTAAAAACGAACTCTCGAAATCTTTCAATTTGAGCATAGATCTCCTCACTTTTCCTGGTAACCGTAGGCTTAGCAGTAAGTATCTCCTGAACAAAGGCAAGAGTATCATTTTTAAGTTTCAAATCTTCTGAATACTGAGACGCTCGATACTGAACCTCAGCCAATGTACTTTCTGCCTGACTTTTGGCCAAAGTACTCTGATGGTGTTCCTCTCTCAAGTCGGACAGCTCTTCATCTTTGTCCTTCAATCTTTTTTCGCAATCAGACAAGTCATCCTCCGCATCTTCAAGGTCATCCTCTAGATCTTTTATCTTCTTTCGAAGCTTTTCAAGCTCTTGTTTTGCGCTCTCCAAATCGTGTAGTTCATCCATACAACTATTTAATCTAGTTTAATAGATACACCTCTAGTACCTAATCATAGAGTTAGATCTCCCTCCTTGGTGATCTACCCTATGATTAGATTCTACACAGGTTGCTGTTAGAGAAAAACAACTATAGTTTCCCTTTTAGCTTATCAATTTCAGCAGATTGTGACTCATACGCCATAGTCAGCTCCTTGAGTTCCCGAGTTAGCTCTTCATTCTCATATTGGAGCTGCTTAATGGTTGCTTGAGCATTACCAAGCTGATACTCCAAGTCATCTTTTTCATCTTCAAAGTCTTGAGATTCTTGGCGTATACTTTTTCTCTGAGCAAGTAAATCCTCAACCTGTCGGTTAAGTCTTTTATACTCATCCCTAAGTTGATTATTCTCATTAGCAAGCTTATCTACTTGATACTCCTTATCCTTCCGCTTGGGTTCATCCACAAGTTTCTCCTTAGCGAAGTAAGCGACGACTGCACCAGCTGCAATTCCTCCTAATAATTCTACCATATCACTTTTTTCCTTTTTGTTTTGTGTATTTTCTTCGTTCATAATCTATATTATCCTTAAGTCATCTCAAGCAGAGCTAGAGACGACTGTAATGACAAGTCAAGACTTCCTATAGCGCCTGTAGTTGCTCTTTATATTCAGTAAGTTTTGCAACATATCGCTCATACTCCTCAGCTTTATTATCTCGGTCTTCTTTCAGCTTAGCTAGAAGCGTCTTCTTCTGATCTATAATTTCCGAGGCTGCGTTGAGGAGATTCTCTTGTATAGCTCCGACAACAAAAGTTGTGCTTGATTGAAGTTGTTGCTTAAAAGAAGGGGCAAGAGTGTTATATACATAGTCTCCAATCGCTTTCTTTCTCCGGGGCTTAGAAAGAGTCTCTTCAGATATCATAGAGCTGATAGAGCTAAAGAATCCCTTTGTATCTTTCTCCTCAATCATCTGCGTCTGAGTCATTACTTTTCCCCCAAATTCCGTAGCCTTCTGCACATTCTTAGCGACCTTTTCTGTGGTTTTCTTAAGTTGCAGTTGTCGTTTCAACTTTCTATTCGAAACTATACTACCAACATCTGTAACAGTATCAAGGACACTAATAGCAGTAACTGCACCTGCAGCTCCAGCTGCTCCAGCAGCTCCAGCAGCTCCAGCGGCTCCAGCGGCTCCAGCACCTGCAGCTCCAGCGGCACCAGCTGCTCCAGTGCCTGCAGCTCCAGCAGCACCAGTGGCTCCTGCAACACCAGTGGCTCCTGCAACAGCTGGTGCTGCAACAACGGCTCCTGCAACTGCTATCAATGCGAGAGTTCCTATCATAGCTCCCTTAATTAACCCATCATGTTCATGGCCCATACTATTCAGCCCGATATTGGAGCAGTGCGATAGATCGACATTTACAGAGGAAAGGTCAACAGCTGATAGAGACTCAAGGGGTATCTCTTCATCACTTCCATGAGCACTCATAGCTTTCTCTTGAAGAATTCCATGAATGGAGCTAAGATACTCACCGAGCAGTGCAGAGGAGGTTTGCTGGGTAATAGCTGCAGCTTCAGCATCATAATTATTGCTTTTCCTAGATACTAGAGAGTCCAACTTGATCAGCATTGAATCCTCAAATGCTCTCGAAATAGCACGCTCTCTATCCTCTATATCATCTCGCATTCTACTGATCAATTTTTCAATGTTCCGAGCAATCCTAGTCAGCTCAGACTCCATCTTCTTCACCTCTATATCAAGGTCCTTATCTTTAGAAGAACTAGAGAGTAAATCCTCAATATTTTGGAGCAACACCTTAGCGATGTCTTCCACACGCTGACCATCAACCTGATCTATCACCTGCTTCTTGATGCTCTGAAGATCGTTTAGCAGTGAGGTTAGCTCAGATGTGTCATCCTTAGCTGCAGAGCAGACTACAATCTGATTAATCGGCAACTTACTATTATCTGCCATATACTGCTTGGCTGCCTCCACTTCTTCAGCAGACTTAGTATCAGCCTTAGTAAGCACCATAAAGATAGGACGCTTTGATAGCTTAATCAGCTCGATAAAATCGGTTAGAGATCGAGTCAACTGTTGGTTAATATCCACCACTAGTAGAATCGCATCAGCTTGTGGCAGAAAGTCTACCAACACTTGCTTATGCTTGGGATCTGGTGATGATAGTCCTGGAGTGTCTACTAATAATGTAGTTGATGGTACCTTTGTAGAGGTATCATATACAGACACGATATCAGCAGTTGCCAATAGGTCGTTTTTTAGTGTACTCAAATCTTCTGTATGAAGCTCTGTACCATCAGCATTATAGATATATGCTTCACATTTTGGAGCTCCAAAGTGCAACTCATAAATCGTAGCTGTTGTAGGCTGGGTGGCAGTCTCAAGCTTCTTGCTATCAGTAAGGCTATTAAGCAATGTAGTCTTACCCGAGCTAAACTCTCCTACAAGAGGTATAGTGATTTGGGCGTTTTCAGATTCGCCCCTCTTCTTTATACCCTGTAGCTCTTTGTAGATTCGCTCAAAGCCTAACTCTTGAGCAACCGACATCAAGAAATCGACATTTTTCATTCCCATATTCTGTGATATATGTTAGTTTGTAAATACTCTAGTCAAAGGTATAATCGGTCAGAATAAACTAGCTATTCCGACCTATTACCACCATACAGCGTTAGTTGCTACGCTTTAGCCAAGTTCTACCTTCGTTCGTTGAGTAGAAAAGCCCCTTTTCGCAAGTTGCTAGGATCTCTTTTCCGTTGTCAGTTAGATCCTCAAAGTCTCCTTGAGAGGACATCGTGCTTCCCCACTCTCGGCATAAACTTGACTTCTCGGAGCATCGCTTCGTGCAATCATTTATTTTTCAAGAGCTCTTTTAGTAGTACTGCTCCAAGACCTTTTAAAAAAGTTTTTATGACTTTCTTTTTTGTGTTTGAGTTCTGTGTCATACATTCATACGATTTTTAGTGATACATATTGTGATGTTATTCTTGACAATAATGAGATTGGTTGAGATTACTCCTCTTTGTCACTCTCTGAGGGTAGTCGCTTGGAGAGCTCATCAACCTGCTCCTGTTGCTTTTCTTCTTCAAGGCGGTCTAGATCAGCCCATATCTTCTTATATACACTCTTGAGGGCATAAGCAAAAAGGGACAATGGTAACGTATGCTTGCTACCACAGCGGGGGCACTCCAATGGGCAAGAGAATGTAGATGCCATATACTCAATATGTGGACCTCTAAATATGCGCTTACACTCATCGCATATAAATATTCTGTACCCAAACATCATAGTGCTACTACTCTTAATAGTTATTCCGACCTATTGCCACCATACACTGCTAGCGACCGTTTCGCCTAATCCAGATTTTTCCTTCATTAGTCGAGTAAAACAATCCCTTTTCGCAAGTCGCCAGGATCTCCTTTCCGTTGTCCGTTAGATCCTCAAAGTCTCCTTGAGTGGACAAAGTTCTATAGCGCCTCACCCAAACTCTGCCACCATCAGGGGAATACTCAAGGGCTCTTGGATCCTTTGGGCTAATTCGGATTAACTCCTTACCGCGATTGATCATCTGTGGCATAGTATTAGTTCTGTTTTGTTTGTTGGCTCTCTATGGTTGTAGGGAGAGCTCGTTTCCTACGTTTTTGATTTCTATTCGATGACTCCATAAAACAAAAGAAGCGTGGTACTGCTGTGTCACGTTCTAAGTCGGAGGTCGTAGGATACCTTGATTCAGAGATACGTTGATAGCAGCCCACGCCCTTTGCGTGGAAACCACTATGCCTACTCTCCGAATAAGTCTTGAATTTCCTACGTTCCCGACTTCGAGATAAGCACAATCGCTTCGTATGTTTGATGTGACAGTGGGAGGATAGACTCCCCCCTACTGCGCCACTAAGGTACAACCTTTTACCGAAACATACAATAGCGTGACGAGCGTGGGCTGCTTTTGTCGCATAGAGGCTAACGCTCTAGCCTCTAGTCTCTAAAATCTAATCTCTAGCGTCCAGGGGAACTCCCCTGCGAGTTCTCTCCAAGCAGTCTCGTCCAGTTGCTTCTTTAGTAAGTCATTTGTATCCATAGTTTTCATCTGATTTGTTGAACACAGTGCAAAGATACACCTCAGGGTGTGCCATATTGAAGCACAGGTCAGAAGAATCTCTCGCCTTCCTCAGAGGTCCCGACAGTTTCATAGGTAGGAAACTTTAGTTTCATAGGTAGGAAACTCCAGTTTCATAGGTAAGAAACTTTAGTTTCATAGGTATGAAACTTTTGTGCCACGGGGGGTGAAACTTTTGTGCCACGGGGGTGTGAAACTTTTGTTTCATACGGGTGAAACTTTTGTGCCACAGGGGATGAAACTTTTGTTTCACCCAAGTGGTACTGATAGTTAGCTCTGTTTTAATGGAGACTATTGACTTTTGCAACAGTCTCCCTAAGGCAAAAAAAAGTCCCCGTAGCAAAACTACGAGGACTCACAGATGTTCGTTTGACGAGGGGGCTATCGGGGGAGCTGCTCCGTGGCTAAGGCGGTCGCCACGTCGTGGTAGTGCAGCAACGCTTCGAGCGTCGGGGTTGCGTCGTAGGGTACGGCCGTCATGATGGGCTCGATGAGTCGTGCTATCTCGGTGAAGCCGATCCGCCCATCGAGGAAGGCGCGCACAGCGACCTCGTTGGCAGCATTGAGCAAGCAGGGGATATTGCCGCCCTGTCGGAACGCTTCGAAGGCTAGTCCCAAGCAGGGGAAGTGGGCTGCGTCTGGCTCCTCAAAGTGGAGCGATGTGCCGACAAACGGCTGACGGGCTATGGGTAGCGGCTCACGCACACCACCATGGAGCGCTAGGCTGATCGGGAGACGCATGTCGGGGACGGCTAGCTGCGCCTTGACCGAGCCATCGGCAAACTGCACCATCGAGTGCACGACACTCTCAGGGTGTATCAAGATAGAGATCTGATCTGCTGAGACGGCAAAGAGGTGGCACGCCTCCATCATCTCAAAGCCTTTGTTCATCATCGTCGCCGAGTCGATTGTCACCTTAGCGCCCATCGACCAGCGTGGGTGATGCAGCGCATCTGCTACGGTGACCTGGCTTAGCTGTTCGAGAGGCATCTGCCAGAAGGGGCCTCCACTTGCCGTGAGCCAGATACGCTCTAGAGGGGTCTCCTCGCCCATCAGGCATTGGTAGATGGCAGAGTGCTCCGAGTCCACGGGGAGGATGCGCACACCGTGCTCCCGTGCAGAGCGCATGATGAGTTGCCCTGCCACTACGAGGGTCTCCTTATTGGCCAAAGCAATCTCATGCCCGCTCTCAATAGCTAGGAGTGTGGGGCGCAGACCAGCGAAGCCGACGAGGGCGGAGAGCATGACGTCATAGTCGCTATGCTGCGCCAGTTCGCAGAGTCCCTCGGTGCCGACTAGCACGGTACAGGTTAGCCCTTTGAGGAGTGCGGCATGCTCTGTGGCGGCTTTTTCGTCAGCTACGACCACGACGGCCGGATGGTATTTCTCCGCCTGCTCTACGAGGAGGGGTACGTTGCGATGAGTGGTGAGGGCATAGACGAAGAGCAGCTCGGGGTGAAAGGAGATGACCTCCAGTGCCTGGGTGCCGATACTGCCTGTCGAGCCAAAGAGTGCGATGCGTCGCATAGTGTGTAGTCTGCTTTGGGAAATGGGGGCTTACAAGTCTAGTAGCCCTTGGGGTATGTGGAGCTGGATGGTCCTGCTCTCAGGGTCTATCGCCTCGACCAGCTCCTCGTGGATGGGAATGAGTCGCTGGGTGCCGTCGGAGCTTTCGATGGTGAGGAGGATGTTTTCCGTTTGGTCATTGACCTCTAGGATCGTGCCGACAAGCTTCCCCTCGGGGGTGACCACTTGGTAGCCGATGAAGTGATCCCAGCTATAAGCGACCTCGCTATCTGCCAGTAGCTCCGTGGGGACGAAGAGCTGCCACCCAGTCATCTTCTCAGCAATCGATCGGTCAGCGACATGCGCCAGGGTGAGCAGGTAACTGTCACCCTTGCTGCGATAGCTCAGGAGCTGGTACGGCACAGGTAGCGCATTGATCTCGGCAAAGAGGTAAAAAGCTTCGCGACTGGGGTCGCTGCAGAGAGTCTCCAGTTCGATAGTCAGGTAAGCAGTTAGCTCACCACGCACGCCGTGTGGCTTGCCTAGGTGGCCTACGGGCGTGAGCTCCGGTACGGTAAAAGCGGTCGTGCTACTCATCGCGTCTCTCGATGTGAGCGCCTAGAGCGTTGAGTCGCTCGTGTAGATGCTGGTAGCCACGATCTATCTGCTCCGCATTGTTGACCACACTGGTGCCATCGGCACTCATAGCGGCTATCAAGAGCGCGATACCGGCGCGTATATCTGGTGAAGCCATCACAGCGGGACGCAGACGGGTCTGGTGGTCCTTGCCAACGACCACTGCTCGGTGTGGGTCGCAGAGGATAATCTGGGCACCCATATCGATGAGCTTGTCCACAAAGAAGAGACGACTCTCAAACATCTTTTGATGAATGAGGACGGTACCCTTAGCTTGTGTCGCTACGACGAGGAAGACGCTCAGTAGGTCTGGCGTGAGTCCTGGCCACGGCGCATCGGCGATGGTGAGGATAGAGCCATCCATAAAGGTCTCTATCTCGTAGCTCTCTCTAGCGGGTATGATAAGGTCATCGCTTCGCTCTATAATCTCGATGCCGAGCTTGCGAAACATCTGCGGGATGAGTCCTAGGTCGGGCAGACCGACGTCCTTGAGCGTTAGCTCGCTCTGCGTCATAGCTGCGATGCCGATGAAGCTACCCACCTCAATCATATCGGGTAGGATACGATGCGTCGTGCCGTGTAGTCGCTCGACACCCTCGATGGTGAGCAGGTTAGAGCCGATGCCTGAGATGCGAGCTCCCATGGAGACGAGCATACGGCAGAGCTGCTGTATGTACGGTTCGCAGGCAGCATTATATATAGTGGTCTTGCCCTCTGCTAGGACAGCCGACATGATCACATTGGCGGTACCTGTCACGGAGGCCTCCTCGAGGTGCATGTAAGCGCCTCGCAGGTGTGGCACCTCTATGCGAAAGGCTCTATGCTCCTGATCATACTCACACTCCGCCCCTAGGGTAGCAATGCCGATCAGGTGGGTGTCTAGTCGACGACGTCCTATCTGATCACCACCGGGCTTGGGGAAGACCGCATGCCTACAACGACCAACGAGAGGGCCAACGAGTAAGACGGAGCCGCGCAATATCTTGCTCTCATGGAGGAACTGCGGGGAGTCGACGAAGTCTAGATCTATCTCCTGAGCTTTGAAGCGATAGCTGTCGTGGCTGAGTCGTGTCACCTCGACACCGAGCAGCTCTACGAGCTTGATGAGGTTGTTGACATCGAGGATGTCTGGGACATTCTCTAGGATGACCTCTTCGCTGGTTAGTAAGGTGGCGGCGATGACTTGGAGCGCTTCGTTTTTAGCCCCCTGTATGGTTACCTCGCCATGGAGTCTGTGACCTCCCTCGATGATGTAAGATGCCATAAGCTAGTATCGTAAGAGTAAGGTAGTGAGTGTCTGTATCGGCTAACGTCTAGAACGATTGGGGCGGCCACCACGGCGACCTCCTCCTCTGGAGTTGTTGCCTCCCCGTGCTGGACGCTTGTACTGTCGCTTCGAGCGGTTTCCCCCTCGCCCCTGAGGGGTGCGTCTTGTAGTAGCGTCTAGCTGGTGCTCCTCTTCGGTCAGTACGAGCTTGCCGCCGGAGAGTTCGTAGAGATCCTTAAAGATGGTGTAGTCATCGACGGAGCGCTTATTCCACAAGATATAAGCCTGCTTCATGCGGTTGGCGATGGAGAGAGCCAAAGCCTCGCGCTCGTCACCCTCGGGCATCTCGCACGCTTTCTTGATTAGCTCTTGAATGATGTGCCCATAGTGGCGGTAGATGATGTCATCCTCGGGATAGGTCAGAGGCTCGGGCGCACCACGGAGTGCCTCCTCGTGAATAGGCTCTACGGGGTAGTCAATGTCTAGCGCGAAGTGCGACATGATGGCGAGGTGATCCCAGAGGACTTTGTGATCCTCCGACTTCTTAGCCTGCTCGGGCTGGATGATTGCCATCGCCTGGACAATAGCGTGAGCGCACCGAGTCCGCTCGTCGCGGTCCTCAATGGTCAAGCAGTGGTCTACCATGTGCTGGATATGATGTCCATACTCAGGGAGAGGGATGACCTCGTGGTAGCTTTTCTGGGGGGTTGTTTGTATCGTATCTGTCATTATTGTAATCTGTCGTAAGTTCATTTGTTGAGCCTCTGGCGCATCGCTTTTGTCTCGCTCTCGAAGCCTGGCTTAGCGAGGAGGGCAAACATATTGCGCTTGTAGTCCTCCACACCTGGCTGGTCAAAGGGGTTGATCCCCATCATATAGCCACTGACAGCGACCGCATACTCCATCGTATAGATGAAGGCACCAATCGTCCTAGCATCGATCTGCGGCAACTGCAACTGCAGGACTGGCACACCGCCATCTTCGTGCGCTAAGAGCGTGCCTAGATGCGCCTGCTCATTGACATGGTGCATCGTTTCGCCTGCTAGGTAGTTAAGACCATCTAAGTTTTGCTCATCTGTCGGGATGGTGATGGTGTCTCGTGGCGTGTCTACCACAATCATCGTCTCGAGGATGTTGTGGGGTCCTTGCTGTATCCACTGCCCCATGGAGTGCAGATCGGTTGTGTAGGTCAGAGAGAGCGGAAGTAGTCCCTTGCCCTCCTTGCCTTCGCTCTCGCCAAAGAGCTGCATCCACCACTGCCCCATGGCACTCAGCCGAGGCTCGAAGGCGACCAGCACTTCGCTCACAGCGCGCTCCCGATAGGCGGCTTGTCTTGTCACGGCATACTGCACGGCTGGAGTCTCTAGCGGATGCTCCGTACTACGATATAGGAGCGCCGTGTCACGCGCACCTTGGAGCAAAGCCTCAATGTCAAAACCCGCCAGAGCAATCGGTAGCAACCCCACAGGAGTCAGCACGGAGAAGCGACCGCCTACATCATCTGGTATGACGAAGGTGTCGTACCCCTGCTCGTCTGCTAGGCGACGCAGAGCACCCCGCTTCTTGTCGGTAATGGCTACGATACGTCGCTTAGCCACCTCCTGACCATCACGAGCCACTAAGTATTGGCTCAGCATGCGGAAGGCGATAGCTGGCTCAGTCGTCGTGCCACTCTTAGAGATATTGACAATGCCAAAAGGTTTATCCACAACCAAATCCATCAGATCGTGCAGATAGTCACTGCTGATATTGTTTCCAGCGAAGAGTACTTGCGGGCGTCCCAGCTCCGGCTGACGATGTGCGGAGAAGTGGTCTCCGAGTGCCTCCATGACGGCCTTGCCACCTAGGTAGCTGCCCCCGATGCCTATACATATTATATATAGGCACTCATGGCGAAGCCTGTCGGCTACCGTCTGTACTCGCTTGCAAAGGTCACGCTCGAGCATCTCCTCGGGGAGCGTGAGCCAGCCTAGGAAGTCGTTACCAGCGCCTGAGCCCGTGTGTAGCGTCTCAATCGCTGCGAGCGCATCTTGCTCTGCCTGGCGGATGGTCTCTGCCGATAGATGAGCTTGCGCATGTGTTGTGTCGATCTGTATGAGCGATGCGACTGTCTTCATGGTTGTATCGTGTGTTAGGTTAGAAGGTTTCGTCCGTCAGCAGGGTCTTGAGCCAGTGTTTAGCGGAACTTGAGCGAGAGCCGCTCAATAGTCTCCTTGGCCGACTGCTTATTATAGAGTATCTCGTAGACGGCGTCCATGATCGGCATATTGACTCGGTAGCGTGTCGTGTTGAGTTCGCGCACGCACTTAGCACCGTAGTAGCCCTCAGCAACCATCTCCATCTCGACCTGCGCTGCCTTGACGCTGTACCCCTTGCCGATCATCGTGCCGAAGGTTCGGTTGCGACTATAGTTGGAGTAAGCGGTCACGAGCAGGTCGCCTAGATAAACTGAGTTGGTGATGACACGGCTGTTGAGCAGGTGTACCGTATTGACAAAGCTATTCATCTCAGCAATAGCGTTGCTGATGAGAACGCTCTGGAAGTTGTCTCCATAGTTGAGTCCGTTGCAGATACCCGCAGCGATGGCATAGATATTCTTTAGCACCGAGGCAAACTCGATGCCGACCACATCATCCGACGTGGTACAGGTGATGTAGTCGCACGAGAGCGTGTCAGCCATCAGACGCGCCAGCTCATCGCTGTAAGCTCCTGTGGTCAAGTAGCTACGACGCTCCTGCGCCACCTCCTCAGCGTGACAAGGGCCACTCACCACACCGATCTGCTCCTTCGGTAGGGAGAACTCCTTAATAAGGAACTCCGAGACCAAAAGGTTTTCGTCAGGCACGATTCCCTTGACCGCATTGATGACCTGCTTGCCCCGCATACTACTACGCTTCACCTTCTTGAGGTAGTGCTTGATGTAGGGCGAAGGGGTCACCAAGATGATGGTGTCACTATTGCGAAAGAAGGGGTTGATCGAGCCCTCCGTGTAGAAGGTTATCCTGTCTGTATCAAAGGCAGCACTAGAGAGGTAGTCGGGGTTATGCCCCGTAGCCTTAA
>OLNQ01003662.1_pt1 | contig 12247 bp, 10 predicted proteins | sample 1672821 | NCBI WGS metagenome assembly OLNQ01 (sample SAMEA3136727, study PRJEB25190) | human gut metagenome | biome: human gut; feature: human-associated habitat; material: faeces | place: Austria | collected 2013 | reverse complement strand
GTTCTCCCTGCAAGTGCCGTTTTGATATCAAACGGCGATGCTTGCGCTTTTCTTGTGCAGCAAGAAAAGCCAAAGTGTAGTCCGATTCTCATTCCGCTTAGAAGATTTTTTTGATTTTCATTTTGCACAAGCCATGAAATCCAAAATTTCTGCGTTTCGGATTTCGCAGTCGCTACATTAGTCGCTATGCCAGTTCGAAATTTGATTTTTTGCCTTTTGTAGTCGCTACAATAGTCGCTACGGCAGCGATTCAGGCGGCATTGTCCGGCAGCAGGAGATTTCTGGCGGCGGTTTTCATTTCATTTGCTTTTTCCACGCGCAGGTTTTCGCCGCCAAACAGAATCGGGGCGCAGATTTCCAAGATCCTGTCATAGATGCGGGCATGCGCAAGATCGTCTGGGTGCTTGAGCGCATCCAGCGTCAGATTTGTTGTGACGATCAATGGCTTGCGGCTTCGGTATCTGGCATCGATCACAGCAAAGACTTGTTCCAATGCATATTCTGTTCCTCGCTCTGCACCAAGATCATCCAAAATCAGAAGATCATAGGCATTCAGACTGGCAAGAAAGTCAGCACGATCAGAGCCGAACAGTCCCGTCATACGATTCAAAATCGTCGGGAAATTTGTCATCAGAACCGGCACGTCCTTCTCCAGCAGCGCGTTTGCAATGCACCCGGCAAGAAAGGATTTTCCGGTTCCCACATCGCCAAACAGGAGCAGTCCAATATTTTTCCGTGCCGCATCCTCCCAGTGTTCCACATAGCGCTTGACTTTGGCAGTCAGCCCTGGCGTTTTTCCGTTATCGTTGGCAAACGTGCAATCGTAGAGGCGGCGATCCTGTAACCCATGTGCTTTTCGCCGCTGAATGCGTTCCAGACGCTCCCGTTTTTCTTCTGCCGCTTTGCGCTGTTTTTCCGCAGCACTCTGGCAGGGGCACAGGCAGCGTGGTCGGAGAAAACCTGTCCCGCCGGGAGCAGGAATGACCGTTTGCCGCAAGCCATGACAGGTCTTGCAGTGCAGCAATCCATCAGCGGGATCGAGATACTCATCATCTCGCTGTATCTGCGCAGCTGCATTTGCCGTCAAAAACGCATGGACTTCTTCTGTAATTGGCATCATACGACATCTTCCTCCGTTACTTCGTAAGTTCGGATATTTGTCCGCGCGCACTTCTGTTCTCTAATCTCTTTATCTCTATTCTCTGGTGGACAAATGTCCGCTTTTGAGTTAGACAGGAGCTTCTGTGCTTGTAAACGCAGCCGTTCCCGGCGTTTTCGCTCCGCTTCGGTGGAGGAGCGACCGACCAGCAACTGAATATCCGGCATATAGTACGCACCATCGGTCAGCAGCTCGACAAAGCCGAGTTTTAGGAAGATTTGCAGCGCGCGTTCTACGGTGCCGATCTGATGGCGGGTAAACGTTGCAATGGTCTGCGGCGTGTGCGGCAGATTTTCATGCAGCAGTAGAATTCCGTTGTGCTTGAGTGACATCAGATACATCTTGAGCAGCAAATTGGAATACAGAATTCCGTCCGGCATCATTTCCAGAACAACCATCCGCTCACTGGTGAAGAAATTTTCCTTGAGCTTCATGTAGTAATATTTTTTGTTTTCTGACATAAACACTCCATTCTTTTGAAATTGTTTCCGCCGTATTTGCAGCTCGCGCCCCGGCGATGGGGAACAGCGCGGACAGAGCTTGGCAGCTCTCACAGCTCGTGGAAGGGGTCTTGACTGCTTTCAACCCCAGCCACGGCAGCCTGTCTTGTGTGCAGGCCAGACGTTGTGTGTCCAAACAGATTGGGCGGCATGATGCAGCCTGCCAAGGCTGCCCACAGCGCGTTTCTCGCTCGCCGGAAGCTCGCTGCCTCCGGGTCCTCGCGCGTGCCGTGCGCGTTTCCTAACCTGCGGTGTGATCCGCGTTGCTGATATAAAATTGTCAAGCTACAATGGGAAAACATCTCCCTACTATCCCTCCCGAAAAAACAGCCAAGTGAATACCAAATTGGGCGAAAAAAGCTGCACAAATTTTTTGAGCAGGGTTTTTGCCTAAAATCAATAATTTCTCAATATTTGAATCAGAAATAATATAATGATTGGTATTACATTGAAACTTCTTAATATAATCAAACTTTTTTGAAACGTCAAAATGCCGCCTTTACTTTCCTAAAAGACGGTATAAATAGCACAGAGCAGCCTGTTTTCCAAGCTGCCCTGCGCTATTTTTCGTAATCTCACATGGGACTGAGAGAATCAATCATTCTCCCATTCGTCCCACGCTTCGTCCTCATCTTCAAACCAATCCGGATTATGAGCGATGATCTCATGCGTATTCTGGTCGTAGAACCCACCAAAGATCCGTATGAAACCTGGAATCAGATCCGGGATGAGCTGAACGAGTGCTACAGCCCCTGCACCCCACGGGAGCATCTTCCGCTCTCCCAGCAGAAAGAGTTCCGCCGGATCAAGAACGACATCATCCGGGAGGCCGAGAACATCCGCCTCGGCCTCCCAACGTTTGAAGATGAGAAGATGCGCGACGAGCCGGAGGAAACACAGGAGGAACACCCAACATCCGGCACCTGGGAACAGGCACAGCGATGTCGGGCAGCCCAGTCGGTGCTGCAGGATGTCTACGCACTGGATGAGGAACACGCCGAAGCTGCTGGAGAGCTGGAGCGGCTCTGGGCAGAAGGCTACGACAAATTTGACATTGCCCACGGCGACACGCTGGTAAGCCCGCAGCACTGGGACGACGAGCCGTTTGAGGCCATCGTCTCAAATCCGCCCTATTCCATCCGCTGGGAGGGCAGCGACAATGCAACGCTGATTAACGACCCGCGCTTTTCGCCCGCCGGTGTGCTGGCCCCGAAGTCAAAGGCAGATCTGGCGTTCATCATGCACAGCCTTTCGTGGCTGGCGACCGACGGCACGGCGGCCATCGTCTGCTTCCCCGGCGTCATGTATCGCGGCGGCGCGGAAAAGCAGATCCGCAAGTGTCTGATCGATAACAATTTTATCGACTGCATCATTCAGCTCCCGGACAATCTGTTCTACGGCACAACGATCGCCACCTGCATCATGGTATTGCTACGATTTCTCCAGCATCCATATACATCGAACAATCGGACAAAACCTGATGCTTGCCGTATGCTTTGCTGATTTTCCTGCAATTGAGTACACGGATGATTCCACCCCTAATGCAGGAAACAGAGCGATTCATTCCCTCAACCTGCTGGAGATCAGGATATGTTTCGCAGCAGGATGGAATTGCCTGATTGCATCTGCCGAAAAATGGGCATCCGTTCCCGCTGCTTGATGAGTCTATACGAATTCCCCATACATCCTTATAGAGATTGAGCTCCATATGTCGATGATGGCATCTCCGGCTTGACCACTTCCCGCCGAGCGGGATTTAACCAGATGATTTCCGACTGCCTTGACGGACAGGTGGATCTGATTCTGACAAAGTCGATATCGCGGTTTGCGAGGAATACCGTGGACACGGTCACCACCATCCGCAAGCTGAAGGAAAAAGGTGTGGCTGTCTATTTCGAGAAGAAAGACTTCTATACGGTAAAAATGCCAATAAATGCGGTAAATACGGCACTTTCCAAAGGGTCATGGTGTTTGGTTGGTGTTTGAATTTATGTGACACAGTAATACGATATTAAACGAAAATCGTCCCCACTGTTTTTATGGCAGAGAGGACGATTGGTTTATTTCTGTATGTTATTTACCCAGTTGGGCTTGCAGTTCTTGAAAACTCTCCAAGGCACTCTGCAAGTTCTCAATGATATCCGCAGCCAGTTCATCCGGGGCAGGCAGGCTATCGAGGTCTGCGAGGGACTTGTCCTTAATCCAGAACAGGTCAAGGCTTGTCTTGTCACGCTCCAGAATATCCTTTACATCAAATCTGCGGAAACGACCATCCGGATTTTCTTCCGACCATGTCTCTGTGCGGTCATGACGGTTCTCCGGGTTATAGCACTGGATGAAGTCCACGAGGTCGGCATCGGTCATAGGGTGCTGTTTCAGCGTGAAATGGATGTTGGTGCGGAAGTCATAAATCCACACTTCCTTGGTCTGCATTTCGGCACTGGCAGGACGTTTGTCAAAGAAGATAACATTTGCCTTTACACCCGGCTTATAGAAGATACCAGTCGGCAAACGGAGAATGGTGTGCAAGTCAGTGGTTTCGAGCAGTTTCTTGCGCACGATTTCTCCTGCACCGCCCTCAAACAAAACATTGTCCGGCACAACAACGGCAGCCTTTCCTGTGGCTTTCAGAATGGTATTGATATGCTGCACAAAGTTCAGTTGTTTATTGGAACTGGTTGTCCAGAAATCCTGTCGATTGTAGACGAGGTCTTCTTCCTCCTGTTCGCCTTCCTCGTTGGTGAAAGTAAGAGCAGACTTTTTGCCAAACGGCGGATTGGTCAGCACATAGTCCACACGGTAGCCGGGGTCTGTGAGAAGTGCATCACCAAGGGTAATCGGTACATTGCCGTAAATATCACCGATGTTGTGGAGATACAGATTCATCAAAGCCGTTTTATATGTGGAAGATACGATTTCGTTGCCGTAGAAGGTTTCGTTTTTCAGAAACTCTTTCTGCTCCCGGTCAAGGGAATAGTTCTCCGGATCGGCAACGAACGACTGCGAAGCGAGAAAAAATCCTCCGGAACCACAACAGGGGTCTGCGATGGTTTTCATAGGCTCCGGTCGGATACATTTCACCATTGCATGAATCAGCGGACGAGGGGTAAAATACTGACCTGCACCGCTCTTGATATCTTCCGCATTCTTCTGCAGCAAACCTTCATAGATTTCACCTTTGACATCGGAGGACATTGCCACCCATTTTTCGTTGTCAATCATTTGCACTACACGGTACAGAATGGCGGCACTGCTGATTTTATTACTTGCGCCTTTGAAGATTTTACCGAGAATACCGCCTTGTTTGCCCAGTTCTTCCAGCGTGGATTTATATTGTTCCTCCAGTTCCGCACCCTTGAGGGTGTTCATGTCCGACCATGTGTATCCGGCAGGAATCCCTGTTTCTTTTTTGTAGGGCGGCTTGGAATACTCATCGGACATTTTCAGAAAGATAAGGTAGGTAAGCTGTTCCAGATAATCTCCGTAGGAAACACCGTCATCCCGGAGCGGATTGCACATCCCCCAAACCTTTGATACGATTGCTGATGTTTGTTCACTCATTCGATACTTCTCCTCTATTCGAATCAAAAGCATCCATTCTTTTTTGTAACTTTTGAATGGACTTATCCATTGATTGAATGCTTTTTGTCATTTTTTTCATTTCTTGATAAGTATCTTCAGTAGGTGAATCATATATTATTGACCAAAGATACTGTTTAAGGTCTATCGTTGTGGACTCTGAGTAGGTGGAAAAGATATCCGAGTAGCAAATGGTAATTTTCAACGGAATATTACTTATTTTCCCTAATTCCGGAGTACCTCCAAAACACACAAACCAACTTTTATCAACGCCCAAAGTGAACGAGGATTCACACAATTTTACTAAATACTCTTTATCCGGCACATTGGCAATAAACTCTGGATTGATTTTCACAGAAACATTATTGGCAACCTGATGTCCATGGTTATGTATATTTAGAACAAGGAGGCTGCCTCGTATTGTTTCAAAGGTTACAGTAACAAAAGCACGATTATTTTCTTCAAATTGACGTTTTGATTCTGCCAACTGTTCCCGTGTTGCTTTTGCAGAACGATAGTTAAATATACAAATAAATATTGTCGCAATCACATAGACTGCGGTTATTGCAATCATAATCCAGTCTGTCATACTACACCTCCTTCAAAGGCTTGTTTTAATATGCTCTGTCGCATGGCATCCGCCTGTGCCAATGCGGTATCCACGGTCTGCTCGATACTTTCGCATACGGATAGACGGGATTCTATGATTTGTACCGTTTGATCCTGTTCATTTATATCAGGAACAGGAATCAAGAATTTCTTTATGTCACCTACGTTAATATGTGGTGATGCAGAACCACCAATGTTTTCTGTAATGACACTGTTTAAAAATGGTGAATTCAAATAGTGCATCAGAAATTTATTGTTCAGGTTTTGACCAGTCCGTAACAGCATCATTCGTTGTCCTAAGCATACTTCAAGTCCTTTTGGAATGATACAAGCTATTCCCAATATGGCACCCTCACGGCTATATAAAACATCTCCCGGCATTGGACGGAGACGTGTTATTCGGTTTTCAAATGTACTATTAGAGACATAGTTTGGTTTAGATAAATCTAAAAATCCCTTACGGAAATTCGTTGTTCGCAAACACAGTTTACCTTCTTCCACCCATTTTGGCGTTGAATGCGGACAATCCACAATATAATCACATATATCAGCAATATGCCTTTCTGGTACACTTTTTCGTTTGAATGTCTCAAATGCCTCTTTCAGCACCGCCTGTCGATACACCGCCAACTGCTGCTTTGTGGTCTGCAAGGTTTCCACAGCCTTGTCCAGTTCGGAGAATAATTCTTCAATTCGAAATACGAGGTTGTCCTGAACTTCTGGGGGAGGAACTATTACATTTAGAGACTTTAGAATAGTCTGACTGATATTATTTTGCGTTCCGCCTTTTCCCATTGATATGAGTTTGGATTTCATCATAGCCATGTAGTAGAACATATATTTTGTAGATACGCCACGAAGTTCTTTTGCAAATGCGATAGCCTGATTGGTACAGCATTCAATACCTGTAATCCCCAATTTTCCGATGCTTCCATACATTGCAACCAATAAAGTGCCAGCAGGAATTATCTTCGCGCTGCTATTTTTTAATCCTAATTCAGTGATTTTACTCTGAGATTCTGTAACTACACCATCATTCAAATCACCGATTATCAACCACGGAATATCCCCATTATCATAGTATTGGGATTCTGTTGCTTTAGGCGTTCCACCAGACCCCCATGTTACAACTTCTGTCATTGGTTTTATAGCCCATCCATTGGGCAAATTTTTTTCTTTTATCATTTAAGCTACCAGCTCCCTATTCATCTCATTCAGTATTACCTCATAGTCATCCCCAAAGGACTCATAGAAGCCCAGCAGACCGCCTTTTTTGTCAAAGGGCGTCAAGTCCAAATCCTCCGGCAGGATACTGAGGGAAGTGGCAATGTGGTCTTTAATCAGACGCAGCCATTCCATCTGTTCTTCGGTAAACTGAATGTGTCCGGCATTACGTTTGAACGTCCACTGCATAAAGTTATAATTCACCTTATCCGCAAACGGGCTGAGGTTATCGGTATAGCCCATCTCAAAGCGAATGATGGAGATGAGGTCTGTCAGTTGCGCCATCGTGCCACGCTTTACCTTGTCCGGCTTCTTGATGGCATAGCAGTCCCACAGGCGTTCTACGGTGATGCCCTTGGCTTTCAACTTGCCATACAGTTCTTTTAGCTGTTCGATAGCCATGGGGCGGTCTTTGTAGCTTTCATTATAGATGATACGCAGGGCAATAATCTCATCCTTGTTTTCCTCAATAAATTCGTGGAAGGTAGCGAGGATGCGGTCTGCGTTTTCTTCCTGCTGCGTATCAAAGCCTGCAAACAGGACAGAGTCGATGTTGGTGTTGTCAATAATCTGGTCATGGCTGCGGCGCACATTCTCAATGTAATCACGGACATCCGGGTCATGGAACGGTGCAACGGCAGCCTGTATCAATTCTTTCTGTGCCTGTTTCAGCTGTTCCTCCGTGACCTCCGCAGAGCCTGTGTCCGCCTGCGCCTTGGCAGTCAGCACATCCTCATCAAAGGCATTCAGCAGATTTTCAGCCACGGATCCGGCAGCAGTGCCGACCTTCGCTTCAAACTGCTTACGCTCCGCCGGGGACATCTGGCTGTTCAGTCGAATGACACGGTTTGCAAGAGAGGTCAACGTGTCCTCGTCTTTTGCACCCAGTGCCACATTCATCATGAGTTCTTTCATGCTGACGGTCGGTTTTCGTTCCAACGGGCTGGTATCCGATTTCTTGGATTTGGTAACGCCAACCGCATCCACAATCACGAAATGGTCTTTATTCTCTGTGGCAGATGGGGTGACTTTCTGCAAGTCCTCTTTACTCAGCACACGAGTGCCTCTGCCTTTCATCTGTTCAAAGTAGTTTTTACTGCGTACATCACGCATGAAAATCAAGCACTCGATTGGCTTTACATCGGTGCCTGTGGCAATCATATCCACCGTGACGGCAATACGAGGGTTATAATCATTGCGGAAGGAACTCAGCACAGATTCCGGGTTGTCAGCGGAATAGGTGATTTTGCGGCAGAAGTCATTGCCTTCGCCAAACTCCTCACGGACAATCTGAATGATGTCATCCGCATGGCTGTCCGTCTTTGCAAAAATCAGTGTCTTTGGCACTTCTTTTCTGCGTGGGAACAGTGTGGTGAACAGATTATCCTTAAAGGAACGGATGACCGTGCGTATCTGACTTGGGTTGACAATGTCCCGGTCAAGCTGGGTTGGCTTATAATCCACATCCTCGTCCAGCTGTTTCCATCGTTTGGCTCTGGACAGACGGTCACGGTATTCAATCAGCTGTTTCATCAGATGAGCGCCGTTTTTGCCCACCTGTGTTTCAATGAGAAAGATATCCTCGCCAACGTTAACGCCGTCAATGATAGCCTGTTCTCTTGGGTACTCGCTGACAATATTCTCGTTGAAAAACGCAAAAGTACGGTTATCCGGGGTGGCGGTCAAGCCAATGATAAAGGCATCAAAATAGGACAACACTTGGCTCCACACATTATAAATGGAGCGGTGGCATTCATCCACGATAATGCAGTCAAAGAACTCCGGCGGATATTTCTCGTTGTACACCACCTCTTTGGGAGCCTTGCTCTCTGCCGTAACAAACTCCGCAAAGGATTTTTCCTCGATAGATTCGTCCAGTTCTTCGCCCTTCAGGATGGAGTACATTCTCTGAATGGTGCAGATGCAAATCTGGATATCGTTTGGTATGTAGGAACTTTTCAGCCTGCGGACACCGTAAAGCTGTGAAAAAGAGCGTGGGTCATCATTGGGAGTATAGGCAAGGAACTCACGCTCTGCCTGTTCTCCCAGACCTCTTGTATCCACAAGGAACAAGATACGGTTCATTTTTCCGTATTTCAATAAACGGTAGGCCGCAGTGATTGCTGTGAATGTTTTGCCTGCGCCTGTTGCCATCTGCACCAGTGCCTTGGGGCGGTTCTCAGCAAAAGACTTGTCCAGATTCTTGATGGCATTCACCTGACATTTGCGAAATCCCGTTTCATCCAATGCAGGGAAATGCTTCATGTTATTACGGATGGTATCCGACTGCCCTAACAGCGCAAGCAGGGTCTCCGGGCGATGGAATGAGAACACCGTTCTGGAGCGGTACTTTATATCGTTATAATCCGTAAACCGAATCAGCTTGTCTGTGGTTTCATAAGCAAAGCGAATTTTGTAATCATTCTTTATCCATTTGAAGATGCTGTTGGCATAACGCCCAGACTGCACCTCAACATCGGTGATAGATTCGCCTTTTTCCTCACGCTTGGCTTCGGCAACACCCACAGGCTTGCCGTCAATGAAAAGGGCATAGTCCACCTCACCTGTGCTTGTGGGGAATTCACGGACAGCAACGCCCAGTGCGGCAGAAAGATTCAGCTTTTTCATATCCTGAATGACCCAGCCGGACTGACGCAGTTTTTCATCAATCACAAGCCGTGCTTTTTCTTCGGGTGTCATATCACGTGTCCTCCTCATCTATGTACTCCATAATGTCACCGTAGTCGGCATTAAGGGTCTTGCATATCTTGCCAAGGACGGTGAGCGTGACCTCCTCGTCCCTGCGTAGTTTTGTCATTGTGTTAGGCGCAACGCCGGAGGCTTTCCTCAAATCAGCCTTGCTCATCTTCTTATCAACCAGTAACTTCCACAAACGATTATATGAAACAGCCATGTTTGCCTCCTTTTGCACACCTCAATTGAAAAACTAATTTCCGGTTGGGTAGCCAGTCATGCGGAAGTTAATCTTGCAAAAAGGTACCTGGAAGTAACTCTTACAAACATTTTCCAAGACATTGACATGCTCCCAACGGTAAATTACAATGTAAATGCTTTACCTATGCGCAGGATAGGGCAACACTGAGGAGCGACCTGAGCGGCACATAGGGTTTGCGGGAAGGCGGCATCTGAACGGATGCTGCCTTTTTTGCTGCCTTCCCGGAAACAAAAGCGATAAACCTCAGGGTTTAAGGGGCAGAGCCCCTTCGTCTTCTCCGAATGGCGGCAGCAGAGAAACGGAGAAAACCATGGCTAAGAATACACATTTGACCCTTAGTGACCGAATCGCCATTGAAGTCGGTCTCAAAGAACAGAAAAGCTTTTCTGCCATTGCAGCAGAACTGCGAAAAGACCCCACAACCATCTCCAAAGAAGTCCGTGCGCATATCAAACTAAAGCAGGCCGGAGGATACAATCCCTGCGGTGTCCGTAAGGAATGCAAACACTACGGTGATGTGTGCACACTCTGCCAGTTTCCTTACGGAAAAATGTGTCATACCTGCTTCAAGGCCAAGTGCTTTGAGACCTGTCCCGACTTCCAGAAAGCACAATGCTCCAAGCTGAACAAGCCGCCGTATGTCTGCAACGGCTGCCAGCAGCGTAAGGTCTGCAAACTGGAGCGGCACCTTTACGAAGCAAAATTCGCCCAGAAAGAGTATGAAGCGACCCGCAGCGAGTCCCGGCAGGGCTTTGCTGTGACGCCAGCGGAGCTTCAGCGAATCGACCGGATCATCTCGCCGCTCATTCAGCAGGGACAGTCCATTCACCAGATCTGCGTGAATAATGGCGACGAAATCATGTTGGACGAGAGGACCATCTACAATTATGTGGATGCCGGTCTTCTGTCCGTAGGAAATATGGATCTGCCCAGAAAGGTCCGCTACAAGGTGCGCAAAAGGAAACCCTCTGTACGGGTAGACAAGCAGTGCCACCTGGGCAGGACCTATGAAGATTTTCTGGAATACACCGCAGCCAATCCGGATGTTCCCATCGTGGAAATCGATTCTGTAGAGGGCCGCAAGGGTGGCAAGGTGCTGCTTACAGTGTTCTTCCGCAACTCCACCCTCATGCTGGCCTTTCTGCGGGACAGGAACACGGCACGGTCTGTTACGGAGGTTTTTGAATGGCTGTACGAAACTCTTGGGCACGAGCAATACTGCCGATTGTTTCCCATCATTCTGACGGACAGAGGCAGTGAATTTACCGACCCAGTTTCCATTGAATGCACTGAACTTGGAGAGGTACGAAGCAGAGTCTTCTATTGCAATCCTCAGCGTTCTGACCAGAAAGGCAGCTGTGAAGTCACCCACGAATTTATCCGGCGCATTCTTCCCAAAGGTACATCCTTTGACCATTTGCAGCAGAGCGATATCCTGCTCATGATGAGTCATATTAACTCCTATACGAGAAAGAAGCTGAACAACCAGTCAGCCCACCGGTTGTTCAGCTTCTTATATGGAGATACCATTCTGCCGTCTCTCGGCATTCAGGAGATCCCCGCAAACGATATCAATCTGACACCCCGACTGCTCAAAAAGTAAAATCAAGCTGCTGCTATTCGGAATATATCCGTATGCAGGGGTGGAAGTTACTTTTGCAAATTTTGCAAAAACACTTCGACCTCCGCTTGGCATGCCCATTTTTAGGCGAGGGTGTCCGATCTGTCTCTATGCTAACATACCCGCTGACAATATTCAATTTCTTTGTAAGATTAAATTCCGGTTTCGGCATTGTTTGTAAAATTAACTTCCGGATTTGAGAGGGTAATGCTTATTTCCCGGAATTTAATCTTGCAAGGCTTTTTGAAGTCCGGAAGTAAATCGTGCAAACCGGAAGTTACTTTTGCAATTCACCCTCCTTTTGCACACTATAATAAATATTATATCACAATTCTACACATTTCGCAAGACTGTGCGAAAGTTTAGCAAAGCAAAGAAGCGTAAACTTTTTGTGACTGTCCAGTTTTGGACACTCCGTTTGCTTCATTGTTGGTGTGGTGTATGGCTGCCATGGAGGGGCGGTCATACGCTTCTTTTGCGTATCATGATGTACAATGAAAATCTGCACGAAGAAGAACAACATCTGATCCAGCAGATTGCCGAGCAAACAGAGAGAGGAAAAATCGACTGGGAACTAACAGAGTACAATCCGCTGTCCT
>OLNQ01003661.1_pt1 | contig 12251 bp, 11 predicted proteins | sample 1672821 | NCBI WGS metagenome assembly OLNQ01 (sample SAMEA3136727, study PRJEB25190) | human gut metagenome | biome: human gut; feature: human-associated habitat; material: faeces | place: Austria | collected 2013 | reverse complement strand
GCGCAGAAAATCCCGCTGGATGATAAGGACACGATGTCGATTTTCACGTCCAGCAAGGTCCTCGGCTTTGAAAACGACCCCATCTTAGGCCCCGTCGGCTCGTGCGCGATTCCGGAGTTCGGCACGGGCTTTACGCGCGGTATGCTCCAGGAGACGCAGCCGACAAAATTCGATACGTTAATTCGCCTCTCGGGCTTCTCGCACGGCACGGACGTTTGGCTCGGAAACGCGCGCGATCTGATTTTGTCCAAGACTGCCTCCGTCAACGACGCCATCGGCTGCCGCGACGATATCATGCTCTATCTCATCAAATGCGGCATGCCGGAAAAGCGCTCGTTCAAGATCATGGAGGCCGTCCGAAAGGGCAGAGGTCTGCCCGACGGCGCGGAGGAGGAAATGAAGGCCGCAGGCGTGCCGGAGTGGTACATCGGGTCTTGCAAAAAGATCAAATATCTCTTCCCGAAGGCCCACGCAACAGCGTATGTCATGATGGCTTTCCGCATCGCGTGGTTCAAGGTGCACCAGCCGCTTGCGTTTTACGCGGCCTATTTCTACCGCCGCAGCCAGAAAGGCGGCTTCGACGAGGGCATGATGTGCCACGGCATCGAGCTTGTCAAAAAGAAGCTGCAGGAGATCAAGGAGGACGAGGATTCCAGCGCCAAGGACGACGATCTGTTCACCACGCTTGAGGTCTGCTATGAGTTCTATCTGCGCGGATTTACGTTCGCGCCGATCGATATTTATCATTCCCACGCAACAAAATTTCAGATCGAGGACGGGCAGCTGCGTCCGCCGTTCGTGGCCGTGGCCGGTCTTGGCGAAACGGCGGCATGGGACCTTATGAATGCCCGCGAGGGACGGGAGTTTTTGTCCGTCGAGGAATTCGCAGACGCCTGCCCGAAGGTATCCAAGACGCTCATCGACCAGCTCCAGCAAGCCGGCGCCTTCGGCACCCTCCCCCTCACCAGCCAGCTGACCCTGTTCTGACCCAAAGACTCCCCTGCCAGGGGAGCTGGCTGCGAAGCAGACTGAGAGGTCGTCGCAGATTTGCCATAAAACCCAAACCGCAAGTTCAGCTTGCGGTTTGGAAAGGAAGAAACGAGCACAGAGGATAAGAAGCCTTGCCTGCAAGGATTCGTTCCGTCGTGGTCGTTTCTGACGCGCCTCCGGCGGCCCCTTCTTTTCCGTCTTGCCGGAAAAGAAGGGGGAGAAAAGGGGCGCTTGGTTACGGTTTGGTGCGTCCTGCATCTGAATTCAGGCAAGGACCAATGTTTTGGTCTGGCGTTCCACTCGACAGTCACCTTACGGGCATCTTGGTACGCGCCGCCTGATACATTGGGACCAGATTTGTGAGCAGTTACCTTTAAATATTTGCAGTCAATAGAAGGTGCAGTCTGATTTCGTCAGGCTGCACCTTTTTGCGGGAAAATTTTGCGTTACGCGCTGCAGTGGGCGTTTTTTATAAAATTTTCCCAAGATCGTGATTCCTGCTTGCAAAATGCGGGCGGAGCCGGTAAAATAATAAGGATTTGATTATTTTTGAGCTGCAGGGGCGCAGTGGAGGGAATTTGTTATGTCGGCAGACATTTTGACCAATATTCAGAATGATATCCACGCCTTTTCCAAGGGCCAGAAAAAGATCGCGGCCTACATCCTGTCCAACTACGACAAGGCTGCGTTCATGACCGCCAGCCGCCTCGGTAAGACCGTCGAGGTCTCGGAGTCGACGGTCGTCCGCTTCGCTGTGGAGCTGGGCTACGAGGGCTATCCTGAGATGCAGAAGACGCTGCAGGAGCTTGTCCGCAACAAGCTCACCAGCGTCCAGCGCATCGAGGTCGCAAGCGACCAGTTCGGCAATCAGGACGTGGTCTCGAGCGTTTTGCAGCGCGACGCCAACGCCATCCGCATGACGAGCGACGCGCTCGACCGCGGCCAGATGGCAAGGGCCGTCGAGGCGATCCTGGCCGCGCGGCACATCTATATCGTCGGCGTCCGCTCGTCCGCGGCGCTGGCCAATTACCTCAATTTCTATTTCCGCAATATTTTTGACAACGTCCGCCTCGTCTCCTCCACGGCCACAAGCGAGATGTTTGAGCAGCTGCTGCGCGTGGGGAAGGAAGACGTCGTCATCGGCATCAGCCTGCCGCGCTATTCCAGCCGCACGGTAAAGCTGCTGCAGTACGCGCACGATTCCGGCGCGACCGTCGTCACCATCACGGACAAGCCCGAGGCGCCGGGCGGCAAGGTCGCCGACCTGGTGCTCTGCGCCAAGAGCAACATGGTCTCGTTCGTCGACTCGCTCGTCGCGCCGATGAGCGTGGTCAACGCGCTGATCGTCTCCGTCGGCTTGCAGCAGGAGGACAGCGTGGCAAAAACCTATGAGGATCTGGAGCGGATTTGGGATGAATATGACGCCTTTGAGCGGGTCGAATAAACTTGTCGTTGTCGGCGGCGGTGCGGCGGGCATGATGGCCGCCGGTATGGCCGCGCAGGCAGGCGCGCATGTGACGCTTCTCGAGCAAAATGGCCGTCTCGGCAAAAAACTTCTGATTACCGGCAAGGGCCGCTGCAACGTCACGAACGACTGCCCGTGGCAGGACGTGCTGCAAAACGTTCCCACGAACCCGCGTTTTCTCTACAGCGCCCTCGCGGGCTTTTCACCCGCAGACGCGAAAAATTTCTTTGAAGCTTACGGCTGCGCGCTCAAGACCGAGCGCGGCAACCGTGTTTTTCCAGTGTCCGACCGGTCGCAGACCGTTCTGGACGCGCTGGAACGGTTCCTGCGTGAACACCATGTGTGCGTCCTGCCGCGCCGGGCAGAGCAGATTGCTGTCTCCGACGGCCGCGTGACCGGCGTGAAAACGGCGGAGGGACCTGTGCCTGCCGACTGCGTCATTCTCGCAACCGGCGGCCTGTCCTATCCCGCGACCGGCTCGACCGGCAGCGGCTATGCCATGGCGCAGGCGATCGGACATACGATCATAGAGCCGACCGGATCGCTTGTTCCGCTGGTCGAAAAGGGGCACGACTGCGCAAAAATGCAGGGGCTGGCCCTGAAAAACGTTGCGGTCAGGCTCATAAATGCCAAGGAAAAGACTGTCTACGAGGACTTTGGAGAATTGCTGTTTACCCATTTCGGCCTCTCCGGCCCCGTCATTCTCTCTGCCAGCGCCCACATGGCGCGTGGCGAAGCTGGTTATACGGTCAAGATCGATCTCAAGCCCGCACTGGATGAAAAAACATTGGACGCGCGTATTCTGCGTGATTTTTCTGCTGCGCAGAACCGCGATTTTGAAAACAGCCTTTCGGCACTGCTGCCGAAATCTATGATCCCGGTCGTCATTGCCCGCAGCGGCATCGACCCCACGCAGAAGGTCAACTCCATCACGAAGCAGCAGCGAAGAGCACTGCTCGAGACGATTAAATGCTTTTCCATTCCCATTGCCTGCAAGGCACCCGTCGAGGACGCAATCGTCACCTCCGGCGGCGTGAAAATCTCTGAAGTGAACGCAAAAACGATGGAGTCAAAGTTGATACAGGGCTTGTATTTTGCAGGCGAACTTCTGGATGTTGATGCCTATACGGGCGGCTTTAATCTCCAGATCGCATGGGCGACGGGCCGCTTGGCGGGATTGTCTGCTGCGGCGAAAGAATTTCAATCACCGGAGGACGCAACATGAGCAAATTTGTTTCCATCGCCATCGATGGCCCGGCAGGAGCCGGAAAAAGCACTATGGCCAGAGCCTGCGCGAAGGAACTGGGCTATCTGTACGTCGATACCGGTGCAATTTACCGCACCGTCGGCTATTATATGCGTCTCATGGGCGTTGGTCCGAAGGATAAGGACGGCATTGCGCGCCTGATTGACGAGGTCAATATCGATATTCGCTATGAAGACGGTGTGCAGCATATGATTCTCAACGGCGCGGACGTGACAGGGGAGATCCGCACGCCCGAAATATCCATGTACGCCTCCGGCGTGTCCGCGCAGCCGTGCGTGCGTGCATTTCTGCTCGATATGCAGCGACAGCTTGCTCGGACGCATAACGTCGTCATGGACGGCCGCGATATCGGAACCGTCGTGCTGCCGAAGGCGGATGTAAAAATTTTTCTGACGGCGAGCGCAGAGGTGCGCGCAAAGCGCCGGTTTGACGAATTGCAGCAGAAGGGCGACAAAACGCCTTATGCGCAGATTCTCGCCGAGACGAAGCAGCGCGACAAGCAGGATTCCGAGCGCACCATCGCCCCGTTAAAGCAGGCGGCGGACGCTGTTCTGCTCGATACCTCTGACGATACGGTCAAGCAGTCGGTGGATGCCATTCTCGCCATTGTCAGGAGGAGACTCGGGTGAACTTCTGGTACCATCTGTGCTGGTGGCTGTGCCGCGTCGGGCTGTTTTTCTGGCATCCGGTGTTTCGTGTCACAGGCCGGGATCGTGTCCCTGCGGGCAGCTGCATTTTCTGCGCCAACCATTCCGGCATGGCCGACCCCATCTGGATTCTGCTGGCCCTGTCTGAAAAAAGGATGATCCGCATCATGGCCAAGCAGGAACTGCGCCGCGTGCCATTTATTGGCTGGGTTATGGAGCAATTCCGCGTGATTTTCGTCAACCGCGGCGCACACGACACGGCGGCATTCAGCCAGTGTATCGACGCGCTGACGCGTGAGAGGGAGAAACTGCTCGTCTTTGTGGAAGGAACGCGCTGCAACCGGGAAAAGCATGTACGCGCGAAAACAGGCGCTGTGCGGATGGCGGCGGAGTCCGGCGTGCCGATTGTACCGGTGTTCGTCACGCGCAACAAAACGCCCTTTTGTCCGGTCAGCGTCGTGTTCGGTGAGCCGTACAGCGTCGGCACAATCAACCCGAATGACCATGACGCCTGCCAGCAGGCGTCCGATTGTCTCCTGAAAACGATCTATGAACTGGGCGGTGACAGCTATGCAGATCAGATTGGCTGAAACGGCGGGCTTCTGCTTCGGCGTGGAACGCGCGGTTGCGCTTGCCGAGCAGACGGCGCGCACTTGCAAAAATGCAGTTACGCTCGGGCCCATCATCCACAACCGCCATGTCGTTGAGCGCTTTGAACGGCTCGGCCTGCATGAGATCTCTTCGGCAGAGGAGGCAGAACCTGGTCAGACCGTTGTGATCCGCGCGCACGGCATCCCCGTCAGCGAGCAGCGCATGCTGTCTGCGCGCGGCGCGGCAGCGGTTGACGCAACCTGTCCGTTTGTGAAGAAGATCCATGTAATCGCACAAAAGGCAGAGCGGGACGGGCGGAGCCTTCTCATCATCGGGACGCCTACGCACCCGGAGGTCGCTGCCATTGCAAGCTATTCCTCCGATGCGCACGTCTTTCAGACCGCCGAAGCACTGCAGGCATGGCTCACGGAGCGCCCGGACCGGCGCGATTTGCCGTTTTGTCTGGTTTCGCAGACAACAGGGACGCAAAAATTGTGGGAATCATGCCGGGAAATTGCAAAAAAAGTGTGTACAAATTGCGAAATATTTGATACAATATGCAGAGCTACGGAAATGCGGCAGGAAGAAGCAGCGTTTCTTTCAAAGAGTTGTGATGCGATGGTCGTTGTCGGGGACGCAAGAAGTTCCAATACGGGGCGTCTTGCCATGATCTGCAATGAGAATTGCCCGAAGGTGATACTTGTCGATCATGCCGATGAATTGGACATGTCTTTTTTCCATGACGCAGCTACTGTGGGTATAACGGCCGGCGCATCGACGCCGCCGTGGATAATTAAGGAGGTAAACAACAAAATGAGCGAAGAACTGAAAGTTGAAACTGCACAGGAGGAGAATTTTGCCGAGCTTCTCGAGCAGTCCCTCAAAACTTTGAATAATGGAGATAAGGTAACTGGCACCGTTATGGCCATCGGTTCCACCGAGATCGAAGTCGATCTTGGCACGAAGCACACCGCCTACATCCCGCTGGAAGACTTCTCCGGCGATCCGTCCGTCAAACCTGAGGACGTCGTGCATGTCGGCGATCAGGTCGAAGCAATCGTCGTCCATGTCAACGACGGCGAAGGCGTTGTCCGCCTGTCCCGCAAGCGTCTCGAGGCCGGTAAGGCTTGGGAAGAGATCGAAGCGGCTGTCGAGGACAAGACCGTTCTGGAAGGCAACGTCACCGAAGAGAACAAGGGCGGCATCGTCGTCAATGTCAAGGGTGTCCGTGTGTTCGTTCCGGCTTCCCAGTCCGGTGTTCCCAAGGGCGGCGATCTGAGCGAGATGGTCGGCAAGACTGTCCAGCTGCGCATCACCGAGGTCAACCGTGCCCGCCGCCGCGTCGTCGGCTCCATCCGTTCCGTCGCCGCTGAGCAGCGCAAGGCTGCCCAGGAGAAGATTTGGAGCGAGATCGAGGTCGGCAAGCAGTACCATGGTACGGTTAAGTCCCTCACCAGCTACGGCGCGTTCGTCGATATCGGCGGCGTTGACGGCATGGTTCATGTCTCCGAACTGAGTTGGAACCGCATCAAGAACCCGTCCGAAGTCGTTAAGGTCGGCGACGAGATCGACGTCTTCGTTATTGCGCTCGATCCCGAAAAGCGCAAGATCTCCCTCGGCTACAAGACCGAAGCCACCAACCCTTGGACGCTGTTCAACAACCAGTTCAAGGTCGGCGATGTTGCCAAGGTCAAGATCGTCAAGCTGATGACCTTTGGCGCATTCGCTGAGATCATCCCGGGCGTTGACGGCCTGATCCACATCTCCCAGATCGCAGACCGCCGCATCGGAAAGCCGGAGGACGTTCTGTCCGAGGGTCAGGAAGTTGATGCGAAGATCATCGACATCGATCAGGAGCATAAGCGTATCTCCCTGTCCATCCGCGCCCTGCTGGCTCCCGCCGCAGAGGACGAAGAGGACGCCGAGTAATTCTTCCAATCCAAGCAGGCTGCCGGAAAACGGCAGCCTGCTTTTTTGTGTGTTTCCCAAAAAGTGCTTGCTTTTTTCTTGGAAATACGATAGACTGAAAAAGTAGATAAGATACGCAGATGAACAAAAGCGATTTTCGTCAGAATGTACAAATTCAGACAACTGAATCTAGCCGGATGAACGAATCAGGAGAGTGCATATCCGCATGCCGCCGAAGGGGAACGCGCAACGAACTCTCAGGCAAAAAAACTGATTCCGGACGGAACTCTGGAAAGCTGCATCCGCAGCACCGAAGAAGCAATCCCGGCTGGCCGGGAGAATCTTTCAGGTTTACGAACAGAGCGCGCCTTCTTTTGGCGCGCTCTGTTTTCTTTAAACAAGGAGAAGCATATGATCGTAACGAGAAAAAAACCTGTGGAGCAGGTGCTTGTGATGCTGCACGGCGTGCGCCGTGTCGCACTGGTAGGCTGCGGAAACTGCGCCACAGCCTGCCAGACCGGCGGGGAAAAGGAACTGGAGCAAATGCGCCAGCTGCTCCAAGAGCAGGGGATCGAGACTGTCGGCAGTGTCCTGCCGGACGAATGCTGCCATATGCTGCTCGTCAAGCGCGATCTTAAGCCCTTGCGCGACAGCGGCGCGGAGGCCATCGTCTGTCTGGCCTGCGGCGACGGCGTGCAGACCGTCGCGGCCCATACTGCGGTTCCGGTTTTCCCCGCGAACGACACGCTGTTTCTCGGGCAGATTGAACGTGCTGGCGTTTTCCGTGAGGCCTGCCGTATGTGCGGAGACTGCATGCTCGGCCAGACCGGCGGCATCTGTCCTGTGACGCAGTGTGCAAAATCGCTCGTCCACGGGCCGTGCGGCGGACAGCGGAACGGCCGCTGTGAGGTCAACCCCGAAAACGAGTGTGCATGGCTGCGCATTTACCGCAAACTCAAGGAACTGGACCGGCTGGATCTGCTGGAGGCGGACCGGGCGGATAAGGATTATCGAAGCACTGCATACCCGCAGGCGCACAGCCTGCGCGAGATCAGGAAAAAGGGAGGAACACCATGAGTGAACTGAAACGAACCGTACTCTATCAGGCCCATCTGGACGCCGGGGCCACGATGGTCGATTTCGGCGGCTGGGATATGCCCATCCAGTACCCGGACGGCATCGTCGCCGAGCATCTCTACTGCCGCAGCCACTGCGCCATTTTCGACGTGTCCCACATGGGCCGTATCGACGTCGAAGGGCCGGACATGGTGCGGTTTTTGCAGCACGTCCTGTCCAGCAACGTGCAGGCGCTTGACATCAATCAGGCGCAGTACTGCATCATTTCCAATCAGAATGGCTGTGCCATCGACGACGCGTATCTCTATCGCTTTGAGGCAGAAAAATACTTCCTCGTCATCAATGCGGGCAACATCGACAAGGATCTCGCCCACCTGACGCGCGAGGCCGAACGCTATAACGTCACGCTCACCAATGTCTCCGACCGCTATGCGGCCATCGCCGTGCAGGGCCCGGAGGCCAAAAAGCTGCTCATGGCCCTGTCGGGCGGCAAGGCGCTCACGCGGGAAAACGTCAAAAACGCGCTGGGGACGCTCACCATGGAGGACCGTCCCGTCCGCGTTGCTAAGACCGGCTATACCGGAGAACCCATCGGCTATGAACTCTATTGCGAATCAAGGGACGCCCGGTATTTTTGGGACCGTCTGATCGAACTCGGGGCAAGACCCACCGCGCTCGGCGCGCGCGATACGCTGCGAATGGAAGCTTCTCTGCCGCTCTACGGCCATGAAATGGGGGAGTGCGAGTTTGGCGGCGAGATCCCGGTCTATGCTGTGCCGCTGGCCAAATTCGCCGTCTCGTTCGCAGAGGAAAAGGGCGATTTCATTGGCCGCGCCGCACTGAAGCGACAGTTCGAGGCGTTTCAGAAGATCATGAACCGCGATTATTCCGCCCTTCAGGATCTCCCGTACCGCATTCAGCCGGTCTATCTTGCAGGCAAGGGCGTTCTGCGCAAGGGCTTCCCGGTCTACAGCAAGGACGCGTGGGCAGAGGGAAAGCCCGTCGGCTATGTGACCTCCGGTACGATGATTCCGTATTTCAAGACGGAGGGCGAGGGGCTGGAAACGGTCATTACCTCCGAGACGGGCAAGCGCTCCATCGGCCTTGCGTATCTCGATTCGCGCATCTGCCAGGACTTTGATCTTGAGATCGACATCCGCGGCAAGCGGCAGCCGGCCAAGGTCGTCGCGTGGCACATCCGGCAGGACGCCGCGCCCTATGTCCGTCCCATCCTGCCCGATCATCCTGCCCCGGCTGCGCCGCACTGCGACGCGCCGTATGCCGAAAAGGCCGCTGCGCTCCTGAAAAAGGCGCAGGAGAACCACCTCTGGCGGCAGCATCGGTGCATCAATCTCATTCCGTCTGAAAACACACAATCGCGCGCCGTGCGCCTGCTCTCGGCCTCTGACCCGTCGAACCGCTACGCTGAGCATAAAAAACAGAAGGCGTTCTATGATGCGGAGATCTTCTATTATCAGGGTACGGACTTCATCGGCGAGGTCGAGGCACTGCTCGTTGAGGAGATGAAAAAATTCCTCGGCGCATCGCAGGTTGAAACGCGCGTGACCTCCGGTCAGATGTCCAATACCGCTGTCTTTTCCGCGCTCATGGACTTTAAGAACCGTGTTGACCGCAAGCGCACGCCGCAGCGGCTCGGCTGGGTCATGAACAACCATATCGTCCGCGGCGGCCATCTGTCCGCACAGCCCATGGGTGCGCTGCACGACTATATCGCCGTCGATCCCGTCACCGAAAAGCAGATGGTCGTCAACTTTCCCGTCTGCGCCGACGACCCGTACCGCATCGACACGGAGGCGGCAAAGCTGCTGCTTGCGCAGTACCGGCCGGAATTCGTGATCTTCGGCAAGTCCATGGTGCTGTATAAGGAGCCGGTCGCGGAGCTTGTAAGCTTCATCCGCGAGCAGGGCATCCGCACGACCGTCATGTACGACATGGCCCATGTGCTGGGCCTGATCGGCGACCACTTCCAGAAGCCGTTTGAAGAGGGCGCGGAGATCGTCACCGGCTCGACGCACAAGACCTTCTTCGGCCCGCAGCGTGGCGTGATCGGCGTGAATTACAAGCCGGAGGACCTCAAATGGGGCCTCTGGGAGACGATCGAAACGCGCGCCTTCCCCGGCAGCGTCTCCAACCACCATCTTGGAACACTTCTCGGCCAGCTGATGGCGGCGTATGAGATGAACGCGTTCAAGGACGAATACCAGAAGGCCGTGATTGAAAACGCAAAGAGCTTCGCCGCCAGCTTGAGGGCCGAGGGCCTTGACGTGGCGGGCGACCCGGCCGTGGGCTACACCGAGACGCATCAGGTCATCGTCCGCGTCGGCTACGCCAGAGGCCCGGAGATCGCGAAGCGGCTCGAGGAAAACAACATCATCTGCAACTATCAGGCCACGCCCGACGAGGAGGGCTTCACTGCCTCCGGCGCGCTGCGCATGGGCGTAAACGAAATGACCCGCTTCGGCTTCGGGAAGGAGCAGTTCGCGCAGCTTGCGCACCTGATCGCCGACTGCGTCATGCGCAATGCGGACGTCCGGGAAGAAGCTGTCCGCCTGCGCGAGAACTTCACAGATATGCGCTACTGCTTCTCCGACGCGGAGACGGAAAGCCTCATTTCCGCCCTGGCTGAGGCTACGGGCATCTGAGCGGATAGCGTACACTTTATCAGAAATTTGCCCGCTCAGTGTAGGGGCCGATGCCCACATCGGCCCGGCAGATTGCACCGCGTTTTACGAAAATCTTCGGCGAATTCGCAGCTTCCCAACGGGCCGATGTAGGCATCGGCCCCTACATTCGAGTAGGCGTCTGCATCTGCTTTTCACAATTTTTCGCGCAGAACAGGCGCGGCAAGGGGAGGCTTATCACCACGCCGTGCATAAAAATCCCCTTTCCGCAAAAGCTGTCACAGAGGTGACGTTTATGGCAAACAACGAAAAATTCCGCTACGATCCAACGCCTATGAACCATGAATTTCCCGGCCAGCCGGACGATTGCTTTGATGTGGTCAATCAGTACGGCACTTACAACATCCAGAAGACCGCCGATACCGACAATGCCTATCCAGCCATTGCGCAAGGCATGCCGAAGGTCGGCCACTTTGCGCGCCGCAGCAAGGCAATGTTCGATATGACAGGTGGAGAAACGAAGAGATAAGCAAAAATCCGGTGGAGCGCATTGCGCTCCGCCGGATTCGTTTTCATTCCCATGTTTCCCAAATCTCCGGGCAATACCCGGCCGTGGCCTGCTTGCCGTTTCGGACGATGGGTGTCCGCATGAGTTCTGGATGATCGAACAGCTTGTTTTCTTTGGCGCGCGTATCATCTGTATAGCGCATAAGATCAATCTCCGGACTTTTGACCGACCAGTCAATCAGCGTGTCCACACCGCCGACGGCGCGCAGGACACTGTCAAATTCGCCGCCGGACATCCCGAAGCGAACCAGATCAATCTGCTGAAACTTGATTCGGCGCTCCTTGAACCAGCGTTCAGTCTTTTTCGTATCAAAGCATTTCTTTTTTCCGAAGATCTGAATGTTCATCTTATTCCTCCAGCATGGCGGCAGCTTCCGCCTCGGTGTCGGCGGAAAACAGGAACTGGCCCGCCGTGGTATAGACCTCTACATGACCTCTGACATAACGCATCGTAATTTCCATGACGCAGTTCCCCTTTCGGTTGATCTGCGGTCAGTATATCATGCGTTATGTCCAATAATCCGGACTTTCAAAATCGGAACTCAATAAAAATCGCTTTCCCACTGCGCGTAGACGGTGCGGTTTTCAGTCGCCGTCAGGTCGGTCAGCAATTCACCGGATTCCGTGTACCAGCCAAGGAAGATTTCGGTATCGGATGTGGCGTCAAAGGGCGGGTCATAGACGCTGCCTGCTTCGTAGAATGCGATATCGCGTTCCCGGTCGCCCTTCTCGGTCTGCACGAAGCGTACCCAGTAGAAGCCGTCGGACGAGCCGGAATAATCGGCATAAAGGAACACGCGAAGTTCCGCCATACGGCGGTTTACAAGACCATCGTTGATCACATACTCGCCGTTGGATTCCTTCACATGACACCAGATGCCCATGGCAGAGGCCAATTCGTTGGTCGAATAGAGTCCGCTCTTGAGCATGGTGGACAGTGCGCTGTCCTTCATCCAGCCGGAGCCAATGTTGTAGGTCAGACTGACGAGCGCGTCGTATTGGTTATCGCTCAGGAAAATGTTGTTTTCCGCCAGGAATTTGTCCAGCTTTTCCTCAAAACCCTGCAGCATCTCACGCAGCAGAACGTCTGCCTGCGC
>OLNQ01003653.1_pt1 | contig 12274 bp, 8 predicted proteins | sample 1672821 | NCBI WGS metagenome assembly OLNQ01 (sample SAMEA3136727, study PRJEB25190) | human gut metagenome | biome: human gut; feature: human-associated habitat; material: faeces | place: Austria | collected 2013 | reverse complement strand
AACCTACGATGGGGGAGTCAAAGTCCCCTGCCTTACCGCTTGGCGATGGCGCATCATGCAAAACAGTATAGCATATTTTCCGCTGTTCCACAAGAGGTGCGCCGCATTTTTGCAGCTTTTTCTGTGCGCTGTCTGCCGCATTTGCGGCGGTTTGAGTCGTTTTTGGGGCTTTGCGGCCGGGGTCCTGCGTTTTCCATATCCTTCCATGTTTTTACGAAAGGCAAGTTTTGCGGGATGCGTTTTTCAAAAAACACAGTCCGCAGGGGGCACAAGATTCATATTGCAAAGGTGAAATTTATTTTTTTCCTGATTTTTCTTATTATTTTCTCAAAAGGCTGTATTTTTTGTTGCGGTTCTGGTACACTGGATGTGATAAAAATAAGTTGAAGAAACTACGCCGATGTCCGGGGCAGTGTCTCCATCTTTGTGAAGGAAAGCGAGGGATCTCATGAAAAAATTCCTGAAAACGCTGGTGGTCGGGCTTTGCCTGTTCACGCTGCTGTGCTGCGCACTGCCGGCTGCATTTGCCGCCGACACAACTTCAGGGAGCAAAAAGGAAGAGAACGTGTACGCCATTGGTATGGATGCCCAAGGCGGCATCTGCTCCACCGTGGTAACCTACACGAACCTGTCCGGCAAACTGGAGAGCACGCCCGAGCAGCCTACCATGACGGGCTACACCTTTGACGGCTGGTACACCGAGCCGGTGGGCGGCAGCAAGGTGACCACCTCCACCGTGTTCACCTCCGACGCCACCATCTACGCCCACTGGACTGCCAAGGTCGGTACTTCTACCGTGCCGCAGCCCACCACCCAGCCTGCCGCCACCCAGTGGCAAAAGTATGTAGGGCCTGCACTTGTGGCCGGTGCCCTGCTTACCACCCTGCTGGTCGCCACCATGTTCTGAACACTGCTGTAAACACAATGACACCATTGAAGAAAGGGATCTTACCATGACTACTTCTACCATGAAAATGCCCGCCAGCTATTCCGCTATCGAAGCCGAGGAGATGACCTATCTGGACGGCGGCGCCAGCAACGCTTATCAGTCCTTCCTAGACATCGGCAAGGTGTTCAACTACATTGCTCGCATCTTCTCCGGTGCAAGCTCCATCATCAACAACGTTAACGTCATCTACCAGTCCTTTGTATCGCTGAACAGCCTGCTGGGCAGCTTCGGCAAGTAAAAGCATCACCCCAAAGTTCAGATCCGGGAGCCGCGCTTTTTTCGAAAAGTGCGGCTCCCGTTTTTCGTACACGCTGTAATTCAGTGCATTACTGCGCAGAACTTCACGTTCCAGAATTGTGAACAAACTTTTTAAGCTTTTTGGGGGTCAGTGGCCGTTTTTTGGGCTTTTTCTATATAAAAAGCAAAAAAATGCGATATTTTTTCGGCTTTATCTCTTGATTTTGTGTCTGATTTGTTATATTGTTGTTACATGGAATGTGCTAAACTAAGATAGTTTATAAAAGGTCTCTCCAGCTGCGCAAGTTGCGTGGCAACAAGTGAGTTTTCAGGCATTTTCTTTATGTTTTTTCGGTATTTTCGAAAAAAATTTCGTTATCTTTACATTCGGGAGTTTGTACACAAATGGCAGATCGTGAACTGCGGCGGATGCACCGCGCTGAACTGATAGAGATCATCTATGCGCTGAAGCAGAGCGAGGACCAGCTCAAGGCGCAGAACGCCGCGCTTACCGCGCAGCTGCAGGACCGGCAGCTCCGGCTGGAAAGCGCCGGTTCCATCGCGCAGGCCGCGCTGGAGCTGAACAACGTGTTCGCCGCCGCGCAGGCCGCCGCCGATGACTATCTGCACTCGGTGCAGGCCAGTCTTGCGGACACCAACGCCACCGCCGCCAATACCCTTTCGCAGGCGCGCAGCGAGGCCAAACGCATTCTGGAGCAGGCACAGACAGACGCCGACAGCCTGAAAGCGCAGGCGCAGCAGGAATGCGACGCCATGACCGCGGCCGCCGCGCAAAAGCGCACCCAGACCGAGGCCGACTGCAAGGCCATGGTAGAGCGCGCCGAGCAGGAGGTGCAGCAGCGCTGGCAGGCATTTGACCACAAGGCCAACGAGCTGCTGGACCAGTATCGCAGCACAGACGGCCTGCCTTCGGAGGAAACATGAAAAAACGCGATATCCGGTTCGCTTCCATCCCTTCCACCGAGGAAGTGGCCGCAGAACGTGAGCGTCTTGCGTACCAGAGCCGCTACCAGCGGGTGCTGCGCAGTACGATCTATATTCTGGTGGTGGTAGCCGCAGTAGCTGTGCTGCTGGCTACGCTGTTTCTGCCGGTGCTTCAGGTCTCCGGCGACAGCATGTACCCTACATTAAATGATAAAGACATTATCCTGCTGGTAAAATCCAACCACATTGAAAACGGCGAGCTGTGCGGGTTTTACTGGCAGAACAAGCTGCTGCTCAAGCGCATCATCGGGCAGCCCGGTGATGTGATCGATATGGACGTGAACGGCGTAGTCTCGGTAAACGGCGTAGCGCTGGACGAACCCTATGTGGACGCGCTGACCGTGGGCGAATGCGACATCCGGTTCCCCTATCAGGTGCCGGAAAACCGCTACTTCGTGCTGGGCGACCACCGTGCCACCTCCATCGACAGCCGCAGCAGCGTGATAGGCTGCGTTGAAAAAAGCCAGATCGTGGGCAGGGTTTTTCTAAGGGTATGGCCCTTGTCCAGCTTCTCGTTGATCCATTGACCCCGGGAGGAGGTATTTCGTTATGAACGACATTCTTAAAATGTACATGGAGCGGTTCCGTGAGAACCGGCACACCCTGCGGCGCTACACCGCATTTGTGCTGGCACTTGCCATGATCACCACCCTGTTCGTCAACTGGCAGCTGCATGGCGTGGGCATCTCGATGACCGCGCAGTACCAGTGCGGCGAGGAGGAGCACATCCACACCGCGGATTGCTACACCAAGGTGCTCACCTGCGGTTACGAGGAAGGCGAGCTTGAAAATGCGGACGAGCTGGCCGCCGCTGCTGCCACCAGCCAGCCCACCGTTGAGGCTGAGCCCGCGCCGCTGGCACTGGAGCCGCAGATCGAGTTTGTGCCCCACGAGCACACCGAGGACTGCTACACCGAGGTGCAGACCCTGACCTGCATGGAGGAAGAGCACGTCCACGGTGACGACTGCTTCGACCCCGAGGATGGCAGCCTGATCTGCGACAAATTTGAGCATACCCACGACGAAAGCTGCTATACCACCGAGTACGAGCTGACCTGTGGACTGGAAGAGGGCGAGCTTGTGGAGCAGGTGGTGGAGCCCACCCAGAGCGCCGAGCTGGCAGCTATGGCTGTGGCCGAGCCTGTGGCACTGGAGCCGACGGTGGACACCGTGGAGCCCATCTACCACCACCACACTGACGCCTGCTACGAGGAAGTGCTTACCTGCCCCCTGCCGGAGCATCACCACACCGTAGCCTGCCTGAGCGACACCTCCGCCGACGTTGAGACCCCCGAGGAGTGGCAGGCCGCCAACGCCGAGGCCGTGATGACCGGCAACTGGGACGAGGACCTGCTCAGCGTGGCAAAAACCCAGCTGGGCTACGAGCAGAGCGAGAAAAACTTCGAGATCGACCCCGCAGACGGCGTGACCCTGCGCTACTACTCCCGCTACGGCCAGTCTTACGGCAACCCCTACGGCGAGTGGGACGTGATGTTCCTCTCCTACTGCCTGAAGTACGCCGGTATCCCCCAGAGCGCCATCCCGCAGGAGGCCAGCGTGCTTGCCCTGCGCAGCTCCATGAGCGACATGGACTGGCTGCTGGACGGCGAGGACGGCAGCGCCGCCAATGTGGGCGACATCGTTATTTATAATAAGTACGTCACCCGCACCGTGGCTGTGGACAGCAGCGCCGATGGTGCAGCGGACGATCTGGACGACCAGTTCAGCATGGACACCGATTTCGAGAACGGCGCAGCGCTTGAAACTTCCGGCGCTTCTGCGTTGGATGCAGCCCCCGCTGCCGAGGACACCCCCGACACCGCCAACCCGGACCAGCCCGCCGCAAAGCCGGCGGACAGCACTGACACCGCTGTGCCCAGCGTGGATTCCCCCGCTGCCGAGCCGCAGACCACTACTGTGACTGACGCTCAGCCCGTGGAGACCGTGGGCATCGTGAGCGAGGCGGACGAGAACACGCTGACCGTCATCTCCGGCGATGTGGACGGCAAGGTGGCTGAAGTTACCCTTTCCAGCGCCGAGGTTCTGGCCGTGGTGGATGTTGCCGCCGCCCAGTACGCAGACGAGATGCTCTCCTCTGCCGTTGACGGCGCACTGAAAGCCCCCGATATGCTTACGCTGGCGGGTGAGCCCATGACTGCAAGCACCACGGCCACGTTGAACGATAACTGGATCACCGGCACTACGATCACGCTCAACGGCAACACTTATACAGTCAAGGGCACTCCCACCACCGATGCCCCTACACTGCCCGAGGGTGTTTCCGTTACCGTCAATGACAATGTATCCTTGCATTATGGCTTTGACATTCCCGATGGGAGCGCCAAGGGTGTAAGCACCCTGACCTACAAGCTCCCCAGCCATCTTATTCCGCTTAAAAACACTGCAAGCGGATTTCTGACTAACGGTCAAAACGAAACCATTGGTACTATTACCGTAGACACAAACGGTCTTGCTACCCTCAACTTTAACAAACCGCTGAGCGGACAGACCAGCGGCACATTTTACGTTGATTGCCGCGTAAGCGAAACATCGACCCCAACTGAAAATCAGATCAGATTCCCCGGAACCAGTCATACTGTTGAGATCAAAAAGCAGACGGACGTTAAAGTTAAAAAAGAGATCGTAAAGAACGCCAGCGGCTCTGAGTATACGCTGCAAGCTGACGGTACCTATAAGGTGCACTACAAAGTTACCGTAAGCACGAAAAACGGCAGCGGCGAGACGATCGATCTGGTAGATAAGATCACCGAGATCAATAATATTTCGGATGTCAAGTATCAGGATGTCAAGCTGTACAAGAACGGTAGCACTGATCCGTACAACGATTGCAAAGTGACTCCGTTTGAAGAATACGGTCGTCCTGCAATCAAGATCACAACAAAAAACGACGGCGAACTGCCCGCACTGAACGCCGGTCAGTATTATACGCTGGAATATGATCTTGTGTTCAAGAAAACCAAGCAGGACTGGGGTAATATTAAAAATACCGCTTTTGCCAATGGCGAGAGCAACGGTAAAGAAATCAGTTTCCAAAACGAGCTGCAAAAATATGGCAGCTATGACCCAAAAACAAAAGAAATCACTTGGACGATCGAGATTTACCCCAACGGCAACACGCTGGCCGGGCTTGAATTGAATGATACCCTGCAAAACGGAATGAAAATGACCGGCAAATTCATCATCAAGGACAAGGACGGCAAAAAGCTTGTTAACGAACCTAATTTTGAAGCAGGTAAAGACAACTTCACCTACACCTTCCCGACTGATTCTCCCTTCAACGACCCGAATGCAAATTCCAAGTATACAGTAACCTATACCACAACTGCCCCGGCTGACTTTGCAACGAACCCCACTGTAAGCAACACTGCAACGATCAAACTCAATGGGGGCAAGAAGTGGGAAGGCACGGGCTCTGCCGGCTACAACAAAGGCAGCGAGGTCGTCAGCAAAACAACTAAATCTGGTAATAATGAATCCACCCTGACCACTTCCGATCTGGATACCACAACCGGGCTCTTTACGCTGCCTTGGAAGTTGGAAGTTCAGCTGCCTGATAATGAAAGCTCTCCCACGGTCGAGATCAATGATACTATCATCCAGCCCAAAAAAGGCGACCATTATGCCGTCAAGAGCGAGCTGGAAACAGCGATCCAGAAGAACTTGCTGGTGTTTGTGGGAGAAAATTCCTACGGCTACAACGACCTGTCGAAGGCCGGTCTTAACCTTACGATCCATTATTACGCGGAAGAAGATTGTAAGGATAAGGATGAGTACACTTTCCCGAACGATAACGACACAGTTCGCTCTTTCAAGCTGACGTTTGAAAAGACCGATACGTTCGATCTGGATAAGGTCGTGATCTCGGAGTACTCTACCAAGGCATCGTATGATAAAACTGCACTGAAGCCCGGTGACAAGATTAAATTCCAGAATAAGTGCGAAGGCAAGACGACCGCCACGTACTATTTTACCGTGCCCGCCGATAACAGCATGGGGCTTGTTAAAACGTCCTCTAATACGGCCGGCGGTACGAATAGTGAAGGCTCTTATAGCGCCAACGATGTCACTGTAGAAAAAGGCAACGGCTATACAGATTTTAATGGCGTCAAGCACGAGGGCACCTATATCTACTACCAGTTGGAGCTTACTCCCGGCGACCTGACAAAATGGACAGCCACCACCGTCACCGATACCCTGCAGGACGGCCTGACCTATGTTAAAGACTCTGCCTATGTAGTAGTGCGCAGTGGTGCTGAAGATATGTACACCACTGGCAATACATGGCGGCAATACATGTCCGATGCACAATGGTATAAAAATGGCGATGAACAGTCCCAGATTCAAGGAAACCTTTCAACCGCTGACTTCTTCAGCGTCCAGCAGAACGGCCAGAAGTTGACATTTGGTCTTACTGGTAATTTCAAGTATCTGAAATACCCCGACCCGCAGCTTGTTGACCGCATCCTGATCCGTTTTGCTGCAAAAGTGGATGATAGCATCTGGGATCCTACCCAGCAGGTGCAGACCGTATATTTCAGCAACTCTGCAAAATGGGGAGAGTATAGCTCTACCACCAAAACTGAGGTCAAGCATGAATCCCAGATCATAAGCAAGAAAGGACAGTATGATGATTCTACCGGCTATGTACGGTACTCTGTTGTCATCAACCCCGACAAGCTGAAGCTTGGCACCGACAAGATGATCGAGCTGGTAGACGATATGCACCCCGATGGCAACGAATCAAATACCGCCGCGCTGGTACGCTCTACGGTCAAGTTGTACAGCTATGACCCAACCGCTCCCGATAAGAAGGGCGCAGAGATCGCCGACGGCGTATATACTGTGGACTATAAGGAGACCCAAAAAAATCAGCGCAACCATTATATCCTTACCGTCAGCGTCCCGAACGGTTATGCCTATGTTCTGGAGTATGCTTACCGGAACACTTCTAACACCAGCTACCAGATGAAAAATACCGCCGAGCTTTGTGGTAAAACGTTCGAAGCGACTCCTACAAAAACATATGCTACAGGTGCCGGAGGTACCGCTGATTCTGCCGGACTGCATCTGTATAAGGTTGATAGTCGCGATGCCCGAAAGTTGCTGCCCGGTGCAACGTTCAAGCTGGAATGGTTTGACATCGACAGCGGTACGTACAAGGACGTCCAGACTGTAACAACTGACGCGAACGGTGAGATCGACCTGACCTTCTCTGCAGCTACCAGTTCAAAGCCCGGTGAGGACACAACTGGTGCTGTGTACCGCCCCCACAATTACCTTTACAAGCTGACCGAAAAACAGGCACCGGATGGCTACCGCACGGATACAGATTGGGCGCATTACTTCATCTGGACATCTGCTTCCACCTCGGATGTCGATGCCTACACGAAGGCTGTCGGCCGTTACGGTGAAACTAACACCGGCGTAGCCCAAGGTAACGTCAATGTCTACAAGGGTAGCGCTTCCATTGATCTGGAAGTGACCAACGAAAGCAACCGTCTTACCTTTGTAAAACAGTGGATCGACAAAGACGGCAAAGCCATTCCCAAAGACGCTAGCAGCCTGCCGGATAACATCCAGCTGGAACTCTGGTGCACCCCGACCAAGGGCGATACCCCCAACGCCAAAATGGTTGACACCATCACGCTGAGTAAGACGGACAGCTGGACTTACAACTACGCGATCCCTGAAGCCTATAAAGACAGGTACTTCTACGTAAAGGAAGTTGCCACCAACAAAAATTACACGGTAAGCTACATTGGCAACGATGGTGTGCAGCATGGTACTATTACCATCATCAACACCGAGACCGATTCCTCCGGTTACGAGCTCCCCTCTACCGGCGGCACCGGTACACTCCCGTATACAGCCGTGGGCGGCACAATGATGCTGACCGCGCTGGCATATAGTATTATCCACCGCAAGCGCAGACGCGAAGGGAGGGCAGATGACTAAACTGCACTTCCCCCAGCTGGACGCCCGAGGCTGAGCCCCCGCCCGCCCAGCGCAAAGTTTACGCGATAGACCGAACAAAAACGACACCCCTACCCTCCCCCCCTGTGCAAAATGCAGGGGGCGGCAAGGGGCAGAAAAGAAAGGGGCTTTTTCCATGAAAAAAGCAATGAAGAAACTCATGGCTGCACTGCTGGCAGTTGCTATGGTTTGCGCCATGGCGATCCCGGCGTTTGCATACAACACTTGGGAGACTGAGGAGGACCTCAACCAACTCCACGGTTACAGCGCTTTCCAGATCTTCAAGGGTGTTATTAGTAAGGACAATGAGACGCTTTCCAACGTTGGGTGGGGCAGCAGCATCACTAAGCCTGACGAGTTTCTGGCGCAGTTGACGGCAGATCCTACCATCGGCGGTGAGTTTAAAACTAATTTCACTGCTCAGGACGTTCTTGCGGTTATCAGCAAATGGGATAATTCCGATGATTACAGCATCGCTTTTGCGCGCGTTGTATGCCACTATCTCTACCCGGATGCCAATGCAAACCCGAAACCCGTCATTACAGATCACACCGGTGGCATCAACATTCCAGAGTCAGGTTATTATCTGATCGTTGATACTACCTACTTTAACCTTCGCGATTTCTATCATGCCTACAATTCCTTCTTCCTGCTGAATGTTCCCCAAGCACCCTATGTCGTTTTAGTTAATCATAAGGTTGTAAAGCCCTATGTTGAGAAGGAAGTTTATGACGATCAGGATGGCACCAACGAAGCAGGTTTTGGTTCCAGCGCTGACCATGCGATCAACGAAGAGTTCCAGTTCAAGCTGATTGCTACCTTGCCCGCAAGCAGAGACAATGGCCGTGCTTACGATTACTATGACGAGTACGCTGTTTTGTTCAATGATACCTTGTCCAAGGGCATTACTTATGACAGACTCGATAGTGTAGTCATTGAATCCAAGGGCATTCCCTATGATATCACCGGCGATTCTTCGAAGTATACCATTGATACTACCGATCTTGAAAGTCATAACTATTTTGTGGTAGGCATTCCTGATGTCAAAACCTGTGTTGAAGATCCAAGGTTCAATTTGAATGACGGCGCTACTATTACGGTCACCTATACTGCACACCTGAACGACAAAGCCGCTGTCAATACTACAAGTGGCTCTACCGATAACAAAAACAAAGTACAGCTCCAGTACTCTAATAACCCCAGAAACAGCGCATACTGGGGCTTCACTCCCGAAAGCGAAGTCCGTGTGTACACCTACCAGCTGAACAACACCAAGTATCACGATGATGATAACGAGAACAACAAGCTGGAGGGCGCTGGCTTCCGTCTGTACAGCGGTGAAGCTTGCAATGATGAAGATGAGATCAAGCTCAAAAAGAATGCTGACGGCACTTACTCTCGCTACTTTGGAACTGAAGATGGCGAAGAAATGTTCTCTGACGACAAGGGCCAGTTTAACGTTAAGGGTCTGGACGCCGGTACTTACTACCTGAAGGAGACCACCCCTCCCACCGGTTACAGTGCCTGTGACAAAACTAAAATCGTCATTTCTGCAACGCACGACGAACACAATGTTAATCTGTCCGGTGAATCCAACCTGAATAATAAAATCATCAACAAAAAAGCCGGCGGCATTACCCTGCCCTCCACCGGCGGCATCGGCACTACCCTGTTCTATGTGGTCGGCGGCGGCCTGATGGTTGCGGCCATCGTTCTGCTGGTCACCAAGAAGCGCATGGAGAACAAGTAAGCTCCATTTCCCCCAAGAACCCGGAGCAAAGGGGCCGCAAGGCCCCCGCTCCTATCCTTATAACATTAGGGAGTAGCCCATGAAAAAGAACAAAAGCACCATCATCCTGATCCTCGTCTTTTTCGTGGGTCTATCCGTGATGTTATACCCCACCCTCAGCGATTACGTCAACCAGCTGCATCAGTCCCGTGCTGTGGCCACCTATGCCGAGGATGTGGACAATCTGACCGATGCCGACTACAGCGCCTATTTCGAGGCGGCAGATGCGTTCAATGCGCAGATCGCCGCAGACCCGGATGCGTTGTATTTCCCGCAACGCTTTCCCACCTACGAAAGCACGCTGGATGTGACCGGCACCGGCATTATGGGCTACATCACCATTGAAAAGATCGGTGTGGAGCTGCCCATCTACCACGGCACCAGCGATGGCGTGCTGCAGATCGCCGCAGGCCACTTGGAGGGCACCAGCCTGCCGGTGGGCGGCGAGAGCACCCACGCGGTCATTTCGGCCCACCGCGGCCTGCCCAGCGCCAAGCTGTTCACCAATCTGGACCAGCTGGAAGTAGGCGACACCTTCACCATCACGGTGCTGGACCGGGTGCTGACCTATGAGGTGGACCAGATCTCCATCGTGCTGCCCACCGAGACGGACAACCTGAAGGTGGTGGACGGCAAGGATTACGTCACCCTGATGACCTGCACCCCCTACGGCATCAACTCCCACCGCCTTCTGGTGCGCGGACGGCGCATCGAAACGCCGGACAAGCTCAAGCACATCCGTGTAACAGCCGATGCCATCAAGATCGAACCGATCATCACAGCTCCCATCATGGCACTGCCCCTGCTGCTGGTGCTGCTGCTCTGGCTGCTGTTCTCCAACCGCAAACGCAAATCTACAAGAGGTGAAAAACATGAAACGCACTGATCTCAAAAAGCACGCTGCGGCCCTGCTTTTGGTGCTGTGCCTTCTGGTAACAAGTGCGCTGCCTGCCCTTGCCACCAGCGCAAACATCAAGCTGGTGGACAGCAGCGGCAATCCCACTACCGGCACCATCCGCGTTACGCTGTACGACAGCGCCAACGATAAGGCGCTGAGCGGCGGCAAGCTCACTTTGTACCGTGTGGCCGAGGTAAAGCACCAAAACGGCAACCTGAGCTACGAATACTGCGGCGATTTCTACGGCTGCGGCATTGCGCTGGGTGATTTGACCGACAGCACCCTTGCGGCCCAGCTGCAGGAGTATCTGCCCCAAAGCGCCGAGGGCACCACAAAGACCATTGATGCGGACGGCAACGTGACCTTCCGTGGTCTGGAGCTGGGCCTGTATCTGATCGTGCAGACCGAGGCTTCCAAGGGCTATGAGCCGATCAATCCGTTCCTTGTCTCTCTGCCCATGGCGGAGGATGGCAAGTGGAATTATGCGGTGGATGCCAGCCCCAAGGTGGGTGCTTACACCCCCACCAAGCCGGACACGCCGCCTACGCCCCCTACCCCGCCTACGCCCGATCATCCTGATACGCCTACCCCGCCGGACAACCCGGATAACCCGGTCTCTCCCGGTAATCCGGACAATCCCGTGGCTCCGGGCCATCCGGACAATCCCGTGGCTCCGGGCCATCCGGATCATCCGGTAGCACCCGGTAATCCAGACAGCCCCGTTCTGCCGGGCCACCCGGATAACCCGGTAATGAGCAGTCTGCCGCAGACCGGTCAGCTGAACTGGCCCGTGCCGGTGCTGGCTGTCAGCGGTGTGGTGCTGTTTGCATTCGGCTGGGCGCTGGATCGCAAATACCGCGCAGTATAATTTCCTTCTGATACAACAAAGAGGACCCGATGCATCTGCATCGGGTCCTCTTTTTCGGTTTCTTTTATGCAGTCAGGGTTTACTGCTGCTGTGCCTGCTGCTCGGCGCGCTTGGCTTCCAGCGCCAGAATGGCATCGCGGCGGCTCAGGTTGATACGGCCCTGCTGGTCGATGTCGGTCACCTTGACCACGATGGCATCGCCCACGGCCACCACATCCTCCACGCGCTCCACACGCTTGGTGTCCAGCTTGGAGATGTGCACCAGACCTTCCTTGCCCGGTGCGATCTCAACGAAGGCACCAAAGTTCATCAGGCGGGTCACTTTGCCCTTGTAGATGGCACCGATCTCGGGGTCCTCCACAATGGTCTTGATGGTAAAGATGGCGCGCTTTGCGTCCTCCTGATCCACAGCAGAGACGAACACATGACCGTCTTCCTGCACGTCGATCTTGCAGTTGCAGGTGGCGCAGATGTCCTGGATGACCTTGCCGCCCTTGCCGATGACGTCCTTGATCTTATCGGTGGGGATCATCA